>Ga0222714_10002115_pt1 | contig 21519 bp, 20 predicted proteins | sample C33_3DmetaG_FD_165048 | JGI IMG/M metagenome (GOLD analysis project Ga0222714, IMG submission 165048) | Estuarine water microbial communities from San Francisco Bay, California, United States - C33_3D | ecosystem: Environmental > Aquatic > Marine > Unclassified | place: USA: California...
CATGCTGATCGTTCGAATATTCTTCATCGTGAATTACTTCTTCGTGTGTTCTGCTACGAGGTCGAGGAAGGTGATCGAAGCATCTTCCATCTTGTTTACCAAGTTGTCGATCATGGCAATGATCAGGTTGTAGAAGATCTGAAGAATCATCGCCGCGATCAGACCAAATACCGTGGTCAAAAGTGCAATCTTAATACCACCAGCTACAAGTGATGGGCTGATGTCGCCAGCCGCCTCAATGGCGTCAAACGCCGAGATCATACCGATAACTGTACCCATGAATCCGAGCATCGGAGCCAGAGCGATAAAGAGCGAAATCCATGACACGCCACGCTCGAGCTTGCCGTTCTCTACAGAACCAAGGCTCACGATCGCTTTGTCGACCATTTCGATACCCTCGTCCATCTTGTCGATGCCTTGGTAGAAGATGGCAGCTACTGGACCGCGGGTGTTGCGGCATACCTCAAGTGCGGCAGACTTGCCTCCGCTCTTCAATGCAGACTCGATGTCGGCAAGAAGCTTGTCGTTGTTGCTGTTTGAGAAGGCCAAGTACAAAATGCGCTCAATGGCGATGGCAAGACCCAAGATGAGGGTCAAAAGAACCGGAGCCATGAAAATGGGATCACCTTCAATAAACTTCTCTTTGAGAACTTGAGTGAAGCTTTTTTCTTCTTCAACTACGGGGGCCGTCTCTTCAACAGCAGCAGTAGCTGTGCTGTCGGCAGCGGCCGCGTTCGAATCAGTAGCAGCTACTTGCTCAGTGGCAGCAGCTTCGGTAGCGTCCTGAGCCAGAACGGGTTGAGTGAACAGAATCCCTGCGGCGAAGCACAGAGCGAGAACCTTTTTCATGGGTTTTTGCGAGGTTGGTTAAACAGTTGAAAAAATGTCTTAGAGGAGCAAAAGTAGGGACTTCGCGCCAAAGCCAAAATTATCAGAGCATTAATTTAGAGAATATGTACTTTTTACGCTTTTACCGCGGCGCGGTGAAGCACATCGGGACTCAAATCAGGGGTCGATGCAATGGCCGCAACAGCATCTCGGGGATGGTCCACGACGGTCCACAGGTCGAGGTGCTCGGGGTTCATAAATTCTTCGTCTACCATGCGCTTGAGTTGGCGCAGAAGGTCGGTGTAGAATCCGTTCTGGTTGACGATGACCACGGGTTTGAGGTACTGTCCGAGGCGCTTAAGGGTGATAGCTTCGGCGAGTTCTTCAAGGGTTCCGCAGCCGCCCGGCAGGGCAATCAAGCCCTCGGTGTGCGCGAGGAGGCCCGCCTTGCGCTCAGCCATAGTCTGAACGAAGGTGAAGTCGTCGACCAGGGGGTGGTCCATCTCGATGTCTTTGAGGAACTGGGGCATCACGCCCGAGGCCTTGCCGCCGCGCTGAATGACTTCAGTTGCAATATGGCCCATGAGGCCGGTTTTACCTCCTCCAAAGACGAGAACGGCTCCCGCGTCTACGAGGGATTGGGCAAGTTCTGTTGCACCGTCGACGTAGTCTTGGGCAACGCGGGCAGAACCCGCGCAGTACACGGTGACGCGAGCGCCACTGAGGTTGCGAGTGCTCATTTGGCTTGGGCTCTGAGTTCCTCGATCCGCGAAACAAGGGCTTCGGCCTCGGCGCGCTTCAGGTCAGAGGCGCGGCGGTCGGTCGTGGAAAGCTTAAATGATTCCTCGAGGAGCTGAGTGTACTGCTCGTTGAGGCGGTCCAATTCGGACTTTTTGCGAAAGAGTGAAAACATGCGTTAAAGGTAATCCCGGTTCCGCAGGAAATGCCCTTTTAACGCCAGCTTGTTTTGAGAAAAAGACCAGCTACTGCATTGGTCGCGAGGCCCGCAAAAGGGGCAAACACCGCCGCCTGAGTGGCATAGTTGGCAAAGTTGAAGTAGGATTCGGCCGCGTCCAAGGTCGCAAGCTGGTTGTCGACGGCGTAGCGAATGAAGTCGGTAAAAAAGTTCGGGTTGATGTAGGTGAAAAAGAGGTACTGAACGCCGACGGACAAAATTCCGACCGTGACCCCCACCCCGAGGCCCTGGCCCAGCGCCTGAAGGTAGGTGAGCTCGCCTCCTAGTTCCGCCTTGCGCGCAAAAAGGCCCCAAATCATTATAGCGACCGACGGAACAAGGATGAGGTTCGTATACAGCGAATGTAGATTGATGTACGTGGTATGCAGGCCCACGAGGTATTCCACAATAATCCAAACGAACTGCATTAATGAGAAAATGAGGCCAAATCGAAGTGCGGTAGCCATGGTTGCGAATAGGTTTTGTGCTCTTAAGATGCGCCAACGCGGTGAATGGTTGCATTGGTTCGCTGCAAACGCTAACGCTGCGTGCGCCAGCATCGTATGTGTCTGCGTCAGCGTACTTTTGCAGTATGGTTCGCAAACTCATTTGGATCGTTACCAGCATCGCGCTGGTCGTTGTGGCGCTTTTAGCTTGGCTTGGCGCCTTTAAGTCATTGACGGTCAATGACTCACCTCAAGGAGGGTACGTCGTGGTGGGCCTTGACTACATGGGACCGTTTGAGAAGATCGGCCCGATGTACGAGCGTGTCGTATCTTCTGGGGATTCACTAGGCCTGTCAACGGACTCGCTGGTAGGCGTGTACTATTCAAATCCCGAGGAGGTTGCGCCCGATTCGCTGCTTTCTTTTGTCGGAATCGTAGTGGGTAACAGCGACGACGACCTCGGAACCTTAGATTTTGGCAAGATGCGCACCGAGCATATTCCCGCCGGCCGTGCGCTGTGGATTGACTTCCCCTACTCAAATACGCTGGGCATGATTGTCGGGATTATGCGCGCCTACGATGCCCTTGGTGAAGCTTCAGTGGCCGCGGGCCTTGAGCCCGGATGGGTGTACGAAATCCACAGCGAAGGCAATGTTCGCTTTGTCTTTCAGGAGTACCCGCAGGCAGAGGACCCCGCCGCCTTTTAATTTTTTGTAGGTTTGTTGGGTATGAAACGCGTGACCTCTTTTGCTTTAGTGCTGCTGCTTGCCGCGGCGAGCTGGGCATTTATGGTGGGCGGTTCACCCCTTGTGGTGTATCCGAATCCCGTTCAGGGCACGCTTCGTGGCCAGTTGGAGTTGAGCGGAACCGCGCCCGTTTCGCTGAGCTTGTACGATATGCTTGGCCGTCAGGTGGACGCCAAAAACCTGAATTCAAGCCAGCGCCAATTCGCTTGGGAGGTGACGCACCTGCCTGCGGGCATGTACTGGCTTAAGGCCGAACAGGGCAACGTAGTGGTCGCCCAGGTTCGGGTGGTGCTGGCGAAGTCCTAGCCGTTTACTTACGTTTACCCGACGACTGCACGAAGTAGTGCGTCGCAGCTTGCCCCTCTAAATCGGAGCAAGCATGAAAACTTTTTCTTTTTGGGCAGTGGCACTCGGAGTGCTATTCGCCCGTTCGGCCTCAGGCCAAGCTATTGCCCACTGGGCATTTGACGCATCAACCTTAGAGTGCGACAGCGGCTACGCCGTGGTGGACCCTTTGGGGGTTTCAGAGTCCTGGGTTCAGGGCCTCGGAGCCGGCAAAGCGCTATCGGTGAAGGGGTTTGCACCCCAGGGTACGGAATCTGGAGCGCGTGGTTTGTGGATGGAAGCCAATACCCTTGGAATGGATAGCGTGTGGCTGTCAGGTGCACTGCGGGGGTCGTCCACTTCGTCGCGTTGGTGGCAGATCCAGGGGTCTGTGGATTCTGGCACCACTTGGTTTGTGGCCTGGCAGGCCGATTCGGGTTGGGGCCCCTTTGACGTGTTTGTGCCGTTCGTGGCTCCCTTGGCCGGGGCGGCAGGGCATTCGTCGGTATGGCTGCGGTTGGTGTCGGTGTTTTCGCCCGTGGCGTTTAGTCATTTTGGCGGCAGCTTTGGGCCCCACGAGGCCTACCAGGGCATGCGCGAGCAGCCGACGACGAGCAGTCAGAACTACAGTACCGCCGGGACCTGGCGCTGGGACAACCTTCGCCTCAACGGGTTGGAGTCCCCACCCACCATTTGGAATGGTTTGTCTTGGTCGCTCGGAGCCCCTATGCCCGGCGTCAACGCTATGGTGGCAGCTACCTATTCAGGGCCCGGCTTTACGTGCGATGTCCTACGTGTCGCTAAAGGAGTTGCGCTCGAAGTGATTGCGGGCGGAACCCTCGACGTGCGCGGCCGTGCTTTGGTTGACGGTGAAGTTGTGCTTCGTGCAGGCCCCTCGGGCCAAGCCCAGATGCGTGTAGGTGCCGCCGGGGGTGGCGGTCTTCACACCGAACGATTTTGGCCCTCTGGGGGCTGGCAGCAGCTGTCGAGCCCGCTTGCTGAGGGTGTACGGGGGCTTTGGGGTGCCGACAGCCTCGGGCTGTATTCGTGGAACGCTGACAGCGGTGAATACCGCGCCCCGGGTAAAGGGATCAGCGCCCGAGGACAGGGATTTTACGCGCAGGGCTCGGGATTGGTTTCCGTACGAGGTGGGCTACCGCGGATTCCTTGGACCCAGTGGGATCTCGGGTATGCGGACGTTCCCAACACAGTGAGCACCGTCCACTCGACCTCGGTAACGGACGGGTGGAATCTTTTGGGCAATCCCTTTGCCTGCGGGCTAAATTTTGCTCAGGTTGAGCGGATTGGGGTCGATGCGGCGTATTCGGTTTGGGATCCCACGCTCAACGCTGGGCTCGGGGGATATGCATACTACAGCCCCAGCGGGGGAAGTCTGGGGTCGGTGGTGCCGCCGATGCAGGGCTTTTGGGTTCGAGCGCAGGGTCCTGGTGCCCAACTGATGGCACGGCAGCGCGGAGTTTTGAATTCGCCTCCGCCCAGCCCCCGGGTAGTCATCACGTTAGAGGTTCCGGATCGAAACTGGACCGAGGTGGTGTTTTTGGACCCGCGCGAGGACGCCAGAACGGGGTTTGATGCTGACCGAGATGCAGTGGCACGCCAAAGCCCGACCGGAATTCAGTGGGTTGCAGCCACCGAAACCGTGGACGCCGCGGCAAAGTCCTGGAATCCACAGACTCCACTCACCATGATTTCGTGGAGCGACACTGCGCGTTCTGCGATAGTTTCCGCAGCGGGGCACTCCGGGACACTTTGGCTGCTCGGGGCTGACGGACAGCGCGTCCGCCTCGACCAAGGCCCCGCTGCAGTCCAACTGGACGGAAGCCAATCCTGGACGCTCTTTGCCGAAGCACTTAGTGGCGCAGAGGCTCAACCAATGGCGTGGCGCACGGGGGCCGGATGGCTCTGGGTTCCGGACGCAGTCCAACTCGAAGTACTCAATGTGCTCGGCCAAGTAGTACTAACCCCCTCTGGCGCCGCCCACGATCCCATTCCCCATGGCCTTGCTGAAGGCGTGTACGTACTGCGGGTTCGCACCGCGCGAGGCTGGGAATCCCATAAAATCAATCTTAAATCCTAACTGCTATGAAATCAATGATGATTGCCGCGGCTCTGGCTGCGGCTCCTGTGGCCGCATGGGCCCAAGTTGACGGTTCCGAATCACTTTTTAAGGCCAGTTTTGAGGGCATGTTTGAGGCCCCAGCGCCTGTGGTCCTTCCCCAAGGTGTGATGGAACCCAATCCACCCGTACCGCTTGACGGCGGAGCGATCCTTCTGCTGGCTGGCGGTGCCGTACTGGCCCGCAAACGCTTCAAGGGATGAGGTTGCTCGGCCAACTTTGGCGCATTCGTCATTTGCTTTGGGCGTACCTTCGGATCATCTACGTGGTGGTATGGAAGCTTTAAGTATTTGGATTCGAAGCAATAGGGCCTTTTTGGGCTTTATCGTCCGGTTTTTGGTGACCTTTTTTGTGCTGAGCTTTCTCTACAGCTTGTACCTCGTGGTGGTCAAGCGCAACGGAGACCTCGACATGGTCACCTACTGGATCAGCCGCTTGAGCCATGAAACCGCCTTATTTATGGGGGTTGCGGACTGTGAGTGGTCCTGCTTTTTGGACGGGTGCTACGTGGGTCGTGAGGGCCGCATGGTGAACATCCTCGAGGGCTGCAACGGGCTTCGCTTGGCCATTGTGTACGCCGCATACGTCATCGGAATCGGAGGCTGGACCTGGCGCTCACTCGTACAAGCTTTTGTGGGATTGTTTGTCGTTCAGCTCTTTAATGTGGTCCGCATCGGCTCGCTCATTGCACTGCGCGACCACGGCGGCGACACCTACTTCTTCTTTATCAAGTACGTTTTTGGGGTGTTCATCTATGGTTCCATCGTGCTGCTTTGGATTCTTAAACCGCGAATTGACCAATGGATGGGGGCCAAATAGCGGAATCGCGGCGGTTCTGGCTCTGGAGCGTCGGCTTTTTAATGCTGTCCATGTTTGTGAGCATCATTGTAGGCGAAGAAAAGCACGCGCTGGGCTTTGACCCTTTGGGCATACCCTGGGTTCGGAACCTGTATGCCGGACTTAAAATCGCACTGGGCATTGCCTACGTGCGGATCGTCGGATTTCGCTGGGCCTGGGTCGCGGGGCTTGTCGTCTTTGCCCTGGTAGTGCGAACATTTGCTGAAGGCACATTCACCGTAGCCCTCATCGGGGCGGCTATGGCGTACCGGGTGGTGAAGTAATTTCAGATCTTAATTTAATGTTTAAACACAAATGTGGCTTTCTGTGCTACATTTGACATATTAATGTTTAAACATACAAATATGGCAACTTGGACTATTGACCCCAGCCACTCTGAAATTGGATTTGTAGCACGCCACCTGGTAATTACAAAAGTGCGCGGCCACTTTGGCGAGTACTCAGGCAGCGTGACCTCGAGCGACGAGGCCCTCAACGACCTGAATATTTCGTTTGAAGCGATCGTTGCGAGCATCAGCACAAAGAACGCCGACCGCGACAACCACCTAAAGTCGGCAGACTTCTTTGACGCCGAAAACCACCCGAAGTTGGTGTTTGCATCAAAGTCGGTGCAGCGCAATGGTCAAGACCTGAGCGTAGACGGGATCATGACCATTCGTGGTGTAGAAAAGCCTGTTTCGCTCAACGTTGAAGTGGGCGGAATCGCCAAAGACCCCTGGGGCAACACAAAGGCTGGTTTGAGTTTTTCAGGCACCATCAACCGAAAGGACTTTGGGCTGGCATTTCACGTGCTGAACGAGGCAGGCGACCTGTTGGTCAGCGACGAAATCAAGCTCGAGGGCGAGGTTCAGCTGAAACTCGAGGCATAATCCAAGCATTGGGGCGGGTTGAACGACCCGCCTCGATAGCCTTTGGCTTTCGCCCATAGCTTGGGGCTATTTAAACGGGTTTTTGGTGACTTGGGTCCCCTTTAGGCCCCATGGTTGGGGGGAATTTTGAGGTGTTCAATCATTCAAAACTCCCCTACCATGGAACCTACAACAACCCCCACCTACTCTATGCCCCGCATCGGGGATGCTGCACCCGAATTTACCGCGATTAGCACGCAAGGAACGATCAATTTTCCTCAGGACTACCAAGGAAGCTGGGTGATTTTGTTCTCGCATCCGGCAGATTTTACTCCGGTTTGTACCAGCGAATTCATGACGTTTGCGTCCATAGAAGAAAAGCTCGCCGAGGTCAACACCAAGCTTGTGGGCCTTTCGATTGACGGGCTTTATTCCCACATCGCGTGGTTGCGCACCATTAAAGAGAAGGTGACCTTCAACGGAATGAGCAACGTTGAAGTGAAGTTTCCGCTGATTGAAGACATCACCATGGAAGTGGCCTCGAAGTACGGCATGATTCAGCCAGGCGAAAGCTCAACGAAGGCCGTTCGGGCCGTGTTTTTCATCGACCCCAAGGGCATGATTCGCACCATTTTGTACTACCCGCTCAGCGTAGGCCGGAATTTTGACGAGATCTACCGTACAGTGGTGGCACTTCAGACCGCCGATGCGTTTTCGATCGCGACTCCTGCCGACTGGCGTCCAGGTAGCGACGTGATTGTTCCGACCGCAGGCTCGTGCGGCGTAGCCAAGGCCCGCATGGACGGCGACGAAGGCGAGATGACCTGCCACGATTGGTTCTTCTGTACCAAGAAGCTCGACGAGGCTGAGGTTTGGAAGGCCATTAAAAAGAACTAAGTACGCTTGCCAAGATTGGAAGACCGGCCCCGAGAGGGGCCGGTCTTTGCATTTATATCTTTTGGAGCAACGTCTGAACGGGGCGACCCTGTACCTGAACTTCAATGATGTAGGGTCCCGCTGGCAGGTCTGGTATGCGGTGAACTCGGTCACCCACCGAAAGTTCGCGGACGACTTGCCCGTGCATATTTAGGATTCGAGCCGATGCAGCACCCGAAGGGTACATTATGCTTAGCTCATCTGTAACGGGATTGGGAACGACCTTGAGCGTAGCATGTTCCGGTTCAGTGGTGCTCAAACTGCTTTGGTAGATCCGCACGTAGTCGACCAGCATTTTAGCTTCAGTGATGTTCGGATCAATGGAAGGCTGAATCGCAATGTTCATGAGGATGAACTGCGGAAGGTCAAATGGCCAAGTACTTGAATTTTGGACACTTGGAGCATAGATGTAGTGAACAACGCTGTCCACGGCAAAGGTGATGGACGTGGGAGTCCACTCCATGTTGTAGGTGTGGTAGCCGGTGCTGGCGCCCGAAACGTATTGGCCGCCGACATTTTGGGTTCCGCCAAAACTCGAGGGGGTGTGGATGGCACTCGACACGTAGTTCTGGTTGTGGCCCCAGTGCTCCATGATGTCGATTTCGCCGCATTGGGGCCAAGGCTGGGTTCCGAAGCCCTGGGTTTGCCAGTAGGCGCCCGGCTCGGTGATGTTTTGGCCGAGCATCCAAAGTGCGGGCCAGGTTCCGACGCCGGTAGGCAACTGAGCGCGGATTTCGACGCGGCCGTAGGTAAATGCAAACTTCGAGTTGAGGCGTGCAGAGGTATACTCTTTGGTCTGGCCCTGATCGGTAAAGGTCTCTTTGTAGGCGGCGAGGTGCAGGGATCCGCCCTGTACGAAGGCGTTGGTGTCGCGGTTGGTGTAGTGCTGGATTTCGCCGTTGTACCAGCTGTTTCCGTTCGGAAGCTGGTGCTGCTGCCACCACTTGGCCGTATCAAGGGAGCCGTCTACTGAGAATTCGTCGGCCCACACGAGCACGTCAAACGTTTGGGCATGAAGTGGCGCAGCGAGCAGGGTCAGAAGCAGGCAAAGTACGGGTTTGTTCATGCCGTTAAGGTACAATTGCGGCCTACCTTTAATGTTTAACCCGAATAGCCCTACCCATGCGATCCATTATAATAGCAGGCCTGCTCTCCTTTTCGGGCGGAACATTAGTCGCCCAATGGAACCCCAACACCGCCATCAATACCCCGGTGGCTACGGGAACGACTGACGACCTACAAGCCATCACCGGCCCGAGCGGCCGAACGTACGTGGCAATGTTTCAGCCCACGACAAGTGGATACAGTCCCCGGCTGCAGGTACTGAACGATCAAGGGGTTCCGCGCCTCGGAACCAACGGGATGCAGTTCAATACGACCACATCGATGGGCACCTCAACGGTGACGTGGGACATGCGATTGGACGCGCAAGAGCACGTGTACATTGGATTTACCGGCACTGGAAACACCGACGCCGTCGTGCACCGACTGGACAGTACGGGCAACCACGTGTGGAGTCCTTCTGGGGTGGCACTCGGGCAGGGTTACGACGTCAAATTGCTCCCGATGGCCAACGGCGATGTGATGACCGGTTGGATCGACGCCAACGGCGGGGGCGCCAAGCTCCGAAAGATTGGGGCGAGCGGAAGTTTTGCGTGGCCGGCAGCCGTTACGATTCCGTCGCCTACGGGCACGGGTCAAGTCAACATCGGCGAAATGCTGGAGTACAGCAACGGAGACGTGCTCGTGATTTACTACGTGCGCGCCGGATTTGGGCCCTCTGCCCTGCCCTATGCCCAGCGCTATACCGCGGCCGGAGTGGGCGTTTGGCCTCAGCCCAAGGCACTGACCAACGGGTGGTACGTGTACAGCTTTCGCCGCTATCCGCTGACGCAGCGCGGCGACACGGCCTACTTCGGAATGGCCGCCGCCTCAGGCCTTGACCTTCAAGCTAAAGTGCAGCGAATTAATCCGTTGGGCGGTCTACCCTGGGGCGCGAACGGCAAAGATTTTTCGACACTTGCCAACATGTACGAACGCAACCTAAGCATATCCATTGCCCCCGACGACCACTACCTGTATGCTGCCGCAGAGGTGACACCCACCAGCCAGGGCCAAATGGGTACCATGGTGCAAAAGCTGCACTTACGCGATGGTTCGATGCCCTGGAGCGCCTCTGGACGCACCGTGTTCAGCATCAGTTCGCGCGACCAAAGCCCACGGGGCGAAATGAGCTTTATCGACAACAAGCCTGTCGTGCTCTACAGCGACGGGTTCAACAACGGCGGAACCCCAGTGCGCCTGCTCGCCGCATTTCTCGATACAGCGGGGGCACTCACCGACACAGTTCAAATGGGCACCTACGCCGCGTCAAAAGGTCGGGTGCACTTGAGCGGAACCTCGGGCTTTAACGTAACCGCTGTGTGGTCCGAAGACCGCGGCAACGGAAGTTTGGCCTTTGCCCACCGCATCAACCGCACCCCCTGTCCTGCGGTACTCGCCGGAGCCGACTGGGGGTCGTCCCTCGATTCGGCTTGGCTTTGGTTTACGGGCAGCGGAGCCGATTCGCTCTACTGGACCTTAGGCGACGGCAGCACCACCTCAAGCCTGCCGACCGACACCCTAAACCACACGTACGCCGGCAACGGAACCTACACCGCATGGGTCTATGCCTACCGAGACTGTGGAAGCATGGATTCCGCCTCAGTCAACGTGGTGATTTCGGGAATCGGACTTGATGAACGCCCAACCCAGTCGCTCGTGATTAGCCCGAATCCGAGCCGGGGAAGCATTGTTCAGCGCAGCCACGAGCTTGGACGGGCAGAGGTTATCAACGCTCACGGTCGCATCGTCTCGGCGCGCTCAAGCTGGCCCGCAGGCGAAGCCTGGGTAATTCCAAACGAGGTGCCCAACGGTTGGTACATCATTCGCAGCGGCACGCTTGCCGAACGCGTACTGATTCAGCGCTAAGGACGCTCCGCACTCACGACGAGCGGTAGGCTACTTCGTGGTAGGACTTGGAATGCGGACCCATAAAGAGGCGTGCAAAAATCCGAACTGCCGCGAGTCCGTCGACGACAAAGCTCAAGGCAAACAGCACGGCCAAGCCCAGTTGGTGGTCGCCAATGTGAGCAAACAAAAGGTCCTCTCCAAGAAAGGCCGTGGTGATGGGGAATCCAGAGATTCCGAGGCTCGCCAACAGCACCACAAACGACGTACGGGGATACTCGTAGTAGTGGCCATGAAAGCGCGTGAGGTCAATACCTCCCTCGCGAAGCCGCATGTGCTCAAAAGCGAAGATTCCGGCGAGTGCGGCCACATAGATTCCGCCCAAGTACAACAAGGTCGAGGCCACATCAAAGTCTGAGTTAAAGGCAATGGCTAACGCGATAAAGGTGTGGTTCATGACGATGAGGAACCAAGCAAGTCGGGCATGCCGGCGTTCAGAGAAGGCCTTAAGTACCGACACCACCGCTATTGAAGCCGCGATGTAGGGCATCGTGGGAACAAGCCAGCTCGGCATGTATTCAGGTCGAAGCAAGAACGCCACCATCACCAAAATCACCGGGCCAAACAGGGCCATGGCGCTGGTCACGGTTAAAAAGTCAAGCATTTTGCCCGCCTTTTTCAATGGGTTCCACAAGCTGCGGTACATGAGGGTGTCCAGGTTGAATTCCTTCAATGCAAGAACATATAGGGTATCGCGAAGGCGGCGCGGAAGGCGGCGCTCAATGCTGGAGTGGCTGGGATCAAACCCAAAGAGCTGTTCGCGAATTTGGTATGTCACGACCGACGGAGAAATCAGCAGCTGGTAGGTGCGCAAAAGGGCGTTTCCTGAAATGTGGATTAGGGCAAGGGCGTTCCATCCGAGCGCAATTTCAATAAAGATGACCCCGATTTGAGCCGCTGAGGCGTAGGCAATCTGGGCTTTTACCGAGGACTGAACGCGCGCAATTCCGGTGGCCACGAGGGCGGTAGCGAGTCCGATTCCGCCCACAATCCATGCAAAACCATGTAGTTCCATCCAAAACGCATGGGTGCGAATCAAAATGAAGGCCCCCATGTGTACTGACAGGGATCCGTAGAAAATGGCACTCGAAGGGGTTGGGCCCTCCATCGCCCGCGGTAGCCACGTCGTAAACGGAAGCTGGGCGGACTTAGCCATCGCGGTCAGCAGGAGCATGAGGCCGATTACCCAGGCCATTCCGGCGTGGTCCACCACGTGTTCGCGCACGAGGTCGTGCATTTCAAGGACAGTGAACGGAACATTTGCGTGCCAGAAGTGGTGGCTCATCCACATGGCGAGCAGCAGTCCGACGTCGGCGATTCGGTAGACCGAAAAGACCTTGAGCGCATTCTTGACCGGCAGGTAGCGGTCGCGGTAGAACGCGATGAGGAGGAACGACGATACACCGAGTACTTCCCAACCCGCAAAGAGGGTTTCGAAGTTGCCCGCGACGACCGTTAGCGTGTAGCCCATGTAAAAAAACCACACGTTGGCAAAAAAGCGCGCGTAGCCCTTTTCGCGGTGCATGTAGACTGAGCTGTACGTAACCACAAGGGTAAATAGGGCCGAACCCAAGAGCAAAAAGACCGCCGCGATGTAGTCGAGGTGGATGGCCGCCACGAACTGGTAGTCCGACGTCGTGTACAGGCTGAGGTTGAGGTCCGTCCAGGGTACTCGGCCGCGCCCAAGCCACACCGCCGCCGCACCGAGCACAGCGGCAAAGTGTGCGAGTGCCGATCCGATGGACCAGCGCGAAATCAGGCGTTCTGCCCGCGCCGGGAGCAGCAGCACCACCAAATAGGCCAAAATTGGAGCTAACGTGATGAATAGTAACAGATTATTCATATTAAGCAGATTGTTTAATCACGTGAACGGGGATGTTTTCGCGCGTCGTCGCCGTAAGCAGCGAAGGGTTGGACGTTATGGGCAGTTCGCGGGTGAATGGCTCGTAGGCTTCAAAACCCCCACCAGGCACATATCGATAGGGGGTCATGGATTCGGGGTCGATGGCCACAAAGTGAATCCACGCCGCATCAAACCAGGCGCGGGTCGCCGGGGCACGGTCGAGCACCTTTTGAATGATGGCTCGTGACTGTACGACAACGAGCAGCAGGCGAAGCGGATCGTGCACCTCAATCATTTGGCTGGGCAAGCCGGGGCGCAGGTCGCCGTCAATGCCGTTGGCCACGCCGATGAGGCCCATGACGTTGTGCGGAAGTTTGGTTCCGGCCCCTAAGCGCTGGTTGTCGACCCGTGAGAAGTAGTACTCGAGGTTGATTCCGCCGCACACGGGAGCCGCCGCCCCCAAGATGGTCTGCAGACCTAGGCCTTCGGGGTCCTTGGCGGGGTCGTAGCTGTTCAAAAAGGCCCTTCGGTCCAAAAAGACGTGGTCGGTGACGGTCCGCGGCGCCACTATAGCCAAAGCGTTGGTCGCGTGGTTGAGCTCGGGTCGGGGCTCAAATAGTGAGGCTGAACGGCGCTGAACGTGGGTCCGTGCCGCGGCGGGTGAGGTTCCCAGCGGAACCGCCTCAAACCGTCGAGCTCGTTCTTGGGCGTTGACGGCGCTTGCCTGTTCGCAGTCCGCGGCAAAAGCCTCGTGCTGGGCTCGGAGCGCGCTGGGGATGGCGTCGATGTCGTAGAACGCGATCTCGTCCCGCGTGGTGTCCCGCAGGGCGGGCACAAAGTGGGTTTTGTGCGGAATCTGGATTCCGCGCTCGGCCAGCACCTTACGCACTTCGGGGTTGTTGGCCATACTGCAGTAGGCCCTCGCGTTCACGGAACCGGCGCGCCCGCTGCAGGCTCCGCAGTCGTAGGCCGCGAAGTGCGGGTTGTTGGTTGAGCTAGCGCCGTGGCCCACGAGGTAGACCAAGGGCGCAAATTCTGAGGTCAAGCCCGTAGTGGTCAGCACGCTCGCGACACGGTCCGCCATTTCGTGCAGGGTGTAGCCGATTTGAAGTCCGTGCTCGTGCTTCCCTTCATGCACCACGCTCAGTGACGACTTGGGGTCGACGTGGTCAAATGCGAGCGAGGTTCCGGCTTGCTTGCTGGGCCGAATTAAATGGTACGCCAACTTGAAGAGCGCCAAAAACCCAAATGTTTGGGTAAACAACCACCCCCCAAGCACGGAGTGCGAACCTTTTTCGAGGTTGCGCTCCTTGGGGCGCGCCACGGTTTGGGTTGACTTGATTCCGTGCTTGGGCGTGACCGGGGCTGGGCATACTTTGACCGGAAACTTGGCGCCTTCGGGCAAGTAGTAGGTGTCGATACCGAAAAAGCCGGGGGTTCCGAAGGTCTGAATACCCGGGTTGACCGCTTCGAGGTGGCGGCGAAACGAGCATTCGCGGTCGTCAATGCAGAAAAAAGCTTGGACGCTAGGGGTCGTCTTAGCCACGGCAAGCTTCGCGCCTTCGCGCATTCCGAGCAGCACGGTGTCGTACAAGCTCCACTCCATGGCCTCTTGCCAGTACTTCAGGACCTGATCTTTTTCGCTGAACTCGACTGGGGCAAACAGGTCCTCTGGACGAGCGTCTACGTAGGCTGCTAGGGGTTTGATAGTGGGGCCCTCGTGGCGGAGCAGGGCATCCCACTCCAGAAGCAGCTCGACCAAGATAAAGTCCTCGAGGCGCACCGGGCGCTGGTCCAATAGGCTATTGGGCTGGTCTTCGATGGCCGAAACCATACCCGACCATCCTTGGTGCGCGAACTGCTGGTCAAAAAGATAGTGTCCGTAAAGCGAGGGGTCTCCAACCACCTTACTCAGGGCGTCTTCAAGCTGAAACTGGGGGTCGCACAGCGCCGTACGCGCCTCGGAACCGTAAAAGAGGCTCGCCGCAGAAGACCGCTCCAGTTCGGCCACCGCCTCGCGAAACGATTTGGCGCGCGATTCTGGAAAGGTCCACGTCGCAATTCCCTGATCCAGGTAACTATTGATCAGGCGAAACAAAATGGGGTGCACCAAGGCATCCAAATCCACGCCACGGGCGCGCTTCCAGGTTCCACGTAGGTGGCCAATTCGTTCGATGCTTTCTTCGTGGTAGGTGGCGAACTGCATTTTTTGCCACCACGCGACCTTTTGGCCTTCGGGCAGTTCACGCAACACAAAATCTACGGCCCCTTGAGAAATTTCGCCCCGACCAAAGCGGGCACGGTAGTCCCACAGCGGAAGCGTCGTCTTATACCCAAACAGCGTATTCGCCTTTTTGAGTCCCATGAAAAATTCATCCTGCTGAAAGGCGTGCAGCGTGTTGTGGTGCACAAAATCCTTGAGCGGAGCCTGTGCCGGGAGGTAGTGCTTCAGCTCGTGAAGCACGTGGTGCTTGTCAAAATGCGGGTCCATTAGTTCAGGTATACTTGGTACTGTAGTACGATTTCATGCTTGCGTGCTCCTTGAGTCCAGGTGCCGTCGGCGGCCGTGCTCGTATAGGTCGGACGCGTAGCCCAATCCAAGCTCCACTTGGATTTGTGGCCGGACTCAAGCAGGTTCATCCCGAGATTGGTCACGATCATCGTCTGGTTGAGTCGGTCGGAATTCAAACTGCGCACCGCCGCGTAAGGCTGAACGCGCACGGGATGCTCTGGTACACGGTCGGGACTGATCCACGCTAGCTGTCCGTACCACGACGAACCAGTCGCAAACATGGGGTAGGCATTTCCGTAGCCCGCGATTGAAGCGTTTGATCCGCTTAACCCGTTGGCGGGATTCATGATGCCGTTGGTTCGAAGATAGCCAGGGCCGTAGTTCGTCCGGAAGTACCCCAAGTAGCCCGACACCGCCGCGTGCTTCGCGCCGTAGGGCTGCTCCGTAAACAGGGCCAGAGACCAGAGCTTCAAGGGGTCGTGCACCGTGTCGCTTCCGTCTGCATACCACATGGCCTTGGCCTGATAGATCATGCCAGCCTCAAGATTGAGAATGCGCTTGGTCCCAAGGTAGCTGCCCTGCATGTACGGCGTGGTGTGCCCCTCGCGATCGGCGAAGTTCCAGATCGCCAGCGCTTGGTACTGCTTGGTATTCACCTGGGGGCTGAAGTTCGACTGCGGCTTGAGCACGGGTGCGGAACCGTTGGTGGCCAACGCAAAAGGCGTCGTCACTGCCGCCCGGTAATCGAGCTTGCCTACTTGACCTCGGGCGTACAGACTGAACTTGCGCGAAAACTGGTCGGTTTGGTCGACCGTGGCTTGGGCAAATACGGGCACGTCCAGGGTCGTGATGGTTCCAATGCTGGGCTGTGAAAAACGGCTTAATCCATTTAAAATGGTGAGCCCGGCCCCCACTTTGAGCTGGTTTTCGGAACTCAATTTGCGCTCAAGCAGCGCGTCGTGCACAAAAAATTGGTTTTTGCGGTTGCCCCCATTGCCTGCAGACAGCGCGTTGACGTTGTTCGTACCCAACTGCATGTACACCAACGTGTTCGGAGCCACCTGGCCAAAAATCTGCATCCGGGTTCGACGCAAACCAAGGTCGTAGGTCGCAGGCGCTGCCACTGAATTCACCGTGGTGCCCGGATTACTCTGGTTGGCCCGAAGCCAGACTTGATTCAACCACGTGAACTGTAGGTACTCCGACCCACTTTCGTTCAATTTCGCACGAAGGTTTTGGCCCGCCAGCACCACTGGCGAAGCCAAGGTAACCGCAAGGGCCACCTTTGTCCATAACGCGCTCATTTTTTAGCGCGAACTCGTGTGGCTAAGTCGTGGCGACCCAAAGAGCGCGACTCATCCGGAAGCAGCAACTCCACGTGACCACTGCCCCGCTCCACCTCGTGCTGAACAGAGTGCAGAAGTTCCATGGTACTGTGGTCGAGCATGAGCGCACCGCGGGCATCAAGTACCACGTTTTGAGCTCGCTTCACGGGTTCGAGCGCTTGGCCCAAACGAATAATGTTGGCAAACGAAAACGCCCCTTCAAGAACCACGCGCTCCTCACTTTCGTTGGATTCTGTGCGGATTTTTGCTTTGCGCAGCGAACCAAATCCGCCCTTCATGGTCAAAAGCTGCAGTGCGAATTCCACGAGGATTCCGGCAAAAATTCCGACCAGCAAATCCTCAGCCAAGGTCAGCACAATCGTTACCATGAAGACGGTCATCTGATCCCAGCCAATTTTAAGAGTACTGCGAAACAGTTTGGGATTGGAAAGTCGGTAGCCCGTAAAAATGAGCATCGCGGCCAGGGCGCTGAGCGGAATCATGCGCAGCAGTCCCGGAAGGAGCGCCACAAACAGCAGCAGGGCGAGACCGTGGTAAAAGTTGGCCCAGCGGGTTTTGGCTCCGTTGGCGACATTGGCACTTGAACGCACGACTTCGGCAATCATGGGAAGTCCGCCGAGCAAACCAGCAACGCTGTTTCCGACTCCCACGGCCAAAAGGTCGCGGTTGGGGTCCGACTTGCGGCGGTAGGGATCGAGGCCGTCCACCGCCTTGACGGTGAGCAGGGATTCAAGGCTCCCCACAAGGGCAAACATGACCACGTACTTCCAGGTGGCGCCCGCGCCAATCATTGAGAAGTCCGGGAACACGAATCCGGCCGCAAACGAGTCCGGAAGGTTTACCAAGAATTTGGGGTCCAGTACGAAGTAGGCGCCCAGCCCGATCCCGAGCACCAGCACGATGAGCTGGGGGGGAACGGTCGCCTTGAACTTCTTGAACGGCAGCCAGGCGTAGCCAAATAGCAGGGCCAAGCTCACCAAGCCGACGATGGCGTCGTGGGTGTCGGCGCGCTGAATGAGCTGCGGAATTTCTAGCAGCAAACCGATGGAGTTTTTGGCCTCAGGTGCGGCTCCCAGCAGGACCGGAACCTGCTTGGCAATAATGATGATTCCGATGGCGGCCAGCATGCCGTGAACGGCAGACGTCGGAAAGAAGTCGACGTAGCGCCCCAATTTGAGCAGAGCAAAGGCAACCTGAAACACGCCCGTCAGTACCACCACTGCCAGCGCGTAGCGGTAGCCCGCAGCCATGTCTCCGTTGCCCAGTTCGGCCACGGCTGCGACGGCGATTGAAATGAGGCCAGCAGCAGGGCCCTTGATCGACAGGCGCGAGCCCATGATGGGACTCACTAAAAGTCCGCCCACCATGGCGGTAATGATGCCCGCGAACGGAGGGAATCCGCTCGCCATTGAAATGCCCAAGCACAGCGGAAGGGCGATAAGAAATACGAGGAAGCCCGACGTCAGGTCGCTTTGGAAATGGGCTTTGAGGCCGTTGAGGCCATCTTGTGGAGTTGAGTTCATAAATACTTGAAAATGAGTTGTTCACGTTAAAATTCAAGGCATTGTTGCCTAGGATTCTCGCGTGCTCAGATTCGAAGTACTCGGTGCAGGATGTAAATTTTTACTCCGGCAGTCCCCAGCTTGTGGGCAGAACGAGTTTGGTGCGTTGAGGTCCACACCACGTGGCGAGGAACCGTACAGCCGAATATGGGATTCGAGCCCAATTCTATGCCCTGGATCAGATCGCGCTGGGTGTCTTCGTCCAATTCAGACTCGACTTCAACCTCAGCAACAAATTCACCCAATGCAACTACATGCGAAGCATCCTCTCGATCGTCCGAGTGAAGTACCGTCTCTAGTTGTTCGTAATGAAGTGATTGCAGCGGAGCGGCGGCCACCATGGGACTGCTCCAAATAATGGAACAAGCGACCAGCAAGAGCTGGAACGCAGATATCCATCGGTATTTTGCAGCAAATCGGTACATGGGCACTTCGAGCTGTGCAAAGATCAGTCCAAAAATTGAGACTGAAGGCACAAAGGGACCGCGTCGTGCGTCGTAGGTTTAGGCCATGAAGGAACACTGGAACCAACGATTTGCCGAAGCCGAGTTTGCCTACGGCGAAGCTCCCCATGTCAGCTTGGCTGAGCGGTTTTGCACACCCGGTACGGGCCGCGTTCTCTGCCTTGCCGAGGGCCAAGGGCGAAATGCAGTGCACATCGCCAGCCTCGGATACGACGTCACCGCACTGGACTACAGCGAAGTAGGCCTTGAGCGCGCGCAAGAATTGGCGGCGCGCCACGGGGTATCGATCCAAACCCTAAAGGCCGACCTCAGTACCTACTCGTTTGAACCCGAGGCCTGGGACGGAATCGTTTCAATTTTTGGCCACCTACCCGCGGCCTTGCGCGCTCGAGTGAATGCCCAGCTTCACGCTGCGCTGAAGCCCGGCGGATGGCTGCAACTCGTGGGCTACCACCCCAAACAACTTGAGTACGGCACCGGAGGCCCGCAAGAACCAAGTATGCTCTACACCGTTGATGGACTGAAGGCTGAACTCGGCCCCGGATGGACCTACGTCGTCGCCGAATTGGTCGAACGCGAGCTCGAAGAAGGCCCGTACCACCGCGGTATGTCGGCCTTTGTGCACGTACTTGCCCACAAAACTAGTAACTAGCAACTAGCAACGTGTTATGACTGACTTAGATATTGCCCGTTCCTTCGCGCCCCAGCCCATTGGCGAAATTGCTTCGCGACTCGGAATCAATCCCGAGCTGCTCGAGCCCTACGGCAAGACGAAGGCAAAGATTCCGCTCGAGGCGCTTCGCGAGCCCCAAGGGCCAGCTGGTGCTGGTGACGGCCATCAGCCCCACGCCGGCCGGCGAAGGCAAAACGACGGTGACCGTGGGCCTGACCGACGGACTGAACCGCATTGGCGCTCGGGCGGCTGCGGCGCTGCGCGAACCGTCGCTCGGTCCCGTGTTTGGCATCAAGGGCGGAGCCGCTGGGGGCGGCCGGTCGCAGGTGATTCCGATGGAAGACATCAACCTGCACTTCACCGGCGACTTTGCGGCGGTTGAGAAGGCCAACAACCTCTTGGCGGCGCTGATCGACAACGACCTGCAGCGCAAAAACCGCGTCGGGCTCGACCCGCGCACCATTGTGTGGAAGCGCGTGATGGACATGAACGACCGCGCCCTGCGAAACCTCGTGATTGGACTGGGCGGCAAGGCGGGCGGGGTTCCGCGCGAAAGCGGATTCAACATCACCGCGGCCTCAGAGGTCATGGCGATTTTGTGCATGAGCCGCGACCTCGACGACCTGCGCGAGCGGTTCAACCGCATCTATATTGGCGACACCTGGGACCGCCAGCCGGTGTTTGCACGCGACCTCAAGGCGCCCGACGCGATGGCGATTTTGATGCGCGACGCGATCAAACCCAACTTGGTGCAGACGCTCGAGGGCAATCCGGCCATTTTGCACGGCGGACCCTTTGCCAACATTGCCCAGGGAACCAACAGCTTGATTGCCACGCGCATGGCCCTTGGCTACGCGGATTGGGTGGTCACCGAAGCCGGTTTTGGTGCCGACCTGGGCGCCGAAAAGTTCTTAAACCTCAAGAGCCGGGCGGGCGGACTCAAGCCGTCGGTGGTGGTGCTCGTGGCTACGGTGCGCGCCCTGAAGTACCACGGCGGTGTGGCCTTGACCGACCTCGGAACCCCCAACCCCGAAGCTGTGGTGCGCGGAAGCGCCAACCTGGCCAAGCACATTGAAAACCTTCAGTCGTTTGGGTTGCCGGTTGTAGTTGCAATAAACGCGTTCGCGGCCGACACGCCCGCAGAGCAAGAGGCCATTCGAAGCGCCGCGGCGGCCTACGGAGTCGAAGCCGTGCTCAGCGAAGGCTGGGCCCACGGGGGGTCCGGCACCGAAGATCTCGCGCGCGCAGTGGTCGCCGCGTCCAAAGGGCCTGTGTCGCCGAAGTACACCTACGAGCTGAGCGACCCGATGGAGGTCAAAATCCAAAAGATTGCCACGAAGATTTATGGGGCTGACGACGTCGTTTTTGCGCCGGCCGTCAAAGCCGCAATCAAACGCATGGGCGAAATTGGCCTGGGCGAACTGCCGGTCTGCATGGCCAAGACCCAAAAGTCCTTCACTGACAACGAGAAAATCCTCGGTCGCCCGAGCGGATTCAACGTGACCGTGCGCGGCCTCGAAGTCAGTGCCGGCGCGGGATTCGTGGTTCCGCTGCTCGGCGACATGCTGCGCATGCCGGGCTTGCCTGAGGTTCCGGCGGCCGAACACATGACGATTGACGGCGCGGGGCGCATCGAAGGACTCAGTTAAATAACTAGTTACTAACGGCTAGTAACTGGCAGCTAGCCCTGAATTTCGCTCAACTTGTAATTTAATGTAGAATTATTCTAAATAGCGTTGCCTGCAACGTAGTTCGCGTTGTAGGTTTGCGCCCTATTTAAAATCATTCTAAATATGTTTGGCGTAGTTCTAGCCCTCTCCGCAGCCTTCACTCCGGCGGATTCCACCCGTAGCGACAGTTTACACGTTATTGAAGTTCAGGCGAGTTCCGCCCTTGGTTTTGGTCAAAAGGCCAGTGATTTGGGCAGCGGCGTTCGCGTCGAGGCGAGGGTACTTCGCCAGCTGCAGTCTGTGAACCCCAACGAGTTGGCCGCCACGGTTCCGGGCCTTGTTGCCCGCGACGAAGACGGATT
>Ga0222714_10002116_pt1 | contig 21506 bp, 25 predicted proteins | sample C33_3DmetaG_FD_165048 | JGI IMG/M metagenome (GOLD analysis project Ga0222714, IMG submission 165048) | Estuarine water microbial communities from San Francisco Bay, California, United States - C33_3D | ecosystem: Environmental > Aquatic > Marine > Unclassified | place: USA: California...
GGGGGGAGGGTTGCGGTTTCTGCGCGTGTGGTCGTAGCCCTAGGAACCTACTGGTATAACCCCAATTCCTTCTTCTGTCACACAGGGGGGAGGGGTTCGAAATCCTGTAATACCCTAGAAGGTACCCGTCTACTACAGAATGACCCAAGCAGCTGGAACGCTGAACCTCCGATACGCCCAAGGGCAGGTATTTAGTAGTCGAAAGCGCTTCAGAGTGCTGGTAGCCGGGCGAAGATTCGGAAAAAGCTACCTGTCATGTATCGAATTGCTGCGTGGGGCGATCGAAAGGCCGGGCGAAACATTCTTTTATGCCGCCCCTACATACCGAATGGCGAAAGACATTGCCTGGAAGGTAATGAAAAAGCTAGTCCCGAAAGCCTGGATCAAGTCGAAGAACGAGACAGACCTGAAGATCGAGCTGGTGAACGGCTCGACGATCGAACTGAAGGGCACTGAAAACGCAATGGCACTGCGCGGCCGCAGTTTGGCTGGCGTGGTGCTGGACGAAGCCGCCTTCATGTCGAGCGAAGTCTGGTTCGAAGTCATCCGCCCCGCCCTCGCCGACAAACAAGGCTGGGCCTTATTTATCTCCACGCCAGACGGCACAGCTAGCTGGTTCTACGAACTCTGGCAGTACGCGGACAGCGGCGATTCCGACTGGAGCCGCTGGCAATTCACCACGATCGACGGCGACAACGTCCCACCCGAGGAGATTGAAGCCGCCCGAGGCCAGTTAGACGCTCGAACATTCCGCCAAGAATTTGAAGCCAGCTTCGAAAATCTCTCGGGTCTGGTGGCAGTCAGCTTCAGCGACGAAAACATCAGCCCCGAAGCCGAAGACATCAGCGTTCTCCCCGTCCTGCTTGGAGTGGACTTCAACGTGGATCCGATGTCGGGCATCTGCGCCGTCCGCAAAGACGACACCCTCTACGTGTTCGACGAAATCATGCTGACTGGTGGCGCCACCACCTGGGATTTCGCGGAAGAAGTCACCCGCCGTTTCGGCGTGGAGCGCCGAATTATTGCCTGCCCGGACCCCACTGGCGGCGCCCGCAAAACCTCCGGCGTGGGCCTAACCGACCACAACATCTTGCGCCGCAGCGGTTTCAACGTCTCCAGCCCCAAAGCCCCCTGGAAAATCCGCGACAAGATCACCTGCGTCAACACCGCCCTCCTCGACGCCACTGGAGCCCGCCGCACCTTCATCCATCCCCGCTGCAAGGAACTAATCAAGTCGCTCCGCACCCTGACCTACGCCCCCGGCACAGGTTTACCCAACAAAAACCTCGGCGTTGACCACGCCTTCGACGCCTTCGGCTACATGTGCCTCCAGCAATTCAACTTGGCAAAACACGGCGTCCTCGGCCAAACCTCATATCGCCTGTACTAACCCAAATAGACTGGAGCAAATACCGCAGCACGATGGCCAAAAAACCCACCAAAGCCCAAAAGAAGGTGGAAAAAGTGATGCGCGAATACGGCGCTGGCACTTTGAAATCCAGCGCGGGCAAAAAAGTGACTTCTCGCAAGCAAGCCATCGCCATTGCGATGTCTGAAGCGGGCATGGCACGCAAAAAACCGACCAAAAAGGGAGGCAAAAAGTAATGGCCGCCAAAAAGAAGGGTCTTTACGCAAATATCAACGCTAAGCGCAAGCGCATCGAGGCTGGCTCGGGCGAAAAGATGCGCAAACCAGGCAGCAAAGGCGCCCCAACCGCATCAGACTTCAAGCAAGCAGCTAAAACAGCCAAAAAGCGGAGGAAGTAATGGCTCTCACCATCGACCGTGGCACCAACTTGGTGGAACACCACCAATCCACCCCACTTACAGCACTAAACGACACCTTCGAGGTCCACGCCGACAGCGACAGCTTTACTTTTGCCGTCGTCGTAACGGGCGGCGCCAACTTCAAACTCGCCTTTGAGTCCAACTTCAACGGCGGCGCCAGCTGGTTCGAGCTTGACACCAGCAAAACTATCAACGCCAACGGCCAATACATCTATTTTTACAGCGACAAACCATCCAACAGAATCCGTATGCGCATCAGTGAAATCAGCTCTGGCACCCCAAGCGTCGTACCCCACATCGGCGTCGCTTACCACGGCTAATGATTGAAACAGTCAGCGGCGGTTGCGTCCACATCGAAATCGACGCCGAGGAGGGTACAACCACCGCCACATTTGTATTTGCCACTCCAAACGAACCGGCAATCCTTGGCGCCTTCGTCTCTAAGCTGGCGCAAGGCATCGAAGTCCTAATTCCCATTGAAGAGGAGGAAGAAGATGACAATTGAATACCGAGGCGAGAAATTTGACGGCTATAACAAACCCAAGCGCACCCCAAAACACCCCACTAAATCACATGTAGTCCTCGCAAAAGAGGGCGACCAAGTAAAACTAATCCGTTTCGGCCAGCAGGGCGTCAGCGGCAGCCCCAAGCGCACTGGAGAGTCTGACGCGGATAAGAAACGGCGTGAATCCTTCAAAGCACGCCATGCAGCTAACATTAAAAAAGGAAAGATGTCGGCTGCCTATTGGGCTGACCGCACCAAATGGTGACTAAATGACTTACGCAGTCCCCGGCCGCATCCGCACCCATCTCGTCAGTTCCACCTACATGGGCGGCACTGACAACCCCTTCACGCGCACCGCCGCCGTGATGGAGCAGATGAAGGGCTGGGAAATAATGAAAGCCGTGACACTCGGCACCGAGTACCTGCGCGAGAACAGCGAAGCCTTTCTCCCCCTAGAACCCCGCGAGGACTACACGGCCTACCTGGCGCGAGTCAACCGCGCCGTCTTCTCGCCTTACACACAGCGTCTAATCCGTGCCGCCGCCGGCCTAATCCTGCGCAAACCCATCACACTGACCGGCGACCCCTACTGGAGCGAGGTTTTCGCCAAAAACGTGGATGGTTGCGGTTCCGACCTGGACGAATATGCCCGCCGCAGCCTTATTTGCGCACTGACCTACGGCCACAGCCACACGCTGGTCGATTTCCCCGCACCAACCGGCGCCCGCAGCCTGGCCGAAGAACGCGCCTTAAACCGCCGCCCCTACTGGATCGAGATCGACCCCGCCAACATCTACGGCTGGCGCCTGGACCGCGAGGTGAATTACGGAAACCTGATTCAGGTAAGAATCGCCGAAAAGGCCGTACTGCCCGACGGCGAATTTGGCGAAAAGGTGTACGACCAAGTCCGTGTCATCGAACCCGGCCGATACCGCATCTACCGCCAAACCGAAACCAAGAAAGAGCAAGTCGGCGGCTTCCCTTATCCCAACGCCTTCGACGCCACCACCAGCACCTCCGACTACGACCTAGTGGAGTCGGGCGACTACAGCCTGGGTGAGATCCCCCTGGTCACGCTGTATTCGAACAAGACCGACACAATGACCAGCAAGCCCCCGCTGCTGGACATCGCGTATCTCAACTTGGCCCATTTCCAGCGCCAAGCCGACCTAATCCACAGCCTCCACATCGCATCCCAACCGATGCTTGTCCTTGAGGGCTGGGACGACCAGACCAAGGACATGGCAGTAAGCGTGAACTACGCCATTGCCACCCAACCCGGCAACAAGGTCTATTACGTGGAGCCTGCTTCGAGCGCATTTGAAGCCCAAAGCAACGAAATCCGCGAACTACAGCAACAAATGGCCACGCTCGGCATCAGCACTCTGAGCCAGCAGAAATTTGTTGCCGAGTCTGCCGATGCCCGCCGCCTCGACCGCGTAGACACCAACTCCATGCTGTCCATGGTCTCCATGGACCTGGAGCAAACCCTGCAAGGCGCCTTCAATCTGGCCGCCAGCTATCTGCAGCTGGAGCCCCCGGAAGTCAAGATCAGCCGCGACTTCGACATCGACCGTCTGATCGGCCAAGACATCACCGCACTAACCGCACTCTTCGGCCAAGGCGTACTGGACCGCGACGAGTTCCGCCAAATCCTGGTCCAAGGTGAAATTCTCCCTACCGCCTCCGAATCCACCGCCGAGGAAGAACTACTGGAAACCTCAGAAGAGGAAGCCGCAGAAGTCGAAACTCCCGACAGCGAAGACGCCCTGGAACGCAACAACTTTATTAAGTAGTAAACTATTAGCGCACTCATCTCTTTGTCATGGACAAGCACCTTGACAAGGTTCTCCAGCCCGACGGTTCTTACAAGTGGGAACTTGTAGAGCTTCGTGCTGAGATCTTGTACGAAAAGGACAAGCCTGCCCCCGAGCCTGCTGCCGAACCCCGCAAGCGCAAGACCAAAGAGTCTGTGCTGGAGATCCCTGTAACCCCCGAAACTGAATTTTGAGTATGGAAGAGCAAGTCATCCAGGAATTTCCCGTGGAAACTCCTACCCAGCCCGTGGCTGGCGCCGACACCGCTCCCCAACCTGACCAATCAGCCCAACTAAAGGCTGAGTACGAAAGTCAGATTGCTGCGTTGAAGAATCAAGCGGTCGAAGCCGAGGAAAAATTCCAAGGCATCAAGGCCAAACTCGACGAGGTTTACAAGAAGCAGGACGACCAGCGCAAGAAAACGCTGGAAGACCAAGGCCAATGGAAAGACCTCTGGGAGGAAGCCAACAAAACCGCCCAGGAAAAAGACCTACAAATCGCGGAATTAAACCGCCAGCTGGAGGATCTGCGCACCTCAAACGAGACTGCCGCAATGAAAACCAGCGCCCTCGCTGCCATCAGCCAGGCTGGAGCTATCAATGCCGAGCAAATGTTGCAGCTTCTGCAAAACAACCTCCGCAAGAATGACAGCGGCAGCGTTGTTGTTTTGAACGGCGGTGTTGAGCAAGACATTAACGCCTACCTTTCCAATCTCAAGAACCCCGGTTCTGGATTCGAGCATCATTTCAAGCCAAGCAGTGCAGCTGGAATGGGTGCAAAACCCACTCCCAACTCCACGATTGCGCCTGGAATGGCTAACCCATGGAAGGAAGGTAGTATTAACCTAACGAGGCAAATGGCCTTGGAAGCCAGCGATCCTGATCTCGCAGCTGTGCTGAAGAGAGAAGCGGGTCGCTAAGTCCCCGTGGGACACCACCTCAAGTCTGTGACTTGAACCCCAACCCACCCCTTTCTGGAGTTTGAAGTGGCCGCACCATTTCAGAATTATTCCGGCGGTGTCCTTCTGGCGGACATCGTCAAGCGCAATAACCTCAGCACCTATGTGTCTGAGGCGATCAAAGAGCGCAGCCTGTTCATCAAGAGCGGCGCTGTCGTTCGCAACAGCCTGCTGGATGCCCGCGAAGGCGGCACCCGCATCCAGGTGCCCGAGTTCAACCCCGTGTCTCCCACCGAGGAGATCATGGACGGCACCGCCACTTGGGGCACCAGCACCGCTGGCTACCTGACCCCCCAGAAGATCGGCACCGGCACCCAAATCGCCACCATCTGCCATCGCGGCTTCGCGTATGCAGTGGACGACGTTGCGATGCTCGCCGCTGGGGAAGACCCCATGCTGCACATCCGCAACCAGCTTGCTGATGCCATCAACAAACTGAACAGCTCCCGTCTGTTCAGCCAGCTGTCCGGTCTGTTCGGTTCGGCTCTGTCTGCAAACGCCCTCGACCTGGGTGTTGCTGCTGCTTCCGGCGGCGCAGAAGCCAACTTCCTGACTGGCGCTGCTGTGGCACGTGCCCGCGCCCTGCTGGGTGAGCGCGGCGACGAACTGGACACCCTGGTTGTCCACCCCTCCGTCGGCTTCTACCTGTATCAGGTCGGCCTGCTGACCTTCTCCACCTCCGCACTGGCCGCCTCCGGCTCCGTGGTTTGGGGTGGCGGCGGCGTGGGCGTTGGCGCCCGCAGCATCGGCGAATTTGCCGGCCTGCGCGTGATCATGGATCCCGCCGTCAACACCGTGGCCCCTGGCACCGCCGGCCACCAGCGTGAGTTCTACTGCTATCTGACCAAGGGTGGCACCATCCTGGAAGGCGTGCAGCAGGACCTCCGCATCGAGGCCGACCGCAACATCCTGTCCAAGCAGGACGTGCTCTCGGTGGACTACCACTCTGCTTATCACGTGATGGGCACCAAGTGGACCTCCGCCAACGACAACCCGACCAACGCCACCCTGGCCACCTCGGGCAACTGGAGCGCCACTTACGACATCGACCTGATCCCCATGGTTCAGCTCACCGTCAACAGCCCACTCGACACCTCCACCATCTGATAACCAGATTGAGAGGAAACGGCCCCACTTCGGTGGGGCTTTTTTATTGGCGCTACACTGCGAGAAAGTATGTGTAGTAGTTGTGGCCGCCACGATCAACGCCACATTGAGTAGCGCCTCCGCTAACAGCTATGTGACGCTGGCCGAGGCAAACACGTACTTCGAAACGGTCCCAAGTTCGACCACTTGGACCGACAAGACTGACGACGCAAAGAATCGCGCACTGATCTCCGCCACCCGCTGGATCGACAGCCTGAATTTTTACGGTGACCGTTGTGATAGCGGCCAAGCCCTTAAATGGCCCCGCAACAACTACCAAGTCGATCAAGTGGAGTTGACTTGTAGCGCCATCCCCGCCGACATCAAATACGCCACCTATGAACTGGCACGTGCATTAGCCAACGACACTGACGCCGTCACGGGCAACACCGGCACCACCGGCCTTTACGACGAAGTCAAGCTGGGCGACCTCCAAGTCAAATACAGCCAAACCTCCCAAGCTGTTGGGACGATCAACAACATTTTCGACGTATATCCCTGGCTCCAGTCTTATTTAGGCGCCTACTGCCTCGGCGGCAGCGGCGGTTACCAAGTCCGCGTCGTGAGGGGTTGAGATGAGCCTCGTCGATTCCACATTTGCCGGACTACCTGCCCCGCTTTTGGCGCAATGGGGCCAGGACGTTACCTACTTAAAAGCCAACACCTCACCGACATATAACACCACTACAGGCGAAGTCTCTGGAGCCGACACAAGCGTCACTGTTCGCGCCTTGATTTTCCAGGCAAATCCAGAAGAGTTCGAGAGTTTTTACCAAACAAACGACCTCAAAGTCATCATCGGTAACGCCGAACTTGGTAAGTACGTCCCGAGCGTGCGTGATCGGATCCAGTACACCGAAAATAGTGTTACCAAGACCGGCCGGATTATCAGCTGCAAGACCGCCCGTGGAGAACACGCAATCTTGCACACCATCCTCCTGAGGCCCCAATAATGGCCAGAAACGGTATCTGGAATTTAGTGAAAGAGCTAGACCGTGTTGCTGCAACCACGGTATACAACGGTCCTCGTCGCGCAGCCGAGCGTATTGTTCGAGATCTACAAGAACGTGGTCCCGCTTGGACCGGCCAGTTCTCAAATTCCTGGCAGATAACTACGCCTGTAACCACTGTTAAAGGCACGGGTGCTGCCGGGCAACCTCAACGCATTTTGGCCCCAGTTTTAACAGGTCAACAGGTAGCTAAGTCCTTCCTTACAAAGGATAAGCTCGTATTCACTATTAGTAATTTTGCCCCATATGCGAACATTGCTACTGACATAGATCCAGGCATATTCATAAATCCTGGTACTGTGCCGATCAAGCCCATCGAGAAAACAGGTAAGCGCCAAAAGAGTCTGCGCGGTTTACTGACAGGCGAAGGAAATAACAGTCGTACAGCACCACTCGACTGGTTTACGCTGTATATCAAAGGCGGGCAGATCGACAAAACGATCCAGGTTGCCATGCGCACATCTGACCGATGAACTACCAATCCATCCGGGCCGCTCTCGAAACTTCGTTGTTGACTGCCTACAACGACCTAGATCCAGCTGTCCCGGTCTATTTCGACAACGTCTTTAACGACGACGCCGACAGCAGCGAGGAGTTCGTCCACATCAACATTCAATTCGGCCTAACCACTGAACCTACTTTGACTACAAGCCACGACATGGTACGTGGCACGATTGTCATCCGCACCTACACGCCAAAAGGCAAGGGTCCTGCCCGCAATCAGACACTTGTAAATACCGCGTTTACCACCCTTAACACCATCAATAACACCTCAAAAGTTAATTCAGGTGTTTACATCCGCCTCGACGGCATCAGCGGTCCCAGTTTCAGCCCTGATTTCGCTGGAACTTCACCAGATCAGCAGTCTCGCCGTGCTTTTACGCCGTTCTTTATTTCACGAATTGAAGCTGGCTTCAAAGCGCAAGTTATTTCTTAAGGGAAGTTACTGGCGCTAACCTGTATTAAGCCGGGCAGTGCCCGCGTAGTTCATTCGTAGGTACTTCCTATGGCCACCGTCCTTTCGGGCACCTCCGGCGCCCTGTACTACTCTCCCGCTGGCACCAGCACCACCTTCGGTGAATCCGCCGTCGATGTTGTCGATGACGAGATCACTGTTGAGGCCTATCTGGGCTTCAAAGTTGGCGACCCCGTGAAATTCAGTGTGGTTGATACCACCACTGGCGCTGCCGGCACCGGCAGCCTGCCTGCTGGTATCACCTCCGGCACCACCTACTACGTGATCGCTTACACCGCCAGCACTGGTGTGCTGCAGGTGTCTGCAACCGCCGGTGGTTCCACCATCACAATCACGGATGACGGCACTGCCGTTGCGCCCAACGCCTTCAAGGTTGCATACGCCGCTCCTGCAGTCGTCGGCTCCGTCCGCGACTGGAGCTTCGAGATCACCCGTTCGGAAATCGACGTTACGACCATCGGTCAAACGATTGGTCAGTACGCACCTTTCCGCACCTATATCACCGGCTTCGCCGACGGCTCTGGTTCCGCTACGGTGTACACCACCGATGACGACACCAACCTGTCCAGCCGGATGATTGAGGACGTGATCCAGCGTTCGCAGTCTGGTGCCACGATGAAGTTGTACATCGACCGGATCAGCAGCGGCGGCGCCGTGAGTGAAGCACTCAGCCGTTCGATCACCGTTCCTGTGATCGTGACTTCCGCCAGCCTGAGCGTGAACCCGGACGACGGCCAAAGCGTCGCCATCAACTTCCGTCCCAGCGAGGCACCCACCTTCGACCTCAGCAAGTCCTGATAATCAGTACGGACGAAGACCCGACCCCGGCCTCACCGCCGGGGTTTTTTATTTCTTCTAGTCCGCTACAGTAGTACCAGACCAAATTGAAATCACATGCCTGCTCCCGCAGCACTGAGCGCCATCGAACGCCTCCGCAAGGCGGCCAACCTGGAGCCCACCAAAGTAGTAGTCACGTTGTCCGATGGCAGCGATTTTGAGTTGTGGAGAACCCCACTGACTGCTGCCGAACGTGAGAAGGCCCAAAAACAGGCTAAATCTGATGACGCTAATGCTTTTGCTCTCCAACTATTGATTAACAAGGCTCTTGACCAGAACGGTACTCGCCTTTTTAACGCTGGCGAAATCGACGTACTTAAAAACGAAGTCAAAGACAAGGACCTTCAGGCCTTGATGCTGGCGGTGATTAGTGAGGATGCCGAGCCTATTGACCCAAAGAGCTAAGTGCCGAGCTTCGCAGGGACAACTGGTTAATGCTCCAGTTCGGCATCGCCAAAGAACTGGGCCTTACGCTGTCCGAAGTACGTACAAAAATGACTGTCGAAGAACTGCTCGGCTGGAGTGCGTACTTTCAAATCCTCAACGAGGATATGGAACGGGAAGTCGAAAAGGCCAAACGCCGCCGCTAACCCCGGCGGCTTTTTCATGCGTAAACTGGTTAAACAGGAGCGTGCGAAGCCGTGGCCGCCTACAGAGCCGACATTGAAATAGGCGTAAAGGGCGTTCAGTACCTGGACAAACTGAAAACTGAACTGACTCAAGTAGCTAAGGCCATTGATGCGGTCAATAGCAAAGAAGTTGTAGTAAGGCGCACCATCGCAGGAGCGGCCTCAGCTGTCCCGATGGGACCTGGAGGTGCCGGCGTGACCGGCGCCAGTGCTCAAGCTGCTGCAATGGCAGTGGAAAGGCGTGTAAGTGAGATGCGACGAACTGAAGCACAGGCAGCTATAAAGTCTGTGCGCGACAGGGCAATGGCGGAGAACTACATTTCTGGCGTAATTGCCAGACGTTTGCAACAAAAAGAGCAAGAACTTCAAGTCGAAAAAGCCATAACAGCTGAGGCTACAAAACAGGCGACAGAAAAATTAAAGAGTCGTGCTGGTGGTGCCATAAGCAGCGCACTAATCGGCGGAGGATTCCCCTTACTGTTCGGCCAGGGGGGTGGTGCAGCCGCTGGAGGTGCTCTCGGAGGTCTTGCAGGTGGTTTATTAGGAGGGGGATTTGGTTTTGCTTTATCAATCGTCGGTACTGCTTTAGGACAAGCCGCTGATGATGCCGACAAGTTTAATAAAACACTCGGTCAACTTAATTCCACTGTAAGTGGCACAACGTCTGCCACAAAAGTTACAGCACAAGACATAGATAAGCTCGCTACTAATTTAGGTATCGCTAAAGATGAAGCCCTGAAACTACTTAGTGCATTTGCAGGTTTTAGCGATGCAAAAGTAACTAAAGCGTTAGTAGCTGTGTACGGAGAAGATCCCGGAACACTTCAATCTCTTGCCGCTGTAAAAGACAAGGCGGATCTTGCAGAAGTCATACTTGATAACTATGAAAAAATTACGCTAGAAACCGCCTCGCAGCTCATAAACCAATTAAAAACAACAGATTCCGCGACGGTACAAATAGCGTTCCAGAAGGCTTTATTAGACGCAGAAATTAAAAAGACAGAAGAGGGCTTAAAACAGGTAAAAATCCAAGATCGTATCCTCGCCGGTCTTGCTTCTATCGGTAGTTTAAGTGCCGGCGGTCCTGTTATAGATCCATCTATTTTTGGGCAGCAACGAGTTGAAGAGTTTAGAAAACAGCAACCCCCAGACGTTCTTCAAAACGCACTAAAAGCGCTGGGTGTTTTGCAGAGTGCTAATAGAGCTGTACAAAGTTTACGCCCTGATACCAAAGCAGCCAGCGCTGCAGATAAAGCCGCTCGTGACGCAGAACGTGAAGCCGAGCGAGTTGAAAAAGCACTCAGAACTCGACAGTTAAATCGCCTGGAGCTGCAGCGTCAATTTGATATAACTCAAGAGATCTTTACGGCTGAAACCGCAAAAAACACTGTCCTAGCTCGTGAATTAGAAGGTAAGTACGAACTGGTGCGTATAGGTATTGAAACTGCACGCTTGCTGGAAGAGGAAAAGAATAGTCGTGTTCAACTAGCTATTGCGCGAGAGATGACATTGAAGCGCGATTACGCCATCCTTAAAACCGAGCTGGACATCACAAAGATAGTTGAAGAACGCGGAGAAAAATTCAGTGAAATTATTACTGATTTAGACCAAGAGTTGGCACTACGAAAAGCAACCACACAAGCGGAACGCGACCGCTTAACCATTGAATACGAAATGCAAAAACTACGGAAAGATAAAGTATTCGATGAAACACAACTTTTGGCTATTGAAGATAAGAAAAAACAACTTGCTACTCCTATTACAGGTGTAGATATTGTAAAGCAACAAGTAGGAACACTTTCTGACGAACTCACTAAAATTACAGACGCGGGTAATCAGGTAAATGTTGTAGCCGAAGCAGTAGGATTATCGTTTGCTAATTCTTTTAATGACGTAATTACGGGCGCTGTAAGCGCTCAACAGACACTGGCTAATTTCTTCCAGCGCATTGCTGACAGCTTCCTTGACATGGCAGCCCAGATCATCGCCAAGATGATCCAAATCCAGATCCTGAATGCAGCACTGGGTCTTTTCGGTGGAGGCGGTGCCGCTGGTGCAGTCAGTAGCGATCCTGTATCTCAGTTTTTAAGTGGTGTAGCTCAGTACAGAGCAGAAGGCGGTTCCGTAATGGGCGGTTCGCCTTACATCGTTGGCGAGCGCGGCCCCGAACTATTTGTCCCAGGGCGTTCCGGCACGATTGTTCCCAACAATCAGCTTGGTGCAGGCGGCTCCACCAGCGTGACGGTGAACGTGGATGCCAGCGGCAGTAGTGTGGAGGGCAACGAACAAGGTGCCAACCAACTCGGTAAGGCAATCGGTCTTGCGGTCCAGCAAGAACTAATCAAGCAAAAACGTCCTGGCGGTCTACTCGCTGGAGTCTGATGGCTACTTTCCCTGATTTCGACCCTGTTTACAGCGCCAGTAAGACCAGCAATCCAGCTGTTCGCACGGTGCAATTTGGCGACGGCTACCAGCAACGCCTGACTTATGGCCTCAATCAAAACCCGAAGGAATGGCGGCTGACCTTCAACGTCACGGATACCGAAGCGGACACTATCGAGACCTTCCTAAACGCTCGTGCCGCCGACTCCGCAAGTTTTGACTGGAGCCCACCGGACACGGCATCGTCTTACAAGTGGGTCTGTCCCAGCTGGACCCGTGAGATGTACAACCACCAGCGCAGCCGTATCGACGTAACTTTCCGGCAGGTATTTGAACCCTAATGGCATATTCCGCTTGGGCTAGCTCTACCGCTTACGTCGTTGGCGACATCGTTCGGGCTTCTGTGCTCCAAGCCAGCGGTCTAGTCTTCCGTTGTACGACTGCTGGTACATCAGCCGCCACTGAACCAGTCTGGGGCACCGACATTGGCAGCACCGTCACCGATAACACGGTGGTGTGGACAGCAGTTGCCAGCGCCTTTGAAGAACTGGCGCAGATCGCCCCGAGCGCAATTATTGAGCTGTTTGAGATGACGCTGGATGCCACGTTGCATGGCAGCAGTGACACCTATCGCTGGCACAACGGCACAAATGCGGCAGTTACGGGCAACATCGTCTGGAACGGCAATTCTTACGTGCGGTTGCCGATCAAAGCCGAAGGATTTGAGTATACAAATACAGGCACGTTGCCACGTCCAACGTTGACGATCAGCAATCTTGATGGCGTTATTACTACATTGCTGCTGCTGGTGAATGCCACTACATCGGGCAATGATCTTGGTGGCGCAACCGTTAAGCGCATTCGGACACTGAAAAAATATCTTGATGGCGAAGCTGGCGCGGATCCTCACGCCAAATTTCCAGACGAGATCTGGTATGTGGATCGAAAGGCTAATGAATCCCGCGATTCCGTAAGTTTTGAGCTTGCCAGCAAATTTGATTTGGCTGGTGTGATGATTCCAAAGCGGCAGGTTATCGCCAATTTATGCCAATGGCGTTATCGGAGTACCGAATGCGGATATACAGGCAGTATTTATTTTGATGCCAATGACAATAACGTTGCAACGCTAGCCGCCGATACATGCGGCAAAAGGATCAGCAGTTGCAACGCACGTTTTGGGCAAGTAGTACGAACAGGAACAGTAACCAGCGGAAGCAATCAGCTTGTCGTCAGCGGTGATGTATTTGATATTGAGACGGGTTCACCTGTTAAGGGATTTGGCGTACCGAGTGGCACCACAGTAAGCAGCGTATCTGGCACCACGGTGACAATGAGCGCCAACGCCACGGCGACTACATCGCTAACAAAAACAGGCACGATTCAGAGTAATCGTGTGGATTTAATTGTCAGTGATACGACTGGCATTGTGATTGGCATGAAAGTTGCTGGACCCAATGTGCCGTCTAATGCCACCGTTCTATCTATCTCGGGCACGACATTAACGCTTGGTCAGCCATGGGATCTGTGGGATACGTTGACTGCAGTTGGCACGAAATCAGGGCGACTGGTGCCAGTGGTAACACGAGTGACGGTTTATGAACAACGCAGTGTCTTTCTGGGAAGAACAATACAAGTTCCTGTTGGATATGAAAATGTTGCAGAACCACTCACCACTCAAATGGATGTGACTGATGCAACCTCATTGGCGGTTGGTCAGTATTTGACTGGTCCTGGTATACCCAAGAGTGCTAAGGCGCAGATTTCAGCTATCAGTGGAACTACGTTGACCCTGAATTACTCAGCGCCGAACTCCGGTGCGTTATATAACAGCTACGAGTTTTATCAGGTGCCTACATTTACGTCTCAGACCTATACATTTTCAGCACCAGATCAGAGTTATACATTCAGGAACACCACGGCGCTTCCGTTTGGCTCGTTCCCTAGTGCAGGACTAATCCGATGAAGTTGACAGATTCTCTGCAGCAGGCAGCCCTGGAGCACGCGAAACAAGTTTTCCCGCAAGAGTCATGTGGCCTGATAGCAGTCGTCAAAGGTCGTAGACGCTATTTTCCATGTCGTAATACAGCGGAAACTCCAGACGAGCACTTTGTCTTAGATCCGTCTGATTATGCCGCTGTTGAGGACCAAGGTGAAATCGTCGCTGTGGTACATAGCCACCCCAAAACGAATCCAGAGCCATCTCAGGCAGATCGCGTCGCGTGTGAAAAATCAGGCTTGCCCTGGTTCATCGTCAATCCGCAGACAGAACAGTGGGACCAATGCCAGCCGAGTGGTTTGGAATTGCCTTATGTCGGACGTGAATTTGTATTTGGCATTGTGGACTGCTACAGCTTGTGCCGAGACTGGTATAAGCGCGAGCTGGGACTGGAATTGAGCGAATATGACCGCCGCGATAAATTCTGGTTACGGGGTGAGAATTTATACCTAGACAATTTTGCCAAAGAAGGTTTTCATCCAATTCCGCTGGATGAACTGCAGTATGGCGACGCAATTCTGATGCAGCTTCAGTCACCGCTGCCAAACCACGCGGCAATCTACCTAGGTGATCAGTTGATTTTGCACCACGTTCAAGGTCGCCTCAGTAGTCGGGACATCTACGGCGGTTATTATTGGAAGAGCACCGCGCTGGCTGTACGGCATGAAAGTCGTTAAGGTCTACGGCGCACTCCGCAAGAAGCTGGGGCAGTGCCGCTTTGAATTTGAAGCCGCCACACCAGCCGAGGCTCTAAAAGCACTGTGCGTTAATTTTCCAGGACTTCAGAAATGGTTAGTTGATAGCGAGAACGATGGCGTTGGTTATCGGGTAACTGTTGGAAAGGAAAAAATTACCAATAGTGATGCGAGCGGATTAGTTCTGCCTTGGAGTGAAAAAGAAGTTTTCAGTATTACGCCAGTGCTGACTGGTGCCGGTGGTGGAACGGGTCAGATTTTGGCTGGCGTCGGTTTGATTGCATTGGCAATTATTACGGGTCCTGCAGGCGCGGGTTTTCTTGGTTTGGGTGCAGGATTTCTATCGGGCGCGACCGCAGCGGCTGTGTCTACTACTTTGGGTCTGATCGGTACATCTCTGCTGTTTGGCGGGATTGCCCAGGCTCTTTCGCCGTCACCCGTCAACTCAACCGCCACATTCGAGCGTGGACGTGACGCCGCGAAATTTGAATCCTTTACGTTTTCGGGGATTGTCAACACTGAAAAGCAAGGTCTGCCAGTGCCCGTAATCTATGGGCGATGCTTCACGGGTTCCTCCGTTATTTCTGTCGGCATCGACGTTGATCAACTGGTATGACACGCATTGTTGGCGCTGGTGGTGGCGGTGGCGGCGGTGGCTGCTTTCTGGGTCATACCCCAGTGGCAACGCCTGATGGCAGGCGCCGAATTGACGAGCTGAAGCCCGGCGATCACGTCCTGAGCTTTGACGATCAAGGCATCATCCACAGCGCCAAAATCCTCAAGGTTCACGAGCACGAAAACGAAAAGGTCGTTCGCTACAAGCTCTGGGGCGGTGATCACCTTGATGCCACCCCTAACCATTGGGTGCTGAATCAATTCAACGCTTTCGTTGAGATTGGCACGCTGGGCAGCGATGACTGCCTTGTTGACTGGAACAACCACCTCCGCCCAATTGTCGGCAAGGAAGACCTTGGTACGGACACTGTCTACAACCTGACCGTTGAGGGGCATCACACTTTTATTGCTGGCGGCATCCGTGTTCACAACGCCGGTCTGGGCTTAGGTATTGCGGGCTCAGGTGGTGGCGGCGGCGGAGGCGGCGGCAAAGGTGGAGGCGGCGGTGGAGCTGGACAACGCACGCCGACTGAAGCCGATGATTCGCTGCAATCGGTCCAGTTTGCCAATGTGCTGGATCTACTGGGCGAAGGCGAAATTGAGGGAATTGAGAACGGCAACAAAGGGATTTACTTAGACGGCACGCCTGTTGTTGACGCCAATGACGTTGCAAATTTCACTGGCTATACGATTGTCACGCGCAACGGCACACAAGATCAAACCGTAATTCCAGACATTATTGGTACTGAAGACGAAAACATTGTCAACGTTGAAGTTGCAAACGGCTTTCCCGTAACACGCACGATTGCCAACAACAACGTCGATCGTATCCGCGTCACGATTGTTATCCCAAGCCTGCAGCAGTTTGAAACCAACGGGGACATCAATGCTACGAGCGTTGGTATCGCCATCCAAGTTCAGTACAACGGCGGCGGCTTCAATACCGTTGTTAGCGACACGATTGCCGGTAAAACCAGCAGCCGTTACCAGCGAGATTATGTATTTGAGTTAAACGGTACATTTCCCGTTGACATCAAAGTTCTTCGTACATCAAGCGACGCAACATCAGCCCGCACTCAAAACGAAACTTACTGGTACAGCTACACACAAATCATTGACCAACGTTTTCGGTATCCAAACTCTGCGCTGTCGTTTCTGCGATTTGATTCGCGCCAATTCAACAATATCCCAAGCCGCAAATATCTTGTTCGCGGCTTAAAGGTTGCCATTCCCAGCAACGCCACCGTTGATACAACTACTTATATCGGACGTATTACTTACTCCGGTGTCTGGGACGGCACGTTTTCTGCAGCGACCTGGACGAATGATCCAGCCTGGTGTCTCTGGGACTTGTTAACCAATACTCGCTATGGAGCATCCATCCCAGCCAGCAGTTTGGATCGCTATGACTTTTATCAGATCAGTCAGTATTGCAACGCCCTTGTTGATAACGGTAAAGGTGGATTGGAGCCGCGCTTCTCTTGCAACTTACTGATTAACAGCCGCGACGAGGTTTACAACGTCATCCAAGAGATGACCAGCCTTTTTCGTGGCATTGCTTATTACGGTGCCGGATCGCTGGTACTGCAGCAGGACAAGCCATCTGACGCCCAATACCTCTTGGGACCAAGCAATGTCGTTGACGGCATTTTTGTTTATAGCGGCACTTCGCAGAAAGCTCGTCATACAACGGCGACTGTTGCCTATCAAACTTACGAATCGCTTGGCGAAGTTCAGTACGAATACATTGAAGACGCCGATGCTGTCGCCAGGTACGGCATCATCAATAAAGACATCAAGGCACTTGGTTGTTACAGCCAAGGTCAAGCCCATCGCGCTGGTAAGTGGGCACTGCTGAGCGAACAGAACCTGACAGAGACCGTCACTTTCTCTGTTGCGATTGACAGCGGCATTGTGCTTCGCCCTGGCATGGTGATCAGCATTGCCGATCCAATGAAGGCTGGCACCCGTCGCAGCGGTCGTGTCACCAGCGCCACCACTCAAATCATCACGGTCGATAGCTCTAGCAACTTGTCGGTCAATTTGGCAAATAGCCCAACCATCTCAGTGATGATGCCGACTGGGTTGGTGGAAACCAGAACGATCAGCAGCATTTCAGGTCGCAATATCACTGTCGCCAACGTTTTCAGTGAAGCACCCAATTCAAATGCTGTGTGGTTGATTCAGACCACTGACATAGAGGCGCAAACGTTCCGCGTACTCAATGTTGCAGAGAGCGAGGAGGGAGTGTATGGCATCACTGCACTGGCATACAACGAATCAATTTATGCCGCCATTGAAGATGACCTTGTAATTACTACGCCAGACATTTCAAATCTCAGCGAAATACCCGGATCGGTTACTAACATTGGCGGTTACGAATACATATACGTAGAAGCAAATAGCGCCCTTGTTGGTTTTCAACTGGACTGGACACCACCATCAGGTGCGCTCAATGGTTACGTCGTTCAGTACCGAATTGATAACGATAACTGGAGCCGTTTCAATACAACAACGCCTTCGGCAGACCTCAAGAATTTGCGCGATGGAACGCTGTATGTCCAAATTCAGGTTGAAAACTCAATCGGTAAAACGGGTCCACTGTCTACGGCAACTTTCAACCTTGTCGGAAAAACTGCTAGCCCGGCTGACGTTAAAAATCTGCAGCTAGAAATCCTCAGTGACAATACGGCTCGATTGAACTGGGAGCCGTCGTTTGAAATTGACGTTGTAAATGGCGGCGCTGTTTATGTGCGTCATTCTGCGCTGACCGACGGCAGTGCTAGCTGGAACGACTCTGTTGACCTTGTACCGGCGTTGCCTGGTAATGCGACTTCAGCAACTATTCCACTGATTGAAGGCGAAATTTTTGTCCGTTTCATTGATGATGGCGGGCGTCTAAGTCCCAATGAAACCAGCATCATCATTGATCTGCCTGATACACAGGGCAGGCTTGCTGTTCAGACACGTAGGGAAGACCAAGATACGCCACCATTCCAGGGCAATCAAATTGACGTTTTTTACGATGAGGGTTACGACGCTTTAACGCTGGATGGCACAGAAGATTTAGACGATGTTGCTGATGTTGATGCCATTACGTCGTTCGATTTTATGGGCGACATTACGGAAACCGGGACATACGACTTCTTAAACACGCTTGATCTTGGCGCTAGCTACTCACTTGATTTGAGCCGTCATTTCGTTACTCGTGGTTTCCTGCCTAATGACACGTTGGATGGTCGCTCCGGTTTAGTTGACACATGGCTGAACTGGGATGGAGCTGATGTCAACCGCGTTAATGCTGTATTGAAAGTCCGCACGACAGATGATGATCCTTCTGGCACTCCAACGTGGTCTAGTTATCAGGAGTTCATCAGCGGAACTTATAAAGCCCGCGCTTTCCAGTTCAGAGCTGAGTTGCAATCTAACGACCCAGCACAGAACATTTTGATTGATGAGCTGGGGTATACCGCGACTTTCCAGCGGCGCACTGAAAACAGCGTCGGCACGATTTCCAGCGGTGCTGGCGCCAAGGTTGTCACGTTCGATAAAGCCTTCTTTACGGGCACCAGTGTTTTGGGTGGCGTGAACGCCTATGTACCCAGCGTCGGCATTACAGCGTTAAATATGGGCAGCGGCGAATACTTTGAGGTGACCAGCATCAGCAGCACTGGTTTTACGGTGACGTTCAAGAACTCAGGCGGGACGGCGATTGACCGTAATTTCAACTGGAGTGCGGTTGGCTATGGCCGTGGCAGCTAAAGTTGCATAAATACTGTCCTTGTAAGGGCTTGGCATGGCACAGCATGATTATGTGATCGCCAACGGCACTGGCGCAGCCGTCCGTTCCGATCTAAACAACGCGCTGGCTGCCATTGTCAGTCAGAACAGCGGTGCAACTGAACCGGCAACCACGTATGCGTATCAGTGGTGGGCGGATACAACCACCAACCTGCTGAAGCTCCGTAACGCGGCTAACTCTGCCTGGATCACGCTGTTCCAACTGGATGGCGAGTGGTCAACGATTGCCTTAGAAAATGGCAGTGCCAGTGCCCCGTCGATTTATTTCAAGGACAGCGGTACTGATACTGGTCTGTATTCACCGGGTACTGATCAGGTTGGACTTTCAACGGGCGGTACGGCTCGCCTAACGATTGACTCCAACGGGAACGTCGCTATAGACACCAACACGCTATACGTTGATGCAACGAACAACAGGGTAGGTCTGGGGGATAGTGCGCCTAAGAACGCATTAGATTGCAGTGGAAATATTGGTATTGCGCCCACTGCTGGATTAACCAGCAATCTTTACTACAGCGGTGGCTGGAAATACAAAACAACTGGCTACGGAACAGTATTAGCGCAAGGCACTGGGGGATTTAAGCTCTCTGGCACCCCAACTTCTGGTTCTGCTGATGGCGCCGCAACCGTAAATGATTGGGTCACTATTACAAACGGAGGCGCGGTAGGGATTGGCACTACTGCGGCCAGCACGCGGCTTCATGTGTCGCAGACAGGTTCTACTCAAGCTGTTCTTGTTGAAACCGACCAATCTGCTTCTGTAATCAACTTCAAATCAACTGGTCAGTCCTCCGGTCAGCCGCAAGTTGGTTGCGCTGGTAGCGATATGATCATGCTCACAAACGGAGCAGAAAGAGGCCGCTGGGACTCAAATGGTAGATTTTTAGTTGGCACGTCTACGAGCGTTGAAAATGTAGGAGGAAATCTTCAAGTTAACGGTGGTGCTGCCACTATCAGTACATTTGTTGCAAACAGTGCGGCGTATCGACTTTATTTTGTTAAATCGCGTTCTGGAACATTTAATGGCAAAGCAATCGTCCAATCTGGCGATGATCTAGGCAGGATCTCCTTCAACGGAGACGACGGAGTTGATTACTCAAGTGAAGCTGCAAGTATTGCTTGCCAAGTAGACGGCACCCCCGGCGCTGACGACATGCCTGGGCGCCTAGTGTTCTCCACTTGTCCCGACTCTGGCAGTAGCCCGGTCGAGCGGATGAGGATTACGAGCAGTGGAGCCACGCTGTTTGGCAACACGCAAGAAAGTCCGGCTTTTTCAAACGTAAATGGCACATCAATAAAACAAAGTGTCACAGAAATCAGCCGTTTAGATGGAATTCCTTTGTATCTAAACAGAGGAACAAGTGATGGTATTTTGGTTGGTATATACAGAAGTGCAGCTTTTGTTGGCTCAATTTCCGTTACCACCACAGCCACCGCCTATAACACATCCTCCGACTATCGCCTCAAGGAAAACGTCGTCCCGCTGACTGGCGCTTCTGATCGTCTTAACCAGCTACAAGTTCATCGCTTCAATTTCATCGCAGATCCTGACACCACGGTTGACGGTTTTATTGCTCACGAAGCACAAGCCGTTGTCCCTGAGTGCGTCACCGGCACCAAGGATGAAGTGGATGCTGACGGCAATCCCGTCTACCAAGGCATCGACCAGTCCAAGCTGGTGCCGCTGCTGACCGCTGCTCTGCAGGAAGCCATCGGTCGCATCGAAACCTTGGAAGCTGAAGTAACAGCTCTTAAGGGCGCGTAGACCTACTCACAACTATGCCTGACACAGATGCTTGGAGGGATTACTGCGAAGCCAGCCTTGACCTGAGCAATCAGGAGGATGTTGGTGAGTGCCCAGCAATGTTCGATCTGGTTTGGCCAAGTTGGATTGAACCAGACGAAGACGAGTAGTCCCCTTCTCTAATCGCCTTGGTGCGGTAACCAGCAGTTTGCAAGGTGCCGCACTTCTACTAGCCTTCAACAGAACCGGCTAATCCAATGCCTACCGCTGCCACCCCAAAAACCGTCTTCACCTGGGCGGTCGCCAACATGGAGCACTACACCGCTGACGGCGTGGTGTTCACCGTGCATTACACCGTCAACGCTGCTGATGGCACCTATTCCAGTGGCGCCTATGGCAGCGTGGGGCTGGAAAAACCCGACCCCGACAAGATGGTGCCCTATGCCGATCTGACCGAAGAGCTGGTTATCGGCTGGGTGAAGGCTAATTTTGGCGACGAAAAGGTTGCTGAAATCGAAGCCGCCCTTCAGAAGCAGCTCGACGAACAGCGCAACCCCAGCGTCCAACCCGGCGTGCCTTGGTAAGTCATGGCGGTAAAAAGTAAGACC
>Ga0222714_10002118_pt1 | contig 21501 bp, 31 predicted proteins | sample C33_3DmetaG_FD_165048 | JGI IMG/M metagenome (GOLD analysis project Ga0222714, IMG submission 165048) | Estuarine water microbial communities from San Francisco Bay, California, United States - C33_3D | ecosystem: Environmental > Aquatic > Marine > Unclassified | place: USA: California...
TCTATCGGTGTCTCCCCACCAACTGCTACAATACACATCTCCCCAACTTATTAGATTACTCATCTTTTGCTTCTTCCTTTAGAAATAACTTTAGTTTACGGATATTTTGCATCTTCGGTTTGTAAGTCCTCTTAAAGCACCCATCCGCTTCTTTGGACGTCCTTATCGGGGTAGATGTCTTCATTCGTGTTTGAGTTGTATTCGGGGTAATCGTTTTGATGGAAACTCATATAGTCCACAAAGCGTTGTACATAGTATTCCGCTATTTTGCGTTCCTTCTCAACAAGGTAATCTACTTCGCCTTTTTCTACACCCGTAGAGTTCTCGGAGTTGTGTTTGTAGACGCCTCCGTTACCGATTGTATAGGCAGCGAAAGGCAAGTACTCCATCATAGCGAAGTGAATCAACATTGGCTGAACATAGGTGTTGACCAACGTGAGGTAACTGCCCGTGAGAGTCCCTGCAATAATATCTGCACTAATCTTGTTGTACAAATCCGTACCAAGATAGTTTTGGACGTGTATCTCTTGGGCTACCTTAATCCATTGTATAAACTTGTCGGTGTCTACATTGCCCCCAAGAGCCGTAGACCGAACCAAGTCTTCGCGTTTAATAAATAGAGCCGTTGCCATCTCTTATCGTGGGTTTAAAAATCCTTCATTGGGCATATCTACGGGGCGGGTGGCTACCTTCTTGTCATTGACTTCAAGTTCAGCACCTGCCTTTTTAGCGCGATTGACACCTACTTCAGCATTTGGTGATTCAGCATCTACGCTACGCGCTCCCTCTTTAGCCATAAAGATTTTTCGCATCCAAAAATGATGACAACGTGCGCCTCCTTTGTACAACCAAATATCGTATGTGTCTGCACCCTTTGGACCAAAGCCTTTGTTTACGGCCTTTCCTTTCATTGCTAAAATATCCTCCTTGCGATACACTTTGGATGCGTTTACCATCTTTTTGCAGAACTCCCGAGAGTTATCTGCATAGGTATCGGGGGCATAGCCGTAACGCACTTTGTAAGGCCGTCCGCTTGGGGTTACTCCATCTTGTGTAGATGAAGCATTGGTACGAGCAACACCCGTAGAAGCAAAGGCGAAGAATTTTTCCATCTGCGCTTCTGCATCATAGTCAACGGGTGATTCTTCTACTAATTCCCATTCCTCCTCGTTGATGACCTCACCTACTTCATCCAAGAGGTCAAACATACTTTGCAAGTGTTCATCACTTGGTTCGTTGGCTGATAGTTTTACCCCCGTTTCTTCTTCTTGTGTTTCTTGGTCTACAACAACATTATCTTGGAACTCCAAAGGCTGAAGGGTCTTGAAGTACAAATTCAAAGAGATATCATTGTAGGCAAGAATCTTATCCACACCATCCAAAACCAACTCTTGGAAAGGTCGGATGATGGTGTTGTCAAAAAGAGTAGAGGCAGTCTTTAGTTCCTCTGCATTGTTTCCAAGTCCACTTTGGTCTTTAATTCCCAAAAGCATCGGAGAGGTAACGCGGTGAGCCACCATCAACTTACGCATCGCTTCATCTGCGAGGAACTGATATTGGTCGGAAGCATCGGACAACTGAACGGGGTCAATTGTAGCAGACATTTCTTTGTTATCGTTGAATGCGAGGATGAATTTTCCTGCATTGCTCGTTCCGCTGAACTTCTCCCCGATACGGCTTTCAATAATGTATCGCTCCTCCTCCGTTGGGACTCCGTTGTTGAAGTTAATCAACATTGAAGGACTCATCCCGTTCTTGATATTGTTGAGGTGGTAGTTTGCTACTTCCTCCTCTAATTCAGCATACTGTAAGCCTCCTTGATAGTCAACGGGAGAGTAGTAGTAAAATCCTGCTCGGTAAGGACGCACATAAAGTATTTCAATACCTTCTTGACTAAATCCAAAAGCAGGGATGCGCATTGGAGTTTCTTTCTTGTCCTTTACTGCACTCCAATCTTTAGCGTAATAGTACCCTTCAATATCACCCTCATCATTGCACTTTTCGGCTCGTAATGACTCAACGGGCATATGATACACCTCTGTGATACGGCTTCGGTCTTTTGAGTAGATAACTTGGAAGGCACATTGCCCCATCATCTTCAAATCAGCCGTTACCTTACGCATACAATCTTTGTGAAACAAAGACTTCATTTGAGCGTATTCATTCGGCTTTCTTGATGAGTCCGTAGCATCCAAGCCCTTTCCGTAAATCAGTTCGCTGATTCCGTTAATAATGGCGTTGTTTGTAGCACTTCCGTTATATCGGTCAATTAAAAATTGGAAGTAGTTGTTATCCTCGCCGTAGGCAACCCAATCCTTGTCCCGATATTCTTTTACTTCGGGAGTGGTGTAGGTAGATAGGTTTACAAATCGGATGTTGCTCATAATACGATAAATTCGTTGTTGTAGGACTGCTCCTGCGTGTAGACATTTTGGTTCACCGTGAACTTGTCATATTCGGTTTGAGAGGTTACAAACACCCTATCCCGATAAATAAGGTTAGAACCCTTAAAAATCTTCAAGCCATAGAATGTACCCGCTACAAGAGAAAACTCCGCAGAAAGGCTCATAAAGCCGTTAGATTCAATAATTGAAGGATTAATTGTGGCCGTAGTGTTTGTATTCTCATTCACAAGGTACAAAGTAACGCCATCTAAATCACTTAAATCTTGGCGTACACAAGATTGTGCTTCTAAAGTTCCTCCGTCAAGCAGAACACGCTCAAAATACAAATCCAAATCCTCCAAAGAAAACACATAGTCTCTTGGGATGATTGTAATGGTCTGCGAGGTAGATACGGGTTGTAAAATGTGCATCGTACCTAAATAACTAAAAAGCGAAAGTTTATTTCAAAAGAAAGGGGGCATAAGCCCCCTCTCCTCGTTTAACACACCTCTATGTTAGGGATTGATTTGCGTTGCGCTTACGCTAACTCCTGCACCACTCAAAGTGTTGTCAATGAAGTTAGCAGGTACTTGCTCTTGGGCAGTCAAAGTAAGGGTATAACCACTCAAGTCTCCCATTGCTGCTCCCGTTACAATAGTACCTCCCGTAACCTCTGCTCCGTGAAGCAATCCCATTACAAAGATATTACCGTTGTAGTCTTCTACAAAGACGTGAGGACGGCCATAAGCCATCAACTTCAATTCTTTGTGTGAAGCCTTGTCAAGTTTGGTGAAAGTCAATTCCAAAACTTGCTCGTAGAAGGTCGTTCCGTTCTCGCGTGATGAGTTTACATTCTGCGTGAATGAGGAGTTGCCTTTCACATCGTATTGATACGCAGAAGGAGTTCCCGCAAAAGAATCAATAGCGTCCGTGTTTGTTACATCATAGGTGATAGCACCCAAGTCCCCGTAATCGGTGAAATAAACGGCCTTGATGCCGCCTACTACATCTTTACAAGGTACCGCCCGTCCCGTTGTTAAATCACAAGCCATAATCTATTTTAAATAAAAAAGGAGAGCGAGGGTGTGCCCCAAGCCCTCCTTTGGGTTAGTCAATTTCGGTTAATTAAGAGTACAATACAACGTCAGCACCGATACCATACTGAACACCTGCCGTGTAGCGCATAATAACGCGAACGTTTTGTGAACCGTCCAAATCGCCCATATCAAGCAACTTCACTTCGTTGTGGTCGCTCAACAAGCCCGTACCGAAGTAGAGGTTAGAAGATTGAGCAGCAACCATCTTGTTAGAGGCCAAGCCACTAACCATAGAAACGCGGATTCCGTCAAAGAACAAAGGCTCACCACCGAACCATTGAGTTCCTTTAGCGTCCGTACCTGCAGCACCAAGACCTGCAGCACCGAATCCACCCAAAGCGCGAACGTAAGCACGAGCAACATTTTGAGGAACATAGATGGTCAAGTCTTCCTTGCCGTAGAGAGCGTTGGGGATAGCATCGGCTACTTTACCCATTTCTTCAATAACGTTGGCGGCAGTAACGGTTGTTCCAACAACATCGTTAACGTCAGCGTCAGCAGTCATCAAAGTAACGAATCCGTCAAACTCTCCTGCAGTAGCGTTAACGCCACCCCAAATAGTCTGCTCGGTCTTTTGTGCAACTTTAGCAGCAACGTGAGAAATCAAGAAGTCGCTGAAGTTAGCAGGAAGGTTGTCATAAACGGAGTAACCCATCTGTACGGCTTCCCAATCCGAACGAAAGTCCTTTTTACACAACTGCAAGTTCACTTGGAATTCTTCGGGCTGAAGGATGCGCTCCGTCAAGGTCAAAGACGAAGAAGCAGAAAAGTCGCAAGAAGCGTTAGCAACCAAATCGCCCGTAGCGATTTTCTTGATAACTTCCTTGTATTTGACGTTAGGCTTGATTTCAACAAGGCCTTTGTCAAGGGTGTCAGCGGAAAGAAGCGCAGCAGCAATGTATTTGCCCGCGAATTCACCCGCATACGTGGTTGTAATTGAGGTCGTAGTGGCCATTTTTATTTAGGTTTTTTATTTATTCAATTTAGACATTACTCGGTCAAGAGAATTCATCGGACGGCGATTGGCCAACTTGAATTCGGCTTTAGGAGCGTTTTCGGGGTTGTGCTTGATAGGCTTGGCTGCAGATTGTGAGGACAACTCGGTTTTCAAGTTTGCGTTCTCCTCCTCTACGGCACTCATCTTTTCTTTGTAAGCACCCATTTCTTCACGAATAGCAGAAAGTTCAGCCTTGATATCTTCAATCATAGGGCTAACGATTGCCTTCACTTGGTCTTCCATTGGCATTTCTTCAGCCAACTCCTCCTCAACAACTTCGGGAGCATTCTCCTCAAAGTGTGTTTCGGTAGTGTGTGATTCAACGACTTTTTTGGGTTCGGCTGAATCCATTTGAGCGTTTGGCTCGGCAGTAACTTCCGCTACTTCCTCTGCTACTTCTTCTTCGGATGACTTAACCTCACCAATGATGCCCTCCTCTGCTACATACATAACACGACCATCACCAAGAGTGTATTCACCAACGGGAACTGCAATACGCTCCTCCTCGTTAACAATGAATACTTCGTTACCTGCCTCAAAAGCATCTGCTTCAAGAATGGTTCCGTTCTCCAAAGTCATTTGCTCAAACTTGACCTCAACTGCCTCCTCTTTAACGGAAGACAGTTCTGTCATAATGCGCTTTAATACTTCAGTTGCTTTCATAACTAATTAAATAATTGATTGAATAAAATAAATTACATTTTTAATTGTTCCCCGTAGTTGGTCCGATACCCTGCGCCCACAAACTCCCATCACAACATTTACGTGAGTAGGTGTTTTTGTCCTTGCATAAGCATCCACGCTTTGAGCCTTTTGGGGAGGTGCGTGAAGGTATTACTACATCGCCTTTCATAGTTGACCAAGTTCTTTTAATTTGCTTTCTGCCCATCGTTTACCTGCTTTGCCACCCCATAGAAGATAAGAGATGGTTCCACACGCTTTAGTATCGCCCTCATCATAGTATTCCTCTGCTCGGGATAGGTATGAGTGCATCCGCTTTATTGTTTCTACGCTAACGGGTTTGCCTTGTGCAAGTTGCTGCGCCCGAATCTTGCCCACGTCCGTAGCACACTTGTTGTTAACCTTTAAATTAAGGTCAATGCCACGCTTCGCGTTATTGCTAACGGATTTTGGATAGTCCGAGTAAGATTCAAGTTCAGTTCTCTTTCCCGTCTTTCTGCGCTTGTCGCTTTTAATGACTGCTTTAATTTGAGCAAGGATGAGTTCTGCCTCCTGCTCCTCAAGGAGTTCCATCTCTTGCTTTGCGAAATTGACTTTATCTACAAAGTAACCTTCAATACTAAATCCTTTAACCTTGCCCGTTTTAACATAGTTATTCCAAATGTCATCGTTGTTTACTTTCATAGATACCATCCAAGTGCCTACGGGCATTTCAAGGCCATAGAGGCGGGACTTATCTTTTTCCTCGCTTTCAATAATCCAAGACTCCACCACACTCAAGCCCTGCAATTCGGCTTCGTGTTCAAGTGTGGATTTATTTTGATTCCCGTTTTGGAAGAACAATTCACTTGCCTTACGAATAGTGTCCTTTGAGAAGTACACATAAAACTCATCCTCTCCGTTACGGCGGTAGATGGGCTTGTTAGGAATAAGGGCTGCACCCATTAGGATGCGCTTTTCATCGTTCTGCGTAGCAAACTCAACCTTTTGAGTTTTAAGTGCTACAAAGTCCTCCTCAATAGCGGGGTTCTCAACGATGCTGATGGCTTGGATTCCCATCATCTCTTGCATCTCGTCAAGGACTAATTCAATTATGTTCATCCGAATGTTGCGGTTTTGATTCTCTTGCGTTCTAATTCTTGTGATGAAGTTACATCGCTTCCTACGACATAGGCTCTCATTGGTTGTTGGTTTATGCTTTGAGCCAACTGATTGATTCCGCTTTGCCCTACTACATTAAATGAAGGGGCTACCGAAGAAGCAGTTGTTGTTTGAATGTTTGGTGCTTGGGCACTTGAAGTCGTTGCGGAATTTATGCTTCGCAATGAAGCCACCGTAGAGGCTGCTAACGCTGCTAACTGAATACCGCGATTGATAGTACTCGCGGGTTCGGGGAGGCTTGTGCTTGACTTAAAAATACCGACTGCTGCTTGGGCTGCATCAACGATGACATTAGCCTTTGCAATAGCCTTGCTTTCACCAAACAAACCCTGCAAAGAACCTTGAATAGCGTCAACGGATGCATTGGCTGCTGCTTCTTTTGCTGCTGCAACTTGCTTTTCAGTAGTTACCCTTTGGTCTGCGTACTTCTTTTCAATGGCTGCGATTTCAGCATTTTCCTTTTCAGTAAGACGGGCGCGTTCTTCGGCAGTTAGTTCCTCAAGGGCGTTTAGTTTAAAGTATTTTTCTTGGATGGCTTGTATTTCCCTCTCTTGGTCCGACAAGAGCAATGAGTAAGCCTCATCCGCTAACTTTTGTTGCTCGGTGCGCCACGCTAAATCTGCATCGTGCTTTGCCTTTTGGAGGGCTTCATAGGCTTTTTGTTCCTCTACCATCCGAGCCTTTTCCTCTGCTGAAATTTCTTTGTTTAGGCGGTTAAGTTCCCGCTGCGTTGAGCGTTGTTGGGTTAGGCGTTGTGATTGGATATTGTTTACGGCTGCAATGGCTTGAGCCTCCTTATCCAAGTTCTCTTTGTTTGACCTTGAGAAAGTGTTTTCTAAAGTTTGTGCTTCAGCACGGAGTTGTAGGTATTCAACCTCTTTAGCAAGTAATTCATCCTCTAACGCTTGAGCATCAAGTATTGCTTGTTTGCGCTCCTCTGCCGTAAACTCTTCCTCTTGTCTTGACTTTAGTCGTAGGGCTGCTATTTCGGCTTCTTTCTTTGAACGCTCCACCAATAAGCCTCGCTCAATCTTGTCGGCTTTGGCTCTCATATCAGCCACACGCGCTGCTGCCTTGCCTTCGCGGATTTGTTCAGCCGTAAATTCCTTTACTGCTTCAATCGCTGCGTTGGTCTTGTCAGTGATGTTTTCTACGCCAAGAACAACTTTACCTACCGCGTCTTGAGCAACTTTACCTGCTTCGTAGAACTCTCCCTTAAAAAGTAAAGTAATTGCCTTTCCTAATTGCGGAATCAACTCAACGAGTCCCTCAAAGCGGTTTACTATTTGGTCCCGTATAAGACCAATAAAATCGTTAATGGCTTGTTTAGGGTTTTCAAATGCGCTAATGATGTATTCACCCAAGTCGGCAAGGAGGTCAACAAGGTTTCCCGTGATAGCGCCAATAACGCCCATAATCTTGGCGAACTTGTTTTGGCCTTCTTCTGAAGATTTAAACGCTGCCGTTAGCGAGGTAATAGTTAAAAGCAATAAACCCAAGCCCGTAGCAGCAATAGCCCCGCCAAGAGTTCGGAATGAGCCAGCAACAGACATAACGCCTTTTTGCATAGCCTTGAACGCTGATACTGCTCCACCCGTTTTTTTATCAATGGCAGAAAGACCGTCCTCTACTGCGGAGTTGGTCTCTTTGGCTTCATCACCCGCTTTTTTTGCAGCCTTGCCCGTTTCGTTGTAGGCATCAACTGCTCCTTTGGAATCACCCTTAATTACAATTACTTCAGTAACCGCCATTGCAACTTAATATATTCGTTCCAAGTTTTAGGGAGTTTGTATTTGCCTTTTGCAATGTCAATGTGCTTCCCTGCTCCAATCCACTCATCTAATTGAAGTAACTCAATTAAGTAACCTAAATTATTTGTCTTCATACATCATTGAGTAATTCCAATCGTGTCTTGCCCGTTGTCATATTGATATTAGCCGAATTGACAATCCACTTTTGGTTGTTCCAAATAATCTTGTTCTTGAGGTCAAAGGTGATGACCTTGCCGATAGGTAGTTGAGCCTCCACTTGAACGAGTCTACGCTTGGTATTGTACAAGTCCACAATGTAATCCTCCCAATAGGTCTGATAGAGGCTCTTGCCTACGGGGGTGAGGTAGAACGGGTCAGTATCCGCACCCCAACAAAGAGAGTAAGCCAATCCCGTGCCGATGCTTGTGCTTGAAACATTGGCGTACCATACCTCATTGATGGGTGGTTGTAGCGTTCCCGTTTCATCAATAAACCCAAGAGGGTTTGCGCTAATATCCAATGAGAACTCTCCATAGATTAGGATAGGCGCACCTACATAGGTATTAAATGCTCCATCCGTATCGGCTTCGCGGGTGATTGACTTGTATACAAGAATGTTACTTGGTATAGCCGTCATCCCGCCCATATGCGCTTGGAAGTTTGTTAGTTTCTCAAACAAGGGACATTCAAACGGGAGTTCTACTTGCAGTTCTTCCCCATCAAAAGTGAAGTCAGCACGGAGGTCTCCGAATCCCGTTGTGTTGCTACGCTGATATTCAAAGCCAAGTATCTGTTCGGTATCTTGGTAGGAGTATGCAATCCTACGATACAACTCGGGGCGATTGACACTTGTTTCCGTAATATCCAAATACTCTTGGAAGTCCTTATCCACTCCATCGGCATACCAATCGTTTAGCGTTTGTAGATTGAACTCCGTAGTGCTATTGGGTGTAACAACAAGGTTGTGTTGCTTGATGATTCCCGCTAAAAAGTCCGATACCTTGATTTCGGGCATTAGAGGACTCATAGCAAGTTGGAAAGAATAAGTAGCAAAAGCCGTTTGGTCTACCTCAAAGCGTTGGGTGGTTGTAGAGGCATCGTAAGCCGTGTAGTCCGTTACTTGGTAGTTGAAGGTTACTGCCGAACGAGGGCGTATTTTGATTTGTACCTCGTCTCCCGCATCAAAGCCATAGCCCTCAAAGGTGATAAGAACGCTTGAGGCGGGGTGGGCATCCTCTTGGGCTACGCCTATTTGGGTTCCGTTTTGGAACAATCCCACCTCATAGTTTGCGCCTACATTCTGCAAGGTGATGCGCAGTTCATAGGTATCCGTATCTACAACCGTCCAAGTTTCCGTAGACAAGTTGAACTCCGCACCCCCACCCGTAGTTCGGTTAAAGTTGATTAGTTGCCACTCAATAGCCGTTGAGGAGTCATACAAGTACCCTTCATAGCGATGCGCCCACAAGTATAGTTTGTTGAACTGCGTGTCGCTCATAAAGTCCCCCGTGAAATTGATTCCGTATTTGGTTTCAATAGCCTCAAGAATCCTTACGACTTTGATTGCGGGTTTGAGTTCGTAGTAATGGATTCCGTGATTGTGTCCAAGTGCAGCATCGTAGTGAATATCGTTGTCGTGATTGGGGTCGCTTGGTGCAACATCATAAACCCAATTCTTAACGGGACTCATCAAGGGGTAGAACACATCCCCACTAAACAAATTGCTTTGGTCAAAGCCTTGTTGAATGGTTGACCCATTGTAGTCGTGGTCATAAGTACTCAAATCAAGGTCATAAAGGTAATCCTCCCCAAACAAATCAGTAAGGTTTACCAATTCCCCATAGAAGGTCAAAGAGTACGAGTAAGGGCTTGTTGCCTTGACCAATACATTCTCCATTTGAACGACTCCCGTGCGGAAGGTTAGAGAGTTGATTTCTATCCTTGCCGTTTGGCGTACACGCCCATCAAAGCCACCCGACAAGTCGGTGCGGTAGTAGTGCGATAGGATTTGGTTGTTGGTCGTTGAGGCGGGAACGGTGAACGACTGCGTAAAGTCCGTGAAGACCTTGCTCAAATCTTGGATGTTCTGCACCGATAGGTTGATGCTGATTTCCTCGTCTTGGAATAGGTCAAGCCGTTGGTTGTTGATATAGATGTCTACTTGGTTCATCGGATGAGGTTGCGCTCATCGTGAGCGTAGTCAAAGGTGATGGTATAATTGATATTGCCCGTGTTCACTTGCTTTTGGTAGTCAATCGTTCCGCGTTGGGGGTTGACGCTTCGGTAGTTTCCGCCCTCTAATATGCGTACATCTTCACTCATCAGCATATCCTCAATAACATCCTTGTAGGCCTCCTCTACCCATCCCGTATTTAGGGTAATGGTATTGCGTGAGTTGATATTGAAGTCTTGGTATTGAGCCGTCTTGAAGTCGGGTTCGGTGAAGGCATCGGCATAGATGCTCCGCTTGTATTGGTCGTTGGTAAATGTTCCTTGCTCGTTGCTACGCTTAAAGAAGGTGATGTAGTCGCTTACCCCGTAGCGGTTCACATACTGAATTAATTCGGGAGTGTATTTAGATTCGCAGATGACCTCGTAGTTGTGAGCCACCTTATCTTGTCCTCCAAGAGCGTCAATAGCATCCATTAGGCAAGACCAACCCTCCACAGTTCCTCCATCGGCTTCTACCCGTGCGGGGTAATCAGCCCCTTCGGAGTTGGTGATAAGGTTGATGGTGTAGGTGCTTGTTGGTTCAACGCCTACAAAGTCCAATACATTCTGAACTCCGCTTGGGATGTAGATGACCTTTTTTTGACTTTCGTTTGAGTTGTTTGCAAACCCCAATTCATCTTCAAGGATATACCAATACTCCGTGCCGTTAATCTCGTAGGAGATGGCATTCAATCCATTTGAAGCGAGGTACAAAGCAGCCAACGCCTCACGATTTTGAGAGTACACTTGGTGAGTGCGGTCAATGGTCATACGAGCCTCCGTCCATTGGCGGTTTTGAGCATCGCCTCGCTTTGTCCAACCATCAGTTGCAAGGAACGCATAGGTAGTACCCGTTCCCCAAGTGGCGGTTGTTGGAGATGCACCATTATCGGAGTATGTCCAATCTCCCGCAACAGACACCCAAAGAACCTCACCCACATCGGAAGCCGAAGGAGCGGTGATGTTAAACTTACCCATAGGATGCAAAAACTCATCACGGATTAGATTGCTAATCTCAAAGTTGATAACCTCGTCAATAGAGATTGTCTTGCTTAAAGAGTAGTTATTAGTGGCGGGTGGGGATGTCTTTACGCCCGTGTATAGTTTAATGCTAACAGACATAGCATCAAGCGTATCTGCTGCTAAAGTATTATTCTTGCCCGTTACAAAGATTGGGCTTCGGGACATTCTTACGCTTGAGGGGGAGCCTAATGTTGGTGTACTCATTTTTATTGTCTTTCGGTAGAGGGTCGTTTAATAAATTCCTCAAATGATTTTTGGTCTAAAAGGAAAGCCTTTGCGATTTCGTTTGGAAGTTTCTCGTAAGCCATTCCAAAAGGCCGACTAAAGAAGTTTGTTGCCCGTATACCCTTGTTGTAGATGCTTCTTGCGATTGCATACTGCAAACTCTTACGAGGAATAAATCTACCCGTCTTTTTATCCCGCACTCCTTCAAGGCCTTTTTTTACTACCCAATTACCAAATGCTTTGGCAGGAGGAACTTTGCTTTTGTAACTGAATGGGCTTTGGCTGCTTTCGGGGTAGGTTGATTTAGCCCCCCGAACACCTTTGTCTTGGAACTCACCGTAGTCCTCCATATCAAAGTCAAAAGAGAATGACTCACCACTTTGAGATACGGAAGCCTTGTATGAAATAGAATCGTACAACTTTTTAGATGAGTTCTTTCCCATTCGGGTTAGGTTGGATTTGGATTGCTGCACCAAATACTTTCCGAACTTATCTAAAGCGAATTGTATGTTCTGTTGTCGGCTCATTAGCAGGAACTAATCTCGTTGTTTGGAAGGATAACGTCAAAGGTTGCAGTCCATCCCACCAAGAGGTTTTCAAAACGCTCTGAAAAGGGTACGCAAGTGGGGACAGAAGACAACTGATACAAGTCCGTGTACAAAGTGCCTTTTCTTAATTTCGTTGTTAGGTCGTTTATTACGGCAAGTTGGGTATTGAGTATGTCCTGCTCGTTTGTAGTGCCGTAGAAGGGTTCATTTTGCGTTTTAGGGTCTTCCTTTGTTTCATCCACAATATCCATACACATAACCGAAACATTAATTGTAATGGTTTGTCCATCAATGGTTGCTTGGTTTACCATTATGTGAGAAAGAGGGAAGATGGTCTGCTTGTTCAAGTCCACATCAAAGATGTCCCCAAAGGTTACTACGTTCACTTGGCTATGTGCCTCAAGCGTGTCTTTTATGGTCTTTGTAAGGTTATAAAATTGCCTCATCTTTTCAGTAGTTGATTTTCAATTTCTTGTTTCTGCTTTTCAAATGTCAAAAATGTTAGACAGTGGTGTAAGGATAATTTTCCAATGTCTTCAAATCGTGTAGGGTCTCCTTTAGAAAGTTGATAGAATGTAGTGTACCATCCCCATCGTTGTCCAAATTGGGCTTGGCGTGAGAGGTCAGTCCCGCCTCCCTCTGCGCCAAATACTTCGTCATAGCGTTCAACAACTCTTTGCCTAAATGATAAAAAAAAACCACCGCACCTAACGCTACATCCATCGGGGCTTGCTTCATCAACTCGCAATACTTGGTGGCGGACTCGTAAGGCTCAATGTCGTAAAGCCTTCCAACCTTGTTTGTGATTGGGCGATAGAGTACTGCTAATGTTTTGTGTAGGTCTTGGGTTTCCTGCAGGTAGTTATCCAAATCAACAAACTCCCCGTAAGAGATTTCCTCAAGGGATGGGATAAAACCAAATTCCTTTCCTTTAAGCGTAAATCTTTGCTTGAGTGATGGCTTTTCCTGCAGCATCTTATTTAAGTGCTTAAAAACGCCCTTTATGTCCTTAAAACGAACGCTTGGGAGATTATCAATAGGGACACCACAAAATATCTCAAGCATTTTTTTACTCAAGAATTCCTCATCGCCTTCTAAACGAGCGAAGCGTTGGTACTGCTCTACGGTAATTTCCGAAAGCGTGGTTGGGACAATGACTTTGAGTTCCATCGTTTAAATAACTTGTTTGCTCAAAGTTAGCGCATAAAAAAAGCCCCCCGTTAGGGAGGCTCTCTTTTTTTAGTGTTGGTTTTTTACTTCTCCAACCACTGTGTTAGTTCGGAAACTAATTGCTCAACTTCCGTGCGGGTCATTTGAACGTGGTCGCATCCACGAGCCAATGTCAACTGCAAACAACGACCTCCACGCTCTACTCCACCTGCGAAGGAGGTTAAGTGCATTTCACGCTGCTCTAATTCGTGGTGCCATCCTTGTTGAGTGAACTGCGTAACATTTGTCGTTGCGGTGAGGGTTGCTAAATCTTGTGCCATAACTCTTGGTTTTTTAGTTTTTGTTTGTTGGTTAGTATGAAGATACTCCGAGCCTTTCAGTGGACAACACCTTAACCGAAAAAAACTAAAAAAAGATAGTCCCTGCCTAAAATCAGCGAAGTGCGTACCTGCCGTAGTTGGGTCGGCTTAATCTATTGTATGTGGCGTAGCGTGTAGCATCAATAGCGTGATTAAAGGAATCAATGGGCTTGTTAAGCAAGTTTCCATTCTTATCCTCCTGCCATTTGTAGTTCTGCATCTCCTTAATCACGTTGAGCGATTCTTTGGTAACGAATAGCCTATGGCGTTTGAGGATATCTATTCCCGCCATAATTGAATCAGCACCTTTCACTGTAGGCTTTACATTCCATCCCATACGGTGTAGTTCCTCAATAGATTTAGGTTCTGCGCTATCTGCCCACACCTCATCGTACCTCGTTAACCCAAGTAGGGTGAATTTGTCGCTGATATCTTGGTTGGTTAGATTGGTGTGATAAAGCAGTTCTTGAATGTATAAGTCGCTTCCATCTTGATACACCTTTACGATAGCCGTTGGGTCATTGGTGAAGCCAAAGTCCATTCCTATTGATAGGAGTTTGCCTTTTGGTTCTTCTGCAATACCAAACTGAAAGATGGTTGCTCTACTTGCTCCCCTTTCACCCAAGCCATAGACCCTCCAATAATCCTCATCCGTATCGCGTAGGCGTTCAATCTCATACTTGATAGAGTCATCCAAGAATGGATTGTCCTTGTATGTGGTTTGGTAGAAGTCGCAATCCTCACGAGGAATCACCCTATCGTATATCCAATGAAAGGAGTCCGAAGGGTTGTAGTCAAGGATGATTCGCTCATCAGTACGAAAGATAAGTTGCTGCCAATCCTCGTAGAACAATTCATTGGCCTCGTTGATGTAGAGTAAGTTTCGTTTGCGTCCTCTAATCTTCTGCGGTTGGTCCAACGAAATAAACTCTACCAAGTTTCCATTTAAGTGGTATTCGTGGCTTGAGCGATTATGGAACTCCTCAAAGTAAGCACCATTATTACGCAGGATTTCAAAGAAGTCCCGCATCACCGAAGCACGAAGCGATGGGAACGACTTCCTACAAATGGTTATTGTCTTCCCTTTGTTATGGGTAGAATAGTGAAAGATTATCCATAGCAGGATGTTGTAGGTTTTCCCACTACGAGTACCCCCCTGCTCAACAATGATTTTCTTTGGTGATTTGAGCAGGTGCTTGTATACCTTATTCGTCCAAATCCTCGCCACCTAATATCTCAACTTCAAAAAGGTTATCGTTCATCTGCTGAATCTCTTGGCGTTCAACGTAACCTCTTTTCTTGCCTTTTGTCTTTAGGTAGAAGATTGTCGCTGCCGTACTTCCTTTTTTTATTTGGGCGTGTAGTTGGCTTTCGGCAAAGTCAAGGGCTACATTCTGTAGGTCATCAATAGCAGCCTTGAATTCAGCATCATCATTGTAGTAGAGGTAATAGGTTCCTCTACTAACGCCCACCTTTTTACACGCCGTTGTAACAACGCCAAGCGAAGACTCCATCGCTTCAATGAGTGCCTTTTTTGTCTGTTCAACTTTGTTCATTTTATCATTGACATAAATTCGTGTCGGGGCATATCATCCTCCTTGAAGATTCCTACCATTTTTGAAGTGGTAGTGTACACATCGTGCTTCTTAACTCCTCGCATAGCCATACACAAGTGCTGCGCCTTGAGGACTACTGCTACACCAAGTGGATTGAGTTCATCCATTAGGCGGTCTGCGACTTGTTGGGTGATGCGCTCTTGGTTTTGTAATCTGCGTGAATAGGTTTCAAGGGTACGAGCCAATTTAGATAGACCAACAATCTTGCCGTTTGGAATGTAGGCGATATGTCCTACTCCAAAGAATGGAGCAAGGTGGTGTTCGCATAGGGAGTAGAATGGGATGTTTGTTTGGATAATCATCTCGTCCATACCTTCGGAATCAAATGCCGTGAAGTTGAATTGGGGAGGGTTTAGGAACTCCTCCATAAACTTCAAGTATCGTTTGGGGGTGTCCTGCAATCCTTCGCGGGTTGGGTCTTCACCAAGATATTGAAAGATGCGAACGAGGTTATCTTGAACCTCACCATCTTCTTCTTTTTCAAATGGGAATACGAGCCACTCACCCTGCATCTCAACGCGCTTGTCAAAGAGTCCAATAAAGGGTTTGTTTGGGAATTGCTTCTTGAACTTTTCCATCGTTGCTCCCGAATCAACAAGGTCATCAATAATAACATCGGCTTCTTCGGGAGTCATTACTGCATTGCCCGTCATTGCTGCGATGACCGAACCTCCTCTTGGTACACCATAGTACTTGAGGGATTTATCCAAGTTATTGATTCGTGCGTAAAGTTGTTCCCAAGTGATGTAGGTTTTCATACTCCCGTTTTTTGATTCCAAATTTCAATGTGTAAGCGAGTGGTGAAGTTTAAGTAGTTGTCTCTCGCTAATTCGGCAACGTACTGTTTTGTTTTTGAAATGAGTTCTTGGTTTTCCCCTGCGGGCATTAGCCAAATCTTCTGCTTATCTACAATAGGCCAATACAATGTACGAACCTCATTCCAATCTTCCTCGTTAGAAATAACGAACTTAAAGATGGTATTTTTCTTGTTAAGGTTTGCAATAACATCGGGCTTGAAGGTCTGCTCCACATCGTTTCCACTATTGGATAGTTTAGGGGAGCAGTTAAACAAGTCTATTTGGTAAAGCAGGTCGTCGGAGGGTTGGATTGTGCCGTTTGTTTCTATCTCAACGAATACATATTCGTTAATGTTAGCCCGAACATAGCGCAGGAACTCCACAACGGCTTTCTGCTGCATTGTAGGCTCTCCTCCCGTAATAATTAAGTGTGCGTTGTTTTTAATCGCTTCTACGCAATCTTTTGGAAGCACTTGGTCAAAGGCTTTACTTTGCGCCTTCATCCATACCTCAATCGTATCGCATCTCCATTGGGCATCGTTATGGAGTTCTCCATCAAATTGTGTTCCCATTCCACCACACATAAGGTTACATCCCCCCAAGCGCACAAATACGGAAGGAATGCCCATTGTCTTTCCCTCTCCTTGAATGGAGTAGAAGACTTCGCTGACTGCAAGTTTACTGCTCATAGATTACGTTTGATGATTTGGTTTCTGCTAATTCAATACGGCAAATGTTAAGACCCGTTTCACGCTTAATTCTATTGAATAGCCACATTGCCATATTTTCAGCAGATGTTTCAAAGGGAAGGGATTTGTATGGCTCGTTAGCCAAGTCAAGAACGGCACACAAAGTGTCCTGCTCGTGGAGGATGAAGTAGTGGTCGTACTCTTTAATGATGGGTTCTACTTTGGCGTCTATATCCGAAAACAACACCGTGAGTGCTCCATTCATCTCAAGGTCAAAGATGCACACCACATCATAAGTGTGGCCGTGAATCCGTCCGCATTTCTCACCTGCCTCTTTGTTGCGGTGGGCTGCGTAGAAGTGATATCGCTTTTGTATTTTCATTCTTGATTTCCTGCGTAAAGTGAGTATTGTTTAATTAAGACCTCTCCCGCTAAAGCGTATTTTGAATAGTAGTCAAAACGCTTTTCAGTTGGCTCCATCCATTGGCTGATGATATCTTCAATTTTTGGGGAGTAGCGTTCCTTTAGTTTTTCAATAGGGATGTCGCTATTCTTTACTGATAAGGTTTTAGTACCATCATTCATCTTTAAATGCCCGAAGCGGTTAACCTGCTGCCACGAAGTGCTATCGCTTGAGGAACAAAAGTTCAAGTTGTTGAGCAGTTTGTTTTCAGTGCATCCAAGCAAGTGAATATCAATAGATGGCTTCTTTGCTTTAATGTAGTTAGCCAAGCGTTCCGTGTATTGCTTTTTACCCGTTGCCCGTAATTCGGGAACGCTTACTGCAATGTATTCAGAAAACTCAATCATCTCATCCAAGCCACGTTGACCATCCTCTATGTGGAAGACATTTATTTGTCGGTTGTTGGGAAGGTCGTTCTTCATCCGCTTTCGGTACTCCTGCGCCTTTTGTACTCCTAAAATTTTTTGGCAGTCAACCTCCACACAAGTTCCCTTGAAGCCCGTCCTATTTACGAAGTCCACAATCAACCCGTACCACTTCTCAATAAATGCTGCATCTCGCTTCCCTGCGTGTGCGCCAAACATTAGGGTGAACAAACCCGAATCCATTATCGTGTGTCGGCTTGCACTATGTAGATAAAGTGGGGAGTTGTTTGTGCAGGTCTTCATCTTCATCGGCTTAATGCCGACCTCGTGAGCAATAAGCGGAAAGACGGTGAATAGAGAGTAGTTGATTCCCGATACCTCGTGAAGGATTTGTGCGAAGTCTTGATTCTCTAAACCTGCAAAGTGGACTTTTAGATTGGATTGGTTTTCTACTATCATAATTCTAATCGTGCTCCACCCCTATCGTCCTCAAATACCTCAACCCAATTAGGCTTGAATTGGTGGTACAAATCCATTGCAATCATTTCGCAAGACATAGCACCGAACTGACAAGGAACCCCATACTTTAAACAAAGATAGGCTTTCATCTTTTCTTCTTGAATGAAGATTTCTATTTCCCTATCCAAGTCCACTACGCGAAACCCTGCTCGGATTCGGAATATGTGGCGGTGGTTGTGCTTTAAGAACTCTACCTCCTTTGGGGGAGTTGGATAGTGGTGGAAGCCGATGATATCAAAATCGGTAATAACAAAGGTTTTCATTCTTCCAAGCCAAGTAAACGCCAAACGGCTTGTTCGGGAGTAGAGGCGATTTCTAACAATTTATCCTTAACAAGTTCGTGTTCTTCTTGTGGGTACTTTAGAACGATTACATCGGGCTTTTCTTTGTCTTCGGGAGCGCCTTCGTTAAAGAAGTCATCCAAGTTGATATCGTTTTCGGGAACCCATACATCCAAGCCCCAATCAGCAAGTGCCTCGTTGTCCCATTGGTTTGCAAGGATATCCCAATCCCATTCACCAAAACCAACATTATCCTTGATAATAAATTCAGCCTTTTGCTGCTCTGTAAGAGTGTCAGCCACAAGGACGGGAATTTCCATCAATCCTGCTGCGATACACGCTTTAAGACGCATATTTCCACCAAGAACTACCATATTGCTATCTACAACAATAGGGCGTAGTTCAAGCATTTCGGGGAACTCTTTAATGGACTTTACAAGTTTGTTAAACTTCTCATCCTTAATAACACGAGGGTTGTCCGTGTTGGGCTTTATGGTATTGATATCTACTTTCATCCTTTAATTAACTTTCTTTTGTGTATTTCCCGAAGGTAATCTTTTGAAAGGTTAGTTCCAAAATCAGCAGCGTAATGACAATTCCTGCACAAAGCCATTAGATTTTCAATGGTGTCTTTTGTTTTACTACCCCCCATTCCGCGAGGCTCAATGTGATGAATGTCTACTGCTTTAGCACCACAAACCTCACAAGGGATGAAGTCCGTTGTATCGTAACCCATCCCCTGCAAGTACACCTTTGTGTGGTTCTTCATAAGTGCATTCCGTTCTTACTAACGATACTGACTCCCCACCATAGCCATCCGATGCTTACGCATCCATCGCATATTGTGGAATCATAGGTGATTGAAATGTGAGGGAGCAAATGTACGCTTCCTATGTATTTGAATGTTTCTATGCTCATAGTAATAAATCTTTAATTTGCATTATGTAACAATCCGAAGCAAATGTCCATACGCCGTTGCCGTAAGGGTCTACTTCTCCTTTCTTTCCGAAGATGCTTTGTTTGTAGAAGTTGTCCTTCTCAATGAATCCATAGATATAGGAAACCGAGAAGTCATACGCCACCCCAACGAAGCAATAATAGTCGCACCCTTGACGGGTGTTGTAGTTTGAAACGGCTGCTGCCCAATTTGGTTGAGGCGTTTTGCCTTGTGTGAATCTTTTGGTTTTGACATCAACCATATAAGGATTCCCGTCAGCACCAAGCATTACGATGTCATAGTCGTAGGTGTTCTTTTGCTCGGCATTGTAATAGTCGCAAACGATAACCTCCCCCAACGCTCCCGCAAGGTTTCCATCCCCTTCGGTAATGCTATTGTTCAACACCTTGAAGTCAAACAATTCTTGAGCCCGTTGAATTTGGTGTTGGGTTGGGAATATCTTAATCACAACTGAAATACTTTGACATTGGCGGTATAGGCCGAATGTTCGCAATCACGAGCAAAGGTGATGGCTTGTTTTTCTTCCTTAAATGTTCTACGGGCGTTCAATAGCCAAGTATCATTCTCAAGGAACTTATCATAAATTACTACATATCCCATTTCTCGTTGGTGTTAAAGGTTTCTATTTTACACTTTGTGGTGTTTTCATCTTACACTTTAAAAAGGTTTGGGGGAGGCTAAAGAAACCAACCTAACTCACCAAGAGTGCCTCCCCCGCCCCTCTATTGTTGGCGGTCAAGCCATCTGCGGTACATATTCGCTGCTACCGCCAATCGTTGTGGATAATAGGCATAGTCCTTCTTTAGCCTTGCCATTGCTATCCTAATAAATTGATCTTTCATTCCAATGTTCCTTGAATGGTGTACGAGTCCAAATCATTGTGTAAGACGAAGAAGTCCTTGTAATCTTTCAGAGCCTCCTTCACCTTCTTGTATCCCTTGTTGATGAAAGAATCTGCAACGTCAAAGACACCAATATCTAAAGAGCCTTTGTCTACTGCGATGAATTTGAAGTTGTCCGTTGGTATATTAAATAACTGCGTATAGATAAACGCTTGAATGTCGTAGCCGTATTTCTCGGCACTCCATTGGAAAGCGCGGATGTCCTGCGTTGTTTTAAGGTCTGCAACAAAGTTGTACTTGGGGTCATAGATATCGGCTTTTGCTCTAAAGGCGAACCCTTCTAACATTTGGATTGCAGGTACTTCAAATTCGCATCCTCCTATCATCGTAAGTACATACTCGTTGCGAAGTACTGCATCCACAATACGCATATTCTCATCGTGTTCTTTTGCCGTGAGTACAATCTTATTTGATTTGGCGTTGGCCTCCTTAAATGATTTAGCAACTCTGCTTTGAACATCCACCACGTGGAAACGCTCATCAAATAAATGTGGCTCAAGTACCATTGTGTGGATAAACTGTCCTACCTGCAAAGCGGTAGAGTTTTGCTCTTGTCCGTACTGCGTAACGAATTTGTAATGCTTGGGGCTTTTGGTTAACAGTTTAATGTTAGAAGAACTCATAGCGTTCTTTCCCAAGTACCCGTAGTAGAAGTCATCGTTGGTCATTTTAGCAATGAGTGCTTCGCGCTCCCAAGTATCGCCATTAAGTAGTGTAATCATTTGAGTTTGTTTTCAATGTGGATTTTATACTGACGGCAATACTCTTTTGCAAAGTCATAGAAGTCCTCGTGCAAAGGGATAGTAAGAATGAGATTATCTGTTTCGGGACATACTGCTTCAAACTCCGCTACGATTTCACCCTGCTCGGGAGTACAACTCCACGAGCGAGGGTTAATCATTTCAATGTGGAAATACTTTTCAGTAACCATTGCGGTCAAGTTCAAGGTTCAATTCTTCAGCAGCGTAGTTGATATGCTTTTGAGTGGTAACGCTCCACCATCCAAGTTGGATGAGTTTTCCGTTTTTCACTTCAGCAACCTTTGTGGTGTAGGACACAATGTGTGGGTAAACAAAGGTCAAGTTCTGTTGGTACTTTTTAAATTTCATAACAATAATTTTTAATCAAGTTCGTGGTAATCTTCATAGTTGCAATCAAGGCAGATGCCGTTGTAGTCAAGAACCGTGTAGCAGTATTCGCAGCGTTCGGGTTCTCCGTAGGGGTCGGGTGCGCCAAATTCAGAACACATAGGTCAAGATTTTGAGGATGGCGAATGGGGAGAGCAATAGAGCGATTACCATTGC
>Ga0222714_10002119_pt1 | contig 21501 bp, 19 predicted proteins | sample C33_3DmetaG_FD_165048 | JGI IMG/M metagenome (GOLD analysis project Ga0222714, IMG submission 165048) | Estuarine water microbial communities from San Francisco Bay, California, United States - C33_3D | ecosystem: Environmental > Aquatic > Marine > Unclassified | place: USA: California...
ACCGGCTCCACAGAGGTTGGCCGGTATATTGCTAAAGCAGCTGCCGGTACTAATAAAAAATTGACCTTAGAGCTTGGTGGTAAAGCTGCCAATATTGTCTTTGATGATGCACCGCTGGATCAAACTATTGAAGGCATTGTCAATGGTATTTTCTTTAATCAAGGGCATGTTTGCTGTGCTGGATCAAGATTGCTAGTGCAAGAATCAATTCATGATGAATTGATGGCGCTGCTTTATCAACGTCTTGATCTTCTGCGAGTTGGTGATCCACTTGATAAAAATACCGATGTTGGTGCGATCAATTCAGCTTCACAGTTGGCAAAAATCCATGAACTCGCTGCTAGTGGAGATGCCCAAGGCGCCCATCGCTGGAGCGCATCTTGTCAGCTACCAACTAATGGTTTCTGGTTTCCTCCAACTGTGTTTACAAATGTTTCACAATCTCATCGCATTGCGCAAGAAGAAATATTTGGCCCAGTATTAAGTGTGCTTACTTTCCGTACCCCAGATGAAGCAATTGCAAAAGCTAACAACACCCCATATGGACTTAGCGCTGGTATCTGGAGCGAAAAGGGAAGTCGAATTTTGCAAGTGGCCGCTGAGCTTAAGGCTGGCGTAGTTTGGGCAAACACCTTTAATAAATTTGATCCCACAAGTCCGTTTGGTGGCTACAAAGAATCTGGCTACGGCCGCGAAGGTGGTCGCCAGGGACTTGAGGCCTATTTGGCAGCGAGCACAGATGAATAATCCAATTGAGGTAACTCGCACTGCAAAACTATTTATTAACGGTGCATTCCCCCGCTCTGAATCAGGTAAGTCCTACCTTGTAAGTGATGCCAAAGGTAATTTCATTGCCAACGTGGCAAATGCAACCCGTAAAGATGCCCGAGATGCAGTTGTTGCTGCTGCTGCAGCGCAACCAAAATGGGCGGCGGCTAGCGCTTACAATCGTGGTCAGATTTTGTATCGGATTGCTGAAATGCTCCAAGGCCGAAGCGCCCAATTTGAAGCTGAACTTAATGCTGCAGGTGTAAAGCATGCGGCAGCTGAAATCGCGCAAGCGATTGATCGAATCATTTGGTATTGCGGTTGGTCGGATAAGCTTGCCATGACTACTGGTTCGGCAAATCCAGTTGCTGGTCCATATTTTAATTTCTCAATCCCAGAGCCAACTGGCGTGATTGCAATTGTTATCGCTGAGCAGCCTCCGCTGCTTTCGTTAGTAAACCAAATTTGCGCTGCAATTGTAAGTGGCAACACCGTTGTTGCACTGGCCCCACAATCTTCACCGCTTACCGCAGTTTCTTTTGCTGAAGTCCTAGCAACATCTGACCTACCTGCTGGAGTGGTTAATTTATTAACTTGCGACTCTGATGAAATTGCCATTTGGTTAGCAACTCACCTTGAGGTGGATGGAATTGATATCTCAGGGGTTACGGAAGCTGAATTCAAAACTGAGCTTGAAGCTGCTGCGGCTGTGAATTTAAAGCGCGTTTTGCGCGATTTTAAAGATGGTTATGCGGCAATGAAAACTTGGTTAGAGATAAAAACCGTCTGGCATCCCCAAGGGTTTTAGCTGAACTGCTCGATCGCTTTGGCATAGCGCGGTTTAACTACATCATTAATAATGGCAAGCCGCTGATCAAATGGGATAAATGCGCTTTTCATCGCATTTATGGTTAACCAGCGCAGCTGCTCAATCGTAAAGCCTGCTTGGGTATGTAATAAGTGCATTTCATTGGTCATGGATGTTTGTGACATCAATCGATTATCAGTGTTAACAGTTGCTCTAAAACCCAATTTGGTTAATGTGGTGATTGGATGTTCAGCAATACTTTTAGCAGCACCGGTATGCACATTTGATACTGGACATAACTCCAGCGGAACTCGGCGATCGCGCACATAATGAGCTAGCTCACCTAATTCATATGAGCCATCAGCGTTCTGAGTGATGTCATCGATGATTCGAACACCATGGCCAAGTCGATCCGCACCACAAACCTGAACTGCCTCCCAGATCGATGGCAGACCAAAAGCTTCACCAGCATGGATTGTCATATGAAAATTTGCTCGGTGAATTTCATCAAAAGCATCTAAATGACGCGATGGTGGAAACCCTGCTTCTTTACCAGCAATATCAAAACCAACCACGCCTTTGCCGCGCCATCTAATTGCAAGTTGAGCAATCTCAGTAGATCTAGCTGCAGTTCGCATTGCCGTAAGCAGCGTGCGCATCACTATGGGCTTTCCAAGGTTAGCCATTTCAGCTTCCCCTCGAGCAAAGCCAGTAATAACTGCCTGCACAATTTCATCTAGCGATAAGCCATTTAATTGATGTAGTTCTGGTGCAAATCGAATTTCGGCATAAACCACACCATCGTTGGCATGGTCAACTGCGCATTCATACGCGACGCGTTCGATTGCTGCAAAACTTTGCATCACACCAACTGTGTGCTGAAAAGTTTCTAGATATGCTTCAAGTGAGCCTGAATCACAGGCATCTTTAATCCATTTTGCTAAAGCAGCAGGATCAGTAGTTGGCAGATTCTGGTAGCCCTCATCAGCGGCAAGCTCAGCCACCGTTGCTGGGCGAAGTCCCCCATCAAGGTGATCGTGCAGCACGGCCTTAGGTAGGGTCTTAATCTGATCAAAGGTAAGCATCTTGCCCCTATCTAAGCGGATGAAATCTGCAATTTACACGCCACCCACCTGTTCAACCAGCAAGTAGCACCCATTAAGTCGTAGGCTCACCCAAAACCGGTCTTCCCTGACCCATTCGGTTTCCACTCTACGAGAAGTCCCAGGAGGACCCGTGCTGGATAGTTTGTTTAAAATCAAAGAACGTGGCACCACAGTTGGAACCGAGATCCGCGGTGGTCTTGTCACATTTTTAACAATGGCTTACATCATTGTGCTCAATCCGCTAATTCTTGGCTACACCCCAGATATCAATGGTAAATTTTTAGCTGGTGGTGATGCTCCTAATCTTGCGATGATCGCAGCTGCAACTGCATTGGTTGCCGGTGTGCTAACAATATTGATGGGAACGCTAGCTAATTTCCCACTTGCGCTTGCAACTGGATTGGGCATTAATGCATTCGTTGCACGTATTGCAGCCAATTACATGTCTTGGTCTGAAGTAATGGGACTAGTTGTACTAGAAGGATTAATTATTACCGTTCTAGTTTTAACTGGCTTCCGCGTTGCAGTCTTTAAAGCAATTCCAAGACAGCTAAAAATTGCAATCTCAGTTGGTATTGGATTGTTCATCGCATTAATTGGTTTAGTAGATGCTGGCTTTGTGCGCTGGACGCAATCAGCAGTTCCACCACTAACTCTTGGTGCTGGAGACAAGCTTGTTGGTTGGCCAGTGTTGGTATTTATCCTTGGCGTGCTAACAATTGCAGTTCTTTATGCTCGCAAGGTTCGCGGTGCAATTTTGATTGGTGTAGTTGGCGCAACCGTGCTTGCTGTTATTTTAGAAGCCGTTTACAAGATCGGTCCTGCATTTGTATCGCCAGAAGAAAACAACCCAAGTGGTTGGGGTCTAAATGTGCCATCAATTCCAGATTCATTTGTAGCAACTCCTGATTTTGGGCTGCTTGGCCAATTTGATCTACTTGGCGGCTTTGCCACTGCTGGAGTTCTTACCGCAGGCCTGTTGGTATTTTCACTTTTAATTACCGACTTCTTTGACACCATGGGAACTATGACGGCAATCAGCGCTGAAGCTGGCCTTACCGATAAAGATGGTCAGATTCCAAGTGCTGATCGAATCTTGCTAGTTGACTCACTTGCTGCAGTTGCAGGCGGAGCAGCTGGCGTTTCGTCAAACACTTCATACATCGAGTCAGCATCAGGTGTTGGTGAAGGTGCTCGAACTGGTTTAGCATCAGTGGTTACTGGAATCGCGTTTTTATTAGCAACTTTCCTATCACCACTTGTCGCGCTAGTTCCATATGAAGCTGCAACACCAGCTTTAATTGTGGTTGGCTTTTTAATGATGACCCAAATCAAAGATATTGACTGGAGCGATGTCACAATCGCTCTTCCAGCATTTTTGACCATCATCTTGATGCCATTCACCTACTCAATCGCAGTAGGAATTGGAGCTGGCTTTGTAACTCACGTAGTTCTTAAGACATTCACTGGCAAGGCAAAAGACATTCATCCAATGATGTGGGTTGCAGCTGGTGCATTCTTTATCTACTTTGCTAAATACCCAATTGAAATTTTATTTGGGATCTAAGTAACTTAAAACAATGGCGCAGTGGAAACACTGCGCCATTGTTGTTTAATCTTCTCGATTAACTAACTCAGGCGAAAAAGCCGGCAAGCAAATAGCCACATACTCGGTATCTAACTCAAGCGTTGAATAACGAATGCGTTCACCAGCTTTAGTAATTACTGCTTCACCAGCATGAACAACAATTACCCCACCATCATGCTCAATTTGCACCTTGCCGCTTAACACCAAGGTGATCTCATCAAACTGCGGTGTCTGATAAGGCTCAGTCCAATTTGGTGGAGCTGTCATTTTGGCAACAGATACCTCTGCACTGCCAGAGTTCACAACTCCAACAAATTCTAAAATCTCTTTGCCACCGGGTACTTCAATCGCAGTTGGTTTAGTGATTAATTTTGGCATTTATGCTCCAATTCGGCCAAGGATCAGATCGGGTTTTTTAACTATGGCATCAGGTTCAATCGTTACCGCATCTTTAAACGCATCCAGTGCTAATTCAAATCTGGATTCATCATCAGAGTGCAAAGTAATAATTGGATCACCAGCATTAACCTGTTGACCTAGTTCGAAATTCCAAGTTACCCCAGCTGCTGCTTGCACCGTATCTTCTTTGCGGCTTCGGCCAGCGCCTAATCGCCATGCTGCAATTCCCACAGCTAACGCATCAAATTCAGTAACAACCCCAGTTGATCCAGCCGTTAACTGATGGGTATGACGTGCGGTTGCCAGCGGTTGGCTTAAGTCTCCGCCTTGAGCTTTAATCATCGCTTCCCATTTAGCAGCGGCTTTGCCGTTATTCAAATTAGCTGCCACATCTACATTTGAGATTCCAACTAGATCAAGCATCTGAGTTGCCAGCTCCACAGTTAAATCCACAACATCTTTTGGTCCGCCGCCATTTAGCACTTCAATAGCTTGCTGCACCTCAAGGGCATTACCTGCAGCTCGACCAAGTGGGTTATTCATATTTGTTAGCAAGGCTCGAGTTTTAACGCCGGCAGCATTTCCAATCTCAACCATAGTTGTAGCTAGCAAAGTTGCCTGCTCTAAGGTTTTCATGAAAGCTCCAGCACCAACTTTTACATCAAGCACTAAAGCTGAAGTTCCTTCAGCTATTTTTTTGCTCATGATCGATGATGCAATTAGCGGAATTGCTGGAATTGTGCCTGTTACATCTCTTAACGCGTAAAGTTTTTTATCAGCAGGCGCAAGTCCTGCACCTGCTGCACAGATCACCGCGCCAACATCTTTTAACACCTGCAACATTTGGGCGTTTGTTAAATTAGCTTGCCAATTTGGAATAGATTCTAATTTATCAAGCGTGCCGCCAGTATGGCCTAATCCACGACCTGAGAGCTGCGGCACTGCAGCACCAAAGGAAGCAACAAGTGGTGCGAGCGGCAGCGTAATCATGTCGCCAACGCCACCAGTTGAATGCTTATCAACAGTTGAAGCACTTAGCGCAGAAAAATCTAAACGTTCACCGCTATTAATCATGGCCTGTGTCCAGTCCACAATTTCTCGCATCTGCATTCCATTAAGTAAAATTGCCATAGCCATTGCAGCCATTTGTTCATCAGCGACAACTCCGCGCACATAAGCATCGATGATCCAATTGATCTCAGCTGTGCTTAGTTCACCAAATTCACGCTTAGTAGCGATTAAATCAACTGCAGCAAATGGTTCAATCATGACGTGCTTCGAGCAGTTAAATCCTCTGGGCCAAATGCATCAGGCAGCAGGGTCGCAAATGCGATCGGACCGCTTTTAGTCATTATCTGCAAAGTTTGCCCACCATGCTCCCAAAGCAGCTGTCGACAGCGCCCACATGGCGCAACTGGTTCACCATCGCTGGCAACCACTACTAAAGCTGCCAGAGTTCCACCACCTTTACGAGCTAAGTCACTTACCAAACCACATTCAGCACAAAGGCCTAAACCATATGATGCATTCTCAACATTACAGCCAGTTACCAAAACCCCTTGGGTTGTGATAGCGGCAGCGCCCACCGGAAAATTCGAGTATGGGCAGTAAGCCAGCTCCAACATCTTGCGCGCCTGCTGCCAAAGTAACTCCCAATCTATCTGGCTCACTTTGACTCACCTTTGCGATATGGAATGCCATCTGCTGCTGGTGGACGCAAGCGCTGTGATGCGAATGCCAGCACTAAAAGCGTGGCAAGGTATGGAGCAACTAACGCAACTTCACGCGGTAGCGCTGTGGTTAGCAAGAACCAGCTAATCAAAACTGCAGCTGTGATACCCAATCCAAACACCACCTGATATCGCTTTTTACGAATTGCCAAAATTGCCAGCACAATTAGCGCCAGCGCGCCCAGCAGCACAATTGCTCGCATTGCAGTGCCATTTGCATCGCGCAATCGCAGCGCATCGATGTAACCAAAAAGTCCTGCGCCAATTGCAGTGCCACCTGGTCGCCAGTTACCAAAAATCATAGTTGCCAATCCAATAAAGCCGCGGCCACCAGTTTGTCCTTCACGATAAACACCGCTAGCTGCAATCGCTAAAAATGCTCCACCTAACGCAGCCATTACTCCTGAAGTTAGCACGCCAATATATTTGTATAGATAAACATTTACACCAAGTGAATCTGCGGCATGCGGATTTTCACCAACTGAGCGAAGTCGAAGTCCAAATGGGGTGCGCCACAAGATAAATGCAGTTGCAGCAAATAGCCCTGCTGAAAAAACAGTCAAGATCGAAAGTCGGAAAAATACACCAGAGATTAAGCCGGCAAGTTCAGAGATAATGAAATAGCCCTTGCCATGCAAACTAACCAGCGGATCTGAGAGTCGGTCAAAAGTAAAAGTTGGTAACGCTGAAATTGATGGAGATTGCGTAGGTCCACCACCTGGAGCTTTAGAAAATGCAATCTTTGCAAAAAATTGTGCAAACCCAAGCCCTAAGATATTTATCGCTGTGCCAGCAATAATTTGATCTACCCCAAATGTAACTGTGGCAAGTGCAAATATGCCACCACCTAACAAACCAAACAAAATTGCACCCAACAAACCGGCCCATGGGCCGTACTGCCAACCGAGCCAACCAGCACCAAAGGTGCCCAGAATCATCATGCCTTCAAGCCCAATATTGACAACACCAGCTCGCTCTGCCCATAGGCCACCTAGTCCAGCCAGGCCAATTGGCACTGCAAGTCCAAGCGCTGCTGAAATAGTGCCGCGGCTAGTTAAATCAAGTACATCAGCCCATATTCGAACCAGCGACAACGTTGCTAATACTGCAATAAACAGCGCGAGGAATTTAACTTTTCTAGACGCACCACTTTTCAAAATACTCAATACCGCAGTCATTATTGCCCTGCCGATCCAACAGCAGCTTGCTGTCTTCTGACTTTGACTCGTCGAGTAACTTCATAGGCAATAACTACGCTCAGCACAATTACACCTTGCATAATCACAATGATTTCACGAGGCACACCAGTTAAATCTAGAATCTGCGCGCTGACATCTAAAAATGCCCAAAGGAGTGCACCAAATGCAATCCCAACTGGATGATTTCTACCTAGCAACGCAATTGCAATACCAGTAAAACCATAGTTGCCTGGGAAATTCACCGTAAATGTGTACTGCGCGCCAAGTAACAATGGCAGACCAACTAAGCCTGCAACTGCACCTGATAGCAGCATTGCATAAACTGTCATCCGCTTTACATTCACGCCACTTGCAACAGCAGCGCTTGGCGACATTCCAACAGCTCGCAGATCAAAACCAAATCTTGTTCTGTTTAGTAAATACCAATACCCAAATCCAAGTGCGACTGCCAAAAAGATCATGCCATAAACTGGAATCGGCGCAGTTGGAAGACTTACGCCAGGAAATCTGTTTCCAGCTGGAATAATTGGTGTACCAATCACATTTTCAGCTGTCTTAACACCCAGCACCGTTGGTGCCATTAAATATGCAATTAGCCCAATTGCTATGAAATTAAGCATGATTGTAGAAATAACTTCACTTACACCACGAGCAACTTTCAACCAAGCTGCAATGCCCGCCCAAGCTGCACCAACCAGCATTGAAATGGCAATAATGACAACTATGCCTAAATAGCCTGGAAAGGTGATGTATCCGGCGACAAGTGCTGCAACTGCTGTTGCAAGTCGATATTGGCCATTTACACCAATATTAAACAAGTTCATTTTAAAACCAATTGCTACAGCAACAGCGCTGAAGTAATACGTTGTTGCGCTATTAAGGATCAAAGTCATACTGCGCGGAGTTGAGGCATAATCAATCATTCGAATAAAAGTTTCAATTGGATTTGCACCAAAGACCAATAAAATTATGGACCCAAACAGCACCGAGAACGCAACTGCAACCAGCGGAGCTATCAGCGTATCTATTCGTTTAAACATTAGTTAGCCGCCTTAAGCGCACCAGTCATCGCATTTCCTAGCTGCTGCGGTGTAACTGTTGCTGGATCTGCATCTGCTACAAATTTCCCACGCAGAATAACTTTGATTGAATCACTCATGCCAATTAACTCATCTAAATCTGCCGAGATCAGTAACACAGCTAGACCCTTTTCGCGAGCAGCTCGAAGTTCATCCCAGATTGCAGCTTGTGCACCAACATCAACACCTCGAGTTGGATGCGATGCAATAAGCAAGATCGGGTTACCAGACATCTCGCGTCCAACAATAAATTTTTGTTGATTGCCACCAGATAGCGCGCTAGCGAGCACGTCAATACCTGGAGTTCTCACATCAAATTCTTGAATAATTCGTTTGGTATCCATCTTGGTTAGTTTTGGGGTAAGTCGGATTCCCTTGGCATTTGGAGCTTGGGTTTGGTGCCCCAAAATTCGATTCTCCCAAAGCGGCGCATCCAGCAGCAGCGCCAATCTGGATCTATCTTCTGGAATATAGGCAACGCCTAACTCACGACGCTTACGAGTGCCAAGCTTTGATGCATCTTGATCGTTTATCCAAATTGAACCAGTTGCTGCTCGCGTTCCCATAATTGCTTCAACCAACTCAGATTGGCCATTACCTTCAACCCCAGCAATTCCCAAGATCTCACCAGCGTGAATTTTGAAACTTAAATCTGATATCTCAGCTTTCCCATCACTATTGACTGAAGTGAGTTCTGAAACCAAAAGCACAACTTGCTCGGTAACTGTGCTGCCTCGCGTCTCTGGTGTTGGCAGCTCGCTGCCAACCATGAGCTCTGCTAATTGTTCAGCTGTTACGGTTTGAGTTTTTTGATTTAATGTTGCAACAGTTGTGCCACGTCGAATAACGGTAATTTCATCTGCAATTTGAAGCACTTCATCAAGTTTATGACTAATAAAAATAACTGTAATGCCTTCAGATTTTAATCCGCGCAAGGCTTCAAAGAGTTCATCGACTTCATGGGGCACCAGCACAGCAGTTGGTTCATCCAAAATCAAAATTCGGGCACCGCGATATAAAACTTTAAGAATCTCAACTCGCTGGCGATCTCCCACACCCAGATCCCCAACCAATGCATCCGCATCAATTTCTAAGCCATAACTATCTGAAATTTCCGAAATTCTAGATTTAGCTGCAGCAAAATCAATTGATCCAGCTTTAGTTGGCTCGCTACCTAAAACTACATTTTCCAAAACTGTGAAGTTATCAGCAAGCATAAAATGTTGATGGACCATTCCAATGCCAACTTCAATTGAATCTGAAGGGGAATCAAATTCCACAATTTTGCCATTAACTGAGATCGTGCCTTCATCTGCTCGCTGCATACCGTACAAAATTTTCATTAGGGTGGATTTGCCAGCCCCATTTTCGCCAACAATGGCGTGCACACTTCCTTGCTCAACTTTTAGATTGATATTGCTATTGGCAATTACACCTGGAAAGCGCTTCCAGATGCCCTGTAATTCAACTGCTAGCAATTCGCTCTCCTTACCCTGTTATAAAAGTAGGCCCGGGCTGACTTAAAAGCCAACCCGAGCCTACCGCTAAGCACTTAAAGAATGCTCGGCCAATCTAGTTAAGTGTGCTGCTTACTACGATTTCACCGCTGATGATCTTCTCGGCATATTCGTCAGCTACGCCAGCCAATGTTGCAACAGCTGGGTTTGATGATGAATAACCAACGCCATCACGGCCTAGGTCGAAGTTCTGAATGCCTGATAGTGGAGCACCATCAACAACACTCTTGATTACTTCAAACACTGAAACATCCACTCGCTTTAGCATTGAAGTGATGATGTTGTCTTTGAACTCAGCACGTGCTGGAAGCACATACTCGTCTGAGTCAACACCGATTCCCCAATAGCCAGCTGCAGAGCCGCCAGCACCAGCAATTGCCTGATGCATACCAAGTCCTGATCCACCAGCTGCTGCGTAAACAATGTCTACACCGCTGTCGATCATGCCTTCAGTTGCGATCTTGGCACGATCTGGGGCGTTCCATGCGCTGTTGTCACCAGCTGGACCCATGTATGCAACCTGGATCTCAATGTCTGGATTAACTGCACGTGCACCCTGCTCGTAACCGGCTTGGAAAGCCTTGATCAAGTCAATTTCCATTCCACCAATGAAACCAACCTTGCCTGACTTAGAAGCAGTGGCAGCTATTGTTCCAACTAGGAACGAACCCTGCTCTGCTGCGAAGATCAAGCTTGCAACGTTTGGTGCATCTACAACTGAGTCAACAATTCCAAAAGTGGTATCTGGGAATTCTGGAGCAACCTCAGCTAGCGCATCGCTATATGCGAAGCCAACAGCAATAACTGGGTTGTAACCATCTGCTGCAAGCAAACGTAGTCGCTCGGCACGCTCTGGAGTTCCATCAGCATCTGAAGCTTCTACTTCGTTTACGTCAACACCATATTCAGCAACTGCACGGTCTACACCGGCAGCAGCAGCATCGTTGAATGTGCCGTCACCACGGCCACCTGAGTCATAAGCTAAGCCAACTTTGATTTCAGCTTCTGATCCACCGTTACTTGTATCTTCGCTGCTTGAACAAGCAGCTAAAACTAGAGCACCTGCGAAAAGCACGGATGCAATTTTGATAATCCTGCGCAAAGGATTCTCCTTTTTCATATTTATGATTGCTACGAAGACCGCAGCCTTGCCCAATTTTACTGAGTAATTAGGTATTGATGCACTCCCAGCGAAAACTCGCTACCGAACTGTTATCAAACTAGGGGTGATTCTGGTTACATGCTTTCGGCGGGGATAAATTCGCCCCAGACCCCTCGAAGCACATCGCAGATCTCGCCCACGGTGGCATCGGCCAAAACTGCCTGCTCGATTGGATAAAGCAGGTTTTGGTCGCCGGCAGCAGCTGTTTTCAAGGAGCTTAGAGCGGCCTCAACTGCAGCGGCATCTCGAGCAGACCGGATCTCAGCTAGCCGCTTTACTTGCCGAGCCTCAACTGCTGGGTCAATCCGATGGGGCTGATACTCGTCCTCAGCTGCGGCAACATATTGATTCACACCAACAATGATTCGCTGCTTGGCATCAATTTCGCGAGCGATTTGATAAGCCGAATCCTCGATCAAGCGCTTCTGGAAACCTTGCTCTATCGCCGAGACCGCTCCACCTTGTTTTTCAATGCGATCTAGCAGTTCCAGCACTTGTTCTTCAATTTGGTTAGTCATTGATTCAACTACATAAGAGCCAGCAAATGGATCAACTGTCTTTGTTAGATCAGTTTCATGTGCAATAACTTGTTGGGTGCGAAGTGCAAGTGTGGCAGCTTCAGATGTTGGTAGACCAATTGCTTCATCGTATGAATTTGTGTGAAGTGACTGCGTTCCACCTAGCACAGCTGCAAGTGCTTGAATTGTTACGCGCACTAAATTAACTTCTGGCTGTTGAGCAGTTAGCTGCACGCCGGCAGTTTGGGTATGAAATTTCAATGCTGCAGCTTTATCATTTTTCACACCAAAATCATCTTTCATGATGCGATACCAGACTCGTCGAGCTGCTCTAAATTTTGCTACCTCTTCAAGCAACGTGCTTCGCACTACAAAGAAGAATGAAAGTCTTGGTGCAAACTCTTCTAGATCAAGGCCAGCAGCTACTGCAGCTTTAACATAAGAAACACCATTAGCCAGCGTGAAGGCAATCTCTTGAACTGGATTGGCTCCAGCTTCAGCCATGTGATAGCCCGATATAGAGATCGTGTTCCAGGCCGGAATTTCTTTTGCACAATACTGAAATGTGTCAGTTATAAATCTCATTGATGACTTTGGTGGGAAAATATAAGTACCACGAGATATATATTCTTTCAGCACATCATTTTGAATTGTTCCAGCAAGCTTGCTTAAATCAGCACCTTGTTGCTGCGCTACCAATTTATACATCACCAGCAAAATTGCAGCTGGACTATTAATTGTCATTGAAGTTGAAACTTTATCCAGCGCAATATCTTGAAACAATCTGCGCATATCTGCAATAGTGTCAATTGCTACACCAACTCGTCCAACTTCACCCTTTGCCAGCGGATGATCGGAGTCGTAACCCATCTGAGTTGGCAGATCAAATGCAACTGAAAGCCCAGTTGTGCCTTCAGCAATTAGCTCCTGATAGCGCTGATTTGATTGTTCAGCATCGCCAAAGCCGGCATATTGCCGCATCGTCCAGGGTTTACCCAGGTACATATTTGGATGAATGCCACGGGTGAAAGGTGGCTTTCCAGGCTCGGCAAGCTCAGTTGCTGGATTAAATCCAGTTAGGTCAGCGGCGCTGTAGACAGGCTTGATTGGAAAATTTGACTGCGAACGTGCTTGATCGCTCATTCCCTAACTTGTCCTGCGCTTGATGGTGCTACCCAACCAACGAACTGGATCGTATTTAACATCCACGACTCGTTCCTTCATTGGAATTAAGGCGTTATCGGTAATTTTAATGTGCTCTGGGCATACCTCAGTGCAACACTTTGTGATGTTGCAATATCCCAAACCATGGTCATCTTGCGCCATATGCTTGCGATCGGTGGTATCAAGCGGATGCATATCCAATTCGGCAATTCGCATCAAAAATCTTGGGCCAGAGAAAACCTTTTTATTTTCTTCGTGATCGCGAATAACATGGCAGGTGTTTTGACATAAGAAGCATTCAATACATTTACGAAATTCTTGACTTCGCGCGACATCTTCTTGCTGCATTCGATATTCTCCTGGAGCCAGATCTTTTGGCCCTTCAAATACAGGTACTTCTTGCGCTTTTTTATAGTTATAAGAAACATCTGTTACCAAGTCGCGGATTACTGGAAATGCCCGCATTGGTGAAACGGTAACTACATCTTCTGGATTAAAGGTGTTCATGCGAGTCATACACATCAACTTTGGAATACCATTTACTTCAGCGCTACAAGAGCCACATTTACCAGCTTTGCAATTCCAGCGCACTGCTAGATCAGGTGCTTCGGTTGCCTGGATTCGGTGAATCACATCAAGCACAACTTCACCCTCGTTGACATCTACTTCGTAACTTGTAAGTGCGCCGGTATTGGCGTTACCGCGCCAAACTCTAAATTTTGCTCGGTATCCCATTAAGCCACCTCTTTCGGCAGTTGAGCGTACTCTTCTTCGCTTAGATATTTCTTCAATTCGGACTGTTCAAACAAGGCGGCTAAATCCGCAGGCAGCATTGGAAGATCTTTCAGCTTCACCTGAACGTCACCATCTGCCATAAAACAAGCTACGTTTTTGTTGCGCCACTTCGGATCCATCTCTTGGAAGTCATCACGAGTGTGACCGCCTCGAGACTCTTCTCGAGTGATGGCAGATTTTGCAATTGAAGTTGAAACCAGATGCATGTTTTCAAGGTCAAGCACTAAATGCCAACCTGGGTTGTATTCCTTACCCCCAGCTACCCCAACCTTGCCCATTCGCACCTTTAGCTCAGCTAATTTTGTTAGCGCATCTTGTAACTCAGTGCCAATTCGAATAATGCCAACTAAGTCATTCATAACTTGCTGCAGCTCTTGGTGAATAGTGTAAGGATTTTCATTTCCACCATTTGCTAACGGCGCAAAAGTTTTCTGCTCGGCAATTTTCACGGCTGCATCATTGAGTTTTGGTCGAGTTGATAGAGAATTTATATAAGCAGCTGCACCAGCACCTGCTCGCTTACCAAAAACCAGCAAATCCGAAAGCGAGTTGCCACCAAGTCGATTAGCACCGTGCATGCCAGCTGCAACTTCACCAGCGGCAAAAAGTCCAGGTACTCCAACAGTTGCTGTGGTTTCTGGTTCTACTTCAATTCCACCCATTACATAATGGCAAGTTGGACCAACCTCCATTGGCTCTTTAGTGATATCAACATCAGCAAGCTCTTTGAATTGGTGATACATCGCAGGCAGTCGGCGCTTGATAGTTTCAGCATCCAATCGCTTCGATACATCAAGGAAGACGCCACCATGAGGTGATCCCCGTCCTGCTTTTACTTCCGAGTTGATTGCGCGCGCAACTTCATCGCGAGGCAGCAGCTCTGGTGGGCGGCGATTGTTATCTGGATCGGTGTACCAACCATCGGCCTCTGCTTCAGTATCTGCATATTTGTCTCGGAAAACATCTGGAATGTAATCAAACATGAAGCGTCGGCCTTCAGAGTTTGTTAGCACGCCACCTTCACCACGCACAGATTCAGTAACCAAAATTCCCTTTACTGAAAGTGGCCAAACCATTCCAGTTGGATGGAACTGCACAAACTCCATATCAATTAGGGTGCCACCGGCTCGCAGTGCTAACCCAACACCGTCGCCGGTTCCTTCCCATGAATTACTGGTGACTTTAAATGACTTGCCCAAGCCACCTGTTGCTAAAACTACTGCTGCTGCATCAAAAACAATCGGGTCGCCAGTTTCGCGCCAATAACCAAAAGCACCAGCTATAACGCCCGAATCATCTTTCATTAATTCAGTAATTGTGCATTCTTGGAACACGCGAAGCTTGGCTTCATATTCGCCAAATTCTTTCTTATCTTTTTGCTGAAGACCAACTATGCGTTGTTGCAATGTGCGAATTAGCTCCAAGCCGGTTCGATCCCCTACGTGCGCCAATCGAGGATACTCATGACCACCAAAGTTTCGTTGGGAAATCTTTCCTTCTTTGGTACGATCAAAAAGCGCGCCATAAGTTTCTAATTCCCAAACTCGCATTGGAGATTCCTGCGCATGCAACTGCGCCATACGCCAATTGTTATGGAACTTACTGCCACGCATTGTGTCTCGAAAGTGAACTTGCCAGCCATCGTTGCTGTTCATGTTTGCCATTGCAGCTGCAATGCCGCCTTCAGCCATTACGGTGTGGGCTTTACCAAACATTGATTTGCTTACCAACGCAACTGAAAGACCAGCTTCGCGAGCTTCGATAGCAGCTCGCATGCCAGCTCCACCAGCACCGATGATTACTACGTCATAACTATGGCGTTCCATATTATCCATTCACTCCGCTTTAGAAGATGTAAAAGTTGGTAAAAAATCCGGTTGAAACACTTCGAACATAAAAATCAGTGAAAGCAACCCATAGCAGCGAAATCCATGCATACATTGGGTGCTTTGCATTCAACTTACTAGTCCATGTCCAAAGTTTGTAGCGAACTGGATTCTTGGAGAAATGCTTTAGTCGTCCACCAAGTGCGTGGCGACAGCTGTGACAAGAAAGTGAGTACAGCCATAACAACGAAGCATTAACAAATAAAACTAAGGTGCCAACGCTGAGATGACCCCACTCATAATTTTCATTTCGAAACGCCAAAATCACATCGTAGGTAAGAACAAAATTAAGCAGTAGGCCCAAGTAAAAGAAATAACGGTGCGCATTTTGCAAAATTAGCGGCGCACGAGTTTCGCCGGTGTACTTGCTGTGTGGCTCGCCTACTCCGCAAGCAGGAGGAGATAGCCAAAATGATCTGTAATAACTACGTCGATAGTAGTAACAGGTCATTCGGAAGCCAAGCGGAATAAACAAAATCAAAAATGCAGGTGAGAGCATGAACCAAGAACCTATTGGTTGGCCTAGGTCAGATGAACCTGGCACGCATGAAACTGCAAGGCATGGCGAATAAAAAGGTGAGAGCAACGGAGTTGTGTAATAGTTGGCATTCTCAAATGCTCTAAACGTAGAGTAGATAACAAAAGAGATCAGAACCGCAAATGTTACAAAAGGTTGCAACCACCACTTGTCAGTGCGAAGCGTCCGCTCGCTGATCCGGGCGCGTCCTGCTGAAAGCATGCCATTTTTCATTATCGCTCCAGTTACTAATTTGGGGTAAGAGTAGTCAACTCCAGAAAAACTGGTAAGTCCAAGCAGCCAAAAAAGCCCCGTTCTGCTTGTGATCTAAATCTCAAGAGCCTGATCCCAGCAGTCCAAGTCGTTGATACGTATCAGTAATCGTTTTACTTGCAACGATTTTGGCCTTCTGGGCCCCAGCTTCAATTACCTGAGTTAACCCCGCTGGCTCAGCTAATAATTGCTGGGCTTCAGTTCGCACTGGTTCAATTCGAGCCACCAAGGCTTCAGCCACTTGCTGCTTAAACGCCCCATAACCCAAACCTGACACCGCAGCCGCAGTTGCATTGATATCTGCATTGGTTGCTGCAGCTAGCAGACCAATCAGATTCGCAATTCCCGGTTTGGCAGTTACATCAAAACTCACTTCGCGGTCGCTATCGGTAACTGCTGATTTAATTTTTTTCATAATCTGATCATTGCTATCCATAATAAATACTGCACCACTAGGAGATGACTTACTCATCTTGGCAGTTGGATCTTGCAGATCTAATATCCTGGAATTTCCTACCACAGTCATTGTTTCTGGGATGGTAAAAGTGTCACCATATGTTGCGTTGAATCTTTGAGCCAGGTCTCGAGTAAGTTCTAAATGTTGACGTTGGTCATCTCCAACTGGAACTCGTGTTGGCTGGTAAAGCAATATATCTGCAGCTTGCAAAATTGGATAAGTGAATAACCCAACTGTTGATCGGTCAGCACCATCTTTTTGAGATTTATCTTTGAACTGCGTCATCCGAGCTGCTTCGCCAAAGCCGGTAATGCAAGAGAGCACCCAGGCTAATTGGGAATGCTCTGCCAAGTGGCTTTGAACAAATACTGTTGATTTTGCAGGATCAATTCCGATTGCCAGCAATTGCGCAACTGAAGCTAATGTGCGTTGCCGAATTGCCGCTGGATCATGGTTAACTGTTAGCGCATGCAGATCAACTACACAGTAAAAGCAATCATGAGTTTCTTGTAAATCCACCCATTGCGTCAGCGCACCAAACCAGTTGCCAACATGGAAGGAATCCATGGTTGGTTGAATACCGGATAAAACTCGCTCGCGTGCTGCGCTCATACGGTTAATGCTCCCATATATTGGTTAAAACTAATCGGTTGTCTCTTCAGTCGGAGTTGCTACAACTACTTTTAATCTAGAGATTCGACGAGCCTCCACTTTGGTTACTTCAAACTGCGCATTTGCATGCTGCAGTTGATCCCCAATTTCTGGCAATCTACCTATTTGAGAAACTGCCCAGCCGGCAACAGTTTCATATGGGCCATCTGGCAGCTCAACTGAAGTCATCTCGGTGAAATCTTCTATGTTGATTAGGCCATCAATGTCGTATTCACCAGTAGCGCCCTCAACTGAAGGCAGCTCTACGGTGTCGTACTCATCGCGAATTTCGCCAATTACCTCTTCAACTAAATCTTCTAGGGCGACAATTCCATTAGTGCCACCATACTCATCTAGAACGATAGCTAGATGCTGTCCGGCTTTTCGCATCTCGTGCATTGCGCTCAAAAGTGACTTTGTGCCTGGGAATTTCAAAATATCTCTAGAAATATCGCGAACTCGGATTGACCGCTCCCGCATATCTGCACTTAGCAAATCTCGAACATGCACAAAACCAATTACGTCATCAAAGCCTTCTCCAACAACTGGGTATCTCGAAAATGCTTTGTCGCTAACCCATTGAGCAGCTTTAAAGATTGGAAGATCAGCTTCAATGAACTCAACCTCAGTTCTTGGAATCATGATCTCGCGCAGTTCTTTATCTGCAAGTGAAAATACATCAGCCAAAATTGTTCGCTCTTGTTCAGACAAACTCTCTTGGGAGGTGATTAGATCGCGGAATTCATCTGCTTCAATTTCACCGCGTTTACCATGTGGGTCTACCCCAAAAAGCCGTAATATCAAGTTTGTTGATACCGACAATAAGGCAATAAACGGCCGAGAAATTCTTGCTAAAATTTCAACGGGCACGGCTAGAACTAATGCAAATCCAACTGTATGTTGAAGTGCAAGTCTTTTTGGAACAAGTTCACCCAAGACAAGCGATACGTAAGAAATTGCAATTGTAATTAAAATGAAAGCTGTGGTTTGAGCAACAGATTCACTTAGTCCAAACTCTTCAAACACAGGAGCAAGATCTGGCGAAAGGCTTGACGCTCCAAATCCCGCTGAAATAAATCCAGCGAAGGTAACGCCAACTTGTACAGCTGCTAAGAACCGATTAGGTGCAGCAATAAGTTTGGCAACTAACTTTGCCCTGCGGCCAGTAAATTTTGAAATTTGACTTTCACGAATTGATATCAAACTAATTTCAGCCGCTGCAAAAACTCCTCCAATAAGAACAAAACAAAGAACTATCAACATATCTCTTATTGGGTCATTCATAAATTTATCTCATAACTTTCTCTAAATTTTCCGCAATAGCTGCAAGAAATTCCTGAGTTGTTAAATATGGCTCAGCTGGCCCAATTAGCAAACTTAGATCCTTGGTCATTTTGCCTTGTTCCACAGTTTGCACACAAACTTGCTCTAAGGTTTCAGCAAATTTTACAACTTCAGGGGTGTCATCCATTTTACCGCGATAACTTAAGCCTTGCGTCCATGCAAAAATTGAGGCAATTGGATTTGTAGAGGTTGGCTTACCTTGTTGGTGCATTCGGTAGTGACGTGTAACTGTGCCGTGAGCTGCTTCTGCTTCGACAGTTTTGCCATCTGGAGTCATTAGCACGCTGGTCATTAATCCAAGCGAGCCAAAGCCTTGCGCAATGGTGTCAGACTGCACGTCGCCGTCATAGTTCTTGCATGCCCAGACGTAACCACCTTCCCACTTCATGGCAGCTGCAACCATGTCATCAATCAATCGATGCTCGTAGGTAATTCCAGCTTTATCGAAATCTGCTTTGAACTCGGCTTCAAAAACTTCTTGGAAAATATCTTTAAATCTTCCATCGTAAGCTTTCAAAATTGTGTTCTTAGTTGATAGATAAACTGGATAGTTTCTATTTAAGCCATATCGCAGTGAGGCACGAGCAAAATCTCGAATTGAATCATCCAAGTTATACATAGCCATAGCCACGCCACCCGCTGGAAAATCAAATACATTTAGCTCCATTGGTTCCGAGCCATCTGCTGGGGTGAAGGTCATGGTGAGTGAGCCTGCGCCTGGAACCTTTAGATCAGTAGCACGATATTGATCACCAAAAGCATGCCTGCCAACCACTATTGGCTTAGTCCAACCTGGCACTAACCGAGGAATATTGCTAATAATGATTGGTTCGCGGAAAATCACACCACCAAGAATGTTTCGAATTGTGCCATTTGGCGACTTCCACATTTTTTTAAGACCAAATTCTTTAACTCGATCTTCATCTGGTGTAATCGTTGCGCACTTAACACCTACGCCATATTTTTTAATCGCATTAGCTGAATCAATTGTCACTTGGTCATCTGTGGCATCGCGGTTCTCAATGCTTAGATCAAAATACTTTAAATCAATATCAAGGTAAGGCAGGATTAATTGATCCTTAATGAACTGCCAGATAATTCTGGTCATTTCATCACCGTCTAATTCAACGACTGGATTTTTGACCTTAATCTTGCTCACTGCACTCTCCTGTTTGTTTTATTTATAAATATTAGTTTTGCTACAGCGACTGCACATCTGCTTGTTTGCTTCGAACTGCTTCAGCTGCAACTAATAGCTCCGCTTTTTCACTTTGAGTTAGCGCGGTCTCAACAACTTCAACAATTCCGCCTCGACCAATCTTGGCTTCAACACCTAGATAAACCCCAGCGATGCCGTATTCGCCATCAACCCATGCACAAACTGGCATTACGGCATTTGAATTTTCAATGACCGCACGAGCCATTCGAGCTGCAGCAGCCGATGGAGCGTAATAAGCAGAGCCAGTTTTCAATAGTCCCACAATTTCTGCCCCACCATTTCGAGTTCTGACAACGAGCTCATCAATTTTTTCAGCAGAAAGTAAATCGCTTAATGGTTTGCCGTTAACCAAGCATCTTGATGGCACCGGCACCATGGTGTCACCATGTGATCCCAAAGTTAAAGTTTTTACAGTTCCAACTGGCACATTTAATGTTTCTGCAACAAAGTATGTAAATCGCGCAGTATCTAGCATCCCTGCTTGCCCCATTACTTTATTTTTAGAAAATCCAGTTGCAAGTTGGGTTAGTGCGGTCATTTCATCCAGCGGATTGGAAACCACAATCACAACAGCGGCTGGGGCATACTTTGCAATCTGCTCAGCTACTGATCGAACAATCTTGGCATTAACTTCAATTAAGTCCATCCGACTCATGCCGGGCTTGCGAGGAAGACCTGCAGTAATTACAACAACATCTGACCCAGCTATCGCCTCGTAGCCAGCACCTTCAGCTGTTGTGGTCTGTCCCACAACTAAAGTCTCAAAGCCTTCAATGCCGCGAGATTGGTTCATATCAAGCGCTAAGCCTTCAGCTTTGCCTTCAACGATGTCAGTTAAAACTACTTTTTCAAAAACGTCATATTCAGCTAATCGCAGCGCTGTAGTTGAGCCATAAAAGCCAGCGCCGATTACTGAAACCACTCCAGATCGAGCCATCGAATTCCTCCGGTATTTGAGATTGGTAATGCTGAAGCATACCTGCCTGCCCCATACGTTTTGGCGCTTCAGCCAGTTGGGATCACTACAGCCAGCACCAATAAAGAGGTGGCAAACACCAGATAAATACTGACATCAACGCGTTTGGCTCGAATCGCCAATAATTTGTCAGTTGCACCCACTGCTCTAGCTGCAGCCAGCAGCGCGGCCGCACCGGCAAGCATTAGAACGCCAGATTTGAAAGCATCAGTGAGAATCAGAATTACCGCTAAAAAACTCAGCAGCACAACTACGCTCCAAATTAAATGCTGTTTTAGCCAGTTGGTCATCTGCGCTCAGCAGCTTCAACCACGTTTAGTAGCAGCATCGATCTTGTCATCGGGC
>Ga0222714_10002120_pt1 | contig 21499 bp, 19 predicted proteins | sample C33_3DmetaG_FD_165048 | JGI IMG/M metagenome (GOLD analysis project Ga0222714, IMG submission 165048) | Estuarine water microbial communities from San Francisco Bay, California, United States - C33_3D | ecosystem: Environmental > Aquatic > Marine > Unclassified | place: USA: California...
TCAACATCGACTGCTTCTAACTCGTTCAAGATCTCATCGAGCTCGGCCAGCGCATCGGCGTAACTCACTTCTTTTGCCATCTCACTCCTCCTCCGGAGTCGTTTCGTTCACAGTACTTCTCACTACCCCATCGACCAATCGAGTGATCAGTTCGTCACCCACTGAAAGGTCTCTCGCCGATGTCACAATCCGTCCATCGGCAGTCGTAGTCATTGTCCAACCACGCTCAAGTAGGTGCGCTGGATCAAGTAGGGCAAGTCGTCGCTCCCGCTCGGTGATCGATGTATCGACTCGTTCGATGGTCAACGGTGTTCGCACCAGCCGATCTTGGCGAGACCTCAAACGCTCAGCACTCCGTTCGATCGCAGAGTTTGTGCGGGTGACTACTCTGCTGGCGCGTGACTCGAGACGATCGATCTGGGTGGCGAGTTCGAAGAAAGCACGTTCGACAATCACTCCCCATCTCGCTTCAGTTTCGTCGACAAATCGCTGTACTCGATCGATTAACCAGCCGGCACACGCCGTAGGCGTCTTCAGCGCAGTGTGGGCAACCTCATCAGCCACAGTGGTATCAATTTCATGGCCAAGCCCGGTTATGACCGGTAACGGACAGGTGGCAATTGCCCGAGCGACACCCTCGGTGTCGAAAGCGGCGAGGTCGTTGCGAGCACCTCCACCACGAACCACCGCAACAACATCAGCACCGTGTTCCACCGCCGCCGCGATTCCTGCAATCACCATGGCCTCTGCCTGATCGCCCTGCACTCGAGCATCAAAAGCAAGCAGATGGAAGCCAAACCCACTCGATTCAAGTTCGTCGGTGAAGTCATGCCAGGCCGCAGATCCAACACTTGTTACGACAGCGACTCGCAACGGCACGATCGAGACACTGTGCATGGCGTTGTTACGAAGCAAGCCCTCCGCGGTGAGTGAAGCAAGTACGCGATCTCGGCTTGCTGTGATGTCCCCAAGCGTGAATCGAGGATCAAGGTCAGAGATTTTCAGGCTGAGTCGCCCAGTTGGTGCGTACACATCAAGGGTCCCAAACACCCTCACTTTGGTCCCGTCAGAGAGCTCAAGTCGATTCGAGGCCAGCATCGGCCGGAGGTTTCGCTTTACATTCGCAAAGAGCGCAACATTGACTGTTGCTTTCTTACCGTCGATATCTTCAACAAGCGAGAAGTAGCTGTGCTGTCCTTGATCTCGGTAACCGCTGATTTCTCCGGTCACCCACACTCCACCACCGAAACCACTCTTCAGCTGAGCGTTAATCGCGTCGGTAAGTTCACCAACAGTAAACGTGGGGCTGAGATCAGCGACGGGCATCAGTACCAGGGGCGACTGATGTGCTGTCGAGCGGTCAGCGGGCTCCGCAACCACGGACGACTGCCGAATCTCCACGCCGTGACCTGATCAGGAGTTTGGCTTGGAGCAAGAGGTCGAGGCCATAGCGCTTCAACTGCCGCAACAACTGCGGCTGCCTCTTCAGCGGTCGGCGCGGGGCTCATCGAGTGCAGTTTCGGATTGCTCATAGCGGCACGTTTCCATGCTTGCGTTGCGGAAGCTCCTCGCGCTTGGACTCGAGGACCCGGAGAGCCGCAACCACCTTTTGGCGTGTTTCTGAAGGTGCGATGACATCATCGACAAACCCTCGTTCAGCTGCGGCGTACGGATTCGCGTAACGCTCTGTGTACTGCTCAATCAGTTCTGCTCGACGGGCAATTGGGTCTTGAGCCTGCTGAAGTTCACGGCGGTAGATAATTTCGACAGCGCCTTGGGGGCCCATTACCGCAAGTTCAGCCGAAGGCCACGCAAACGCAAGGTCGGCTCCAACCGACTTTGAGTTCATCACGACATAGGCACCGCCGTAGGCCTTGCGGGTGATGATTTGGATTCGTGGCACGGTTGCTTCACAGAAGGCATACAGCAATTTGGCGCCATGACGAATGATGCCCTCATGCTCTTGGTCCACACCAGGAAGGAATCCTGGAACATCAACAAAGACGAGTAACGGGATGTTAAACGCATCGCAGGTCCGAACAAAGCGGGCGGCTTTTTCCGAGGACTCGATATCAAGAACACCCGCAAACACCATCGGCTGGTTACCAACAATGCCGACCGTCTTGCCATCAACTCGTGCGAAACCACAAATCATTGACTTCGCCCAGTGAGGGAAGTACTCCATGAATTCACCGTCGTCGACGACAGATGCAATGACCTGCGACATGTCGTACGGCATACTCGGGCTGTCCGGGAGGATGGAATCGAGTTCAGGGCAAAGTCGATTTGGATCGTCTGTTGCTTCGATTGCCGGCGGATTCTCAAGGTTGTTCTGCGGAAGGAGCGAGAGCAGATATCGCACCTCATCAAGACATGATTTCTCATCATCAGTCACAAAGGTGGCAACACCTGACTTCGACGCATGTGCCATCGCTCCACCGAGCGCCTCGAGGGTGACATCTTCGCCTGTCACCGTCTTCACAACATCAGGACCTGTGATGAACATGTGAGATGTCTCACGAACCATGAAAATAAAGTCGGTCATGGCTGGTGAATACACCGCCCCACCGGCGCATGGCCCAAGAATGACCGAAATTTGCGGAACAACACCGGATGACATGACATTGCGACGGAAAATTCCACCGTACGACGCAAGACTGACAACACCTTCTTGAATCCGAGCTCCAGCACCATCATTGAGACCGATCATCGGTGCACCCGTCGACAAAGCGAGATCCATCACCTTGTGAATTTTTTCGGCGAACACTTCACCGAGTGCGCCACCGAACACGGTGAAGTCCTGACTGAAGACGAACACTTTGCGGCCGTCAACGGTTCCCCAACCGGTAATCACACCGTCGGTGTAGGGCTGCTCCTCAAGACCTGACTCATGGGCACGATGACGTGCGAGCATGTCGAGCTCATGGAAGCTGCCCGGGTCAAGCAGATAGTCGATTCGCTCACGGGCGAGCATCTTGCCTTTTGCATGCTGGCGCTCTACCGATCGCTCGGATCCGGCATGGCGGGCGGCCTCCTTGCGGCTCAGGAGGTCGTCGAGACGTTCTTTCATCGTTGACACAGCGAAGACGCTAATCGACAGTGACCACAGATGCTGTGGTCGCCTGCGTGACATCTGTCGTTGTTACCCCAGCGATAGTTGTTTCTGTGGGAACAATTGTTGTTGTGAGCGCAAGGGTTGTTGACGTAGTTGGCACTGTTCCATCCTCACCAACGATGGCTAATGGGCTTGTCACAACGCTCGAGAGGCCTGATTCAAATACTGCAGAAAGAGTCACCGTCCAGTTCCCGGTGACGTCGAATGGAAGGCCGTCTGCAGCACCAAGACGGGCGACTCCGACTCCATTCAATGGAATGTCCTGGATTGTCCCGCGTCCGTAACTTCCGATCTCAGGGTCGAATTCCAATCGCAGGCTCACAATCGTTGCCGGGGTCGACAGCACTTCCACTTCAAGCGCGTTTAAGCCAAGGGCTCCAGGATCAAGTGACACCTCAGCAGCAAACCCCGCTCCCTCGTCAGCGAGGGGGATTTCTAGGGCATATTCGCGGTCAGGAATCAGTGAAATTTTTGGTGGGTTAATCGCTAGCAGCCAACCACTAAACATGAGAACAACGACCCCAACAGTTGCTTCCGTGGCGAATACCCGCCTAAGGCGCATTGCGCTTCGGCGAGTGAGATGATCGACGCGGCTTAGTCGGTGACGAACCATGCCCCTCGCCTTGGCGGCAACAAACAACATGACGCCAACCGCAATCAGCTTCAAGATGAGTACGCGACCGTGTGAACTTGTAAACAGTGCATCGCCGTCAAGCCTCATCGTCTCAGCGACACCGGTAATCACGACGACAAGAATTGCTGGACCAGACACCCGCGAGTACGCACGCACAGCATGAACAAGATCTTGGTCACCAGGCCCCGCAAGAACAGCCCGACCCACAACAACGACGCCGCCCAGCCATACCGCAACCGCAACGACGTGCAGAATCATGACGATCAGCCCAATGAGTGCAAGGTTTCCACCTACTCGACTGAACGCAAGTGTGATCACCGAAACAGTCGGAGCGGCGATCGCAAGGGGCCTCGAGACATCATCAAGCACCGTCTCTGGACGGTACGCCACCCAAACTGATGCGATGACTGCGATCAACCGAACAATGGCAGCCGCCCCGTTCCAACCCTCAGTGAACGTTTGAGCGAAACTAAAGGGGTTGAGCGAGCCGGTGAACGACTTGCCCGTAAGTGACGATGTCAGCGCAGCCGTGTGGATGTACGTGCCACCAGCAGCGATCATCCACACCTTGAAGGTGAAGCGCTGAGTGATCTCGTACAGCGGCCCCTCTGGCCACCCAAAGGCGATAAGAGCAACCGCCCCAAACAGGATCATGATCCCGTAGGTCGAGATAACGCCACCCAACCACACTGAACCGCCTGTTGAGCCAACCGCCTCAACATCGTCTCCAATCGAGGCAGAGTTGGTTGCCGCCGATGCAGCAGTGGGAACCGTTGAATCGGTCGACGTACCGGCAGCGGAAGGTGTATCGGCAGAAATCGAAAACGCAATGAGATCTGTCGCTATCGCTTGGTCAAGGTCATCACGCAGCAACCAGGTAATCGTGCACGCGCCCTTAGGGAACGGACTTAGCACCTCAACAGTAAACGTCACGTCGTCATCGCTAAGTAATGGGATTCCAGTGCTCTGAGGTTGTGCTGGTGTCCCACAACCAACTGCAACAGTGAATGCCTCGTCGGTCGCGACTGGCTGCTGGAAGGTGAATGTCATAATCGCCGGTGATGTCCCGAGCGTTGCGCCATCTGCAGGACTCGATCCCGCAAGCGAATTATCGCTCGATTGAGCATGCGCAGCAGCCGGCAATGCAGCAACAACTGCAATTGCCACGCCGATTAGCGCAAAAACCCTTGAGATGAGTCCGCGAATCTCGGCGCGATGCTGGCGAGTGAAGTCCACAACGCAACGGTAGTCATCGCACCTCTCTCACCGCTGTCATCCCCTGCGGGTAGTCTGGCCTCACATGGCTACTCAGTCGCTCTACCGCCGCTATAGACCGCGCCGCTTCGATGAACTTCGCGGCCAAGAACACATCGTGCACGCCCTGCGCGAGGCAGTGAAGACGGGTCGCGAAGGCCAGGCGTATTTGTTCTCAGGTCCGCGCGGAACTGGCAAGACAACAACGGCCCGAATTCTTGCAAAAGTACTCAACTGCACAAATCCAACAGATGGTGAACCTTGCTGCGAATGTGACTCATGTACGGCGGTCGAGCGCGGAACCAGTTATGACGTCTTCGAACTCGATGCAGCATCAAATAACTCGGTTGAGGACATCAGAAATCTGATTGACAAAGTCTCACTTGGTACCCCCGGTCGACACAAGGTCTACATTCTCGACGAGGTGCACATGTTGAGTGCCGGCGCATCTGCCGCCCTACTGAAAGTGCTCGAAGAACCGCCAGAGCATGTGGTGTTCGTGCTGGCCACAACGGATCCACAGAAGTTGAAGGACACCATCCGGTCACGCACCCAACATCTTCAATTCCATCTGCTTCCAAGCGACACACTCGCAGAGCACATCAAATGGGTCGCACACGATGCAGGCATTGAACTGAACGACCACATCATTGATGCAGCATTGTCGAGAGGTGGTGGCTCAGCCAGAGACACCCTGTCCGCACTTGAGTTGCTCTCCGCTGGTGGTAGCGATGTCGATGACTCAATTGATCTCTCGGAGTTCGTTCGGGCATTGGTTGATTCCGACACCGGCATTGCGCTCAGTGCCACCGCACATGCCGTTTCGAACGGCCATGATCCGCGAACGTTGTGCGAAGAACTGATCCGGCATCTTCGTGATCTGTTCCTGTCAGTCATGTCACCTGAGTTGGTCTCGGTTCGCCACGATCAACTCGATCAACTCGCTATTACCGCTCGAGATGTCGGTACCGCATCGATTGTTCGGGCAATGGAACGGCTTGGTTCAGCCCTCGTCGAAATGCGATTTGCTCCCGACCCGCGCATCATGCTCGAGATTGCACTCGTTCAACTCACACGTGACGATGGCGCAGATGATCAGTCGGCACTGCTTGCACGACTTGAGCGTTTGGAACGCAGCGTCGCAGAGGGTGTGTCAAAACCTGTGAGGGAAACTCAGCGAAGTAGTGCAACCGGAAAAGCGATCGTTGGTGGGCGCGCCCGTCGGTCAGATGCCAGTGGATCAATACCACGACCAGAGTCAGCGACTACACAACCAGACGCAAACCCTGCTCCAGATCCTCAGCCAGCCTCTTCACCAACAGGCGCATCTGAGCCCCCTGCAGCGCAACCGAAACCAACAGCAAGATCCTCTCAACACGATTCACACTCTGTTGGAGCGGTCTGGTCAGACAGCGTTCGATCATCTCTTGCGGGAATGGCGAGGGCTCTTTTCGCCCCGGCATCAATCGGCGCAGTAGTCGCAACTGACAGCGGGCTTTCAGTAGAGATCCTGCTCCCTAGCGAAGTGCACGCTCAAAAATGCGGTGCGCACCGAGAGGCAGTGCAACAACAACTTGCTCAGTCCCTCGGCATGGTGGTCGAGCTCACGTTGAGCGTCGAACGAACAACGCCAACTAGTGACTCACGGGCTTCGTCAGAAATCGTCGAGGAACCAGTCGACCCGAATGACATCATCGATGCACCCAACACTCCTCAACGCAGCCCAGAGGAGGAGATCGCAGATATCTTCCCGGGCACTCGACTCATCAAAACAACTGAGGACTGACCATGGCCGCAGTTCACACCCCACCGGTCCAAACCCTTATCGATGAACTCGGCCGACTCCCAGGAATCGGACCAAAGTCAGCGCAACGCATCGCATTTCATTTGCTAAAGATTCCTGAGGTTGACGCCAACCGGTTGTCCGACGCGATCCGTGAAGCAAAAGCACGGGTGCAATTCTGTGAACGTTGCTTCAATGTCGCTGAAGCTTCGCTCTGCCCGATCTGCTCCGATGAACGTCGCGACAGCACAACGCTCTGCGTTGTCGAAGAATCGCGCGACATCATCGCAATCGAACGAACTGGAGAATTCAGGGGCCGCTATCACGTGCTCCTCGGTGCGATGAATCCTTTGGAGGGCATCGGTCCAGACCAACTAAAAATACGAGAATTACTTGCCCGCCTCGGTCCCGAACAGGTCACAGAAGTGGTGATCTGCACGAACCCGAATACCGAAGGTGAAGTCACTGCGATGTACCTTGCGCGAATGCTGTCGCCACTTGGTATCACCGTCTCTCGTCTTGCGAGCGGGCTCCCAGTCGGTGGCGATCTTGAATACGCCGACGAACTCACCTTGGGTCGCGCCTTCGAAGGGCGCACGCGGATTACCGAAGCGTCCTAACAAATTACTGAAGGATTGTGGCGTTGCCGACCTAGCTGATGAACTGAATTCGCTACGTATTCCGAAGGAACTCAGACCTTGATGATGAGTGCGTCACCTTGGCCACCGCCACCGCACAACGCAGCGGCGCCATAGCCACCGCCACGTCGGCGAAGCTCGTGCGCAAGGGTAAGCGCAAGTCGGTTACCGCTCATTCCAATCGGGTGACCAACTGCGATGGCTCCGCCGTTCACATTGACAATGTCGTCGCTAATTCCGAGATCATGCATTGATGCAATTCCAACCGCAGCAAACGCCTCGTTCAGTTCAAACAGCGAAATATCGCTGACCGAAAGGTCAGTTTTTGCAAGCGCAGCTCGGATGGCATTCGCTGGCTGAAGGAGGAGCGACGGGTTATCCGGACCGGCGACCATGCCGTACGAGACGTACTCTGCAAGGGGCTCAAGACCACGATCGGCTGCTGCGCGTTGCGACATCATCACAACAGCCGAGGCGCCATCAGAAATCTGCGAAGCATTTCCAGCGGTAATTGTTCCTTGCCCACCAAATGCACCACGCAACCCTCCAAGGCTCTGCTCGGTTGTGTCCGCTCTGATGCCTTCATCTTCGGTGACGGTGATTGCATCACCTCGCCGTTGTGGGACCTCTACTGCAACGATCTCCTCCGCGAGTCGACCATTCTTCGTTGCATCAGCTGCACGCTCATGAGAGGCAGCAGCGACGCGGTCTTGTGCTTCTCGGCTGATCGAGCCATCGGCATATTGCTCGGTGCCAGTACCCATCAAACATGCGTCGAACGCACACCACAGTCCGTCTTTCACAATGGCGTCCTCGAGTTCTGTATTGCCGTAGCGATATCCACCTCTAGCACCTGCCAAAAGATGTGGAGCATTCGTCATGGATTCCATGCCGCCCGCAACGACGATGTCAGCATCACCACTCATAATCATCTGATGAGCGAGATAGATCGCGTTCAAACCAGACAAACAGACCTTGTTCACGTTGACCGACGGAACACCCATCGGAATACCCGCTCCTGCCGCCGCCTGGCGCGCAGGAACCTGACCCTGACCGGCCATCAACACCTGCCCCATAATCACGTGGTCAACCTCAGCAGGGTCGACGCCAGCACGCTCAAGGGCACCCTTAATCGCAACTGAACCAAGTTGAGCGGCTGACAGTGTGGTGAACGCGCCACTCATTTTTCCGATCGGAGTACGTGCTCCAGCAATAATCTTCGAAGAGGTCATGCATAAACCGTACCTCGCATGTCGTTCGCCTTGATCGTTGGAGTTACTGGGCGGTAGGTTTCCGTCATGTCATCCCCCAATTCTGAGACACTTGCTATTCAGCAGGCCATTATTCAAGGTACCTCCGGTGAGGACCTTGCGGCGCTTCCTCTTCCCGAGTCCTATCGGGCAGCGTTTGTGAAACGCGATGAAACAGCAATGTTCGAAGGGGTTGAGTCCGCTGACAAAGACCCCCGGAAGTCCCTTCACATAGGTGAAGTTGCTTTGCCCGAACTAGCCCCCGACGAGGTGTACATCGCGGTCATGGCCTCTTCGATCAACTTCAATACGGTGTGGACTTCAATCTTTGAGCCACTTCCAACCTTTGGATTTCTCGACCGATTGGCACGCGAATCTGAATGGGCCGCCCGCCATCAACGCGACGAACACATCATCGGATCTGATGCTTCTGGTGTTGTGCTCCGAGTGGGTTCTGCCGTGCGAAATTGGAAACCCGGTGACCGAGTCACCGTCCACTGCAACCATGTCGACGACCAGGACCCGACGGCGCACGACGACTCAATGCTTGCAACAAACCAACGAATCTGGGGCTTCGAAACGAACTTTGGCGGACTCGCCGACATCTCGGTGGTGAAAGCCAACCAGCTCATGCCCAAGCCCACACACCTCACGTGGGAAGAGTCGGCGGTGAATGCGCTTTGCAACTCCACCAGCTATCGGATGCTCGTCAGCGATAACGGAGCGCGCATGAAGCAGGGCGACTCTGTGCTCGTCTGGGGTGCTACCGGCGGCATCGGTGGCTATGGAGTGCAATATGTTCTCAACGGTGGGGGAACTCCGATTGGCGTTGTCTCCTCCCCAGAACGTGCCGCATTGTTGAACGACCTCGGCTGCGAAGCGGTCATTGATCGTCGAGCAGAGGGGTATTCCTTCTGGAAGGACGAACACACCCAGGACGAATCAGAGTGGCGGCGTTTTGGCGGAAAAATTCGCAGCCTCGTTGGCGAAGACCCTGACATCGTGTTCGAACACCCGGGACGTTCAACGATGGGTGCATCAATCTTTGCCGTTCGTCGTGGTGGCACCGTTGTCACCTGTGCTGCAACATCGGGCTACATGGTGGAGTTCGATAACCGACATTTCTGGATGAAACTCAAGCGCCTGCTCTCATCTCACTTTGCAAACTACGCGGAGTCATGGGCTGCGAATAGGCTGATCGATCAAGGGCGCATCCAACCTCTCCTCAGCAAGGTGTACACCCTTGACGAAACTGGTGAGGCGGCGAGGGCAGTTCACCGAAATGAGATCGAAGGTAAGGCTGGTGTGCTTTGCCTCTCCCCATCTGCGGGCCTCGGAATCGATGATGCAGAGAAGCGCGACCGCATCGGCGAACACAAGATTACGACCTTCCAGCGTCACGCTGGCTGAGTTCTCGGGCAGAATACACATATGTTGCTTACCGAAATTGACCACGTTGCGATCGCTGTCCGAGATCTTGAGGCCGCGATTGATTACTACCAGAGAGCGTTTGGCGCGACAGTTGACCATCGCGAGGTTGTCGAATCCGACGGTGTCGAAGAAGCACTGCTCAAGGTTGCAGAGAGTTACGTACAGCTCCTGACCCCGACACGAGATGATTCTCCTGTGGCAAAAGCGATTGAAAAGCGTGGCGAAGGACTTCACCACATTGGCTACCGGGTCAGCGACTGCGCTGCTGCTCTAGAAGCGATGGTTGCTGCGGGAGCTACACCGATCGACACGGCACCACGCCCCGGTAGCCGCGGAACGACGGTTGCATTCATGCATCCCAAGGGCAGTTTTGGCACCCTGATCGAACTCGTTCAGGAATAGCCGCACGCGATGACGGATCCCCCCGCAGCTGTGCTGTGGGACATGGACGGGACACTCGTCGACACTGAGCCGTACTGGTTTGCGGCCGAGCACCGATTAGTTGAGTCCTTCGGCAACACATGGTCCGACGAGCATGCTCATGCTGTCGTTGGTTTCGACCTGTTCGATACAGCCGCCTACATCATCGAGCACGGTGGTGTCGATCTTCAACCGAAAGCCGTCGTGGAGAACCTGCTCGACGCCGTGATTAGCGCGTGCCAAGAGCAACTTCCATGGCGACCAGGGGCACGGGAACTTCTGCAAGAACTTCAGTCGTTGGGGGTACCGTGCGCACTTGTCACAATGTCGTGGCGTCGCTTTGCCGAAGCGGTCCTTGCTGAACTTCCGTCGAACACGTTCGCGGCCACTGTGTTTGGCGACGAGGTAACGCACGGCAAACCCCACCCCGAGCCGTATCTCACAGCTGCGGCCTTGCTGAGTGTCGACCCGCAAGAATGCATAGCGATCGAGGACTCACCCACCGGTGTCGCTTCGGCACACGCCGCAGGATGCCGCGTCCTTGGCGTACCCAATATGAAACGACTCGAGGCCGGCGATGGGATTCGAATCATCTCATCTCTGGCTGACATCGATGCAAGATCGTTATGGACGACGTAGCGACGGCATCGTCCGAGCGTCAATCGACATCTCGGTCATGGGCGTTGCTTGGGTTCTTTGGAGTGTTCTGCCTGGTTGCCTTCGCAGTCGCCCTTTGGCCTCGAGAATCTCCCGTGACTAGCCCTGTCGCTACTACAACGCCGGCGCCTCCGGCACCAGCAACAATTGATGGTTGGACGCCATATTGGGTACTTGATCGCATTTTGGAGCAACCAGATTCGGGAGCATCACGTTTAAGCAACCTGCGCGAAGTGTCACCATTTTGGTTTTCGGTGACAGGCTTTGACGCAATCGATTCCGACACCTTCACGCCCGATGATCTCGCGGAGGAATACATCGGTCAACTTCGGAACGCCGGGGTAGCGGTCGTTCCATCGCTACTCGACCGAATGGATGCGGGACAGATGGCAACGATCCTGTCGAACCCGGTGGTGCGCTCGGCGCATGTCGTGGCGATCCGAGAATTCGCTGAACAACTCGACGCAGACGGTATCGACATCGATTACGAACAATTTGCCTTCGCTGACGACCCGTCAACATGGATAGCGACCCGCCCGAACTGGATTGATTTCATCGCAGAGCTCTCAGTAGGCCTTCATGACGATGGCCGGACGTTATCGGTAAGCATTCCAGCGGTCTACGACGAACGTGTCACTGGCGATCGTGGCTACTGGGTCTACGACCATGGAGCAATCGCTGAATATGTAGATTCGCTTCGCATCATGGCGTACGACTACTCGGTCGTTGAACCAGGACCAATCGCTCCTCTCGATTGGTTTGAGCAGGTCATCGATGGCGTCCTGCTCGCTGTGCCACAACAATTCCATGAGCGAATCGTTCTCGGCATCGGTTCATATGGCTACAACTGGCCCACCACTGTCATTGGTGAATGTCCAGAGGATGCACCAGGGCGAACAGGTGTGAACCCAGGCACTCTCGATGATCTCATCTCGCGACGCGGCATCGAGCCGGTTGCTGATGTGGTCACCGGGGAGTGGACGGCAACATACGAACTTACGGTCGACAATGGTGTCACCCAGTGTGTACAAACCCGACAACTTCATTGGATTGATGCCGACGGTGTCGCACTCCGGGTGGAGATGGCCCGTCGTGCTGGAATAGAGGGTGTGGCATTATGGGCTTTGGGATACGAGGACGACGAAGTGTGGAATGCGCTCATATCATCGTCGACAAGGAATCTCATTCCATGACCGACGACCTCACGGTTGACACCGACGAACTGCGCAACATTGCTCATCACGTATTGAACGGTGACCTCATCGAGGCCACTATCCGTGGGCAGCGTCCGAAAGCAACCAGCAATCTTGAACGTGTCCGCATTCGACAAGTCACCATTTCTGATGGCGCTGTGATTCAGTTCGAGGAGTTCGATGGGACTCGCACGAACGTCAGCAATCTTGATGATGTCGCCGCGGTTGAGCGGTTCATTGACCTCTTTCGAGATGGCATGCGAACTGCATACATCCGGATGATTGGACACGATCTACAAGTCACGATTTCTCGCCGGGGCAAAGTGCAACAGGTTCGACATGCTGCATCTCGCGAGCCCGCAGACACCCAGCACAACCGTCAAAAACGGCATCTCATCCCCGAGTCCGCACCGTTCCTCGCACAGGTCGGGATTGCTACCGAGGCAGGAACGGTTCACCCGACTGCCCGGGACAAATATCGACAGGTACAGCAGTTTGTTGAAATTCTCGATCGCCTTCTCGGTGATCACGACCAATCGAGCCCATTACACATTGTCGATCTTGGGTGCGGATCTGGTGTGCTCACCTTGGCTGCGCACTATCACCTCTTGTCCGCGGGATTTGATGTCCATACAACAGGAGTCGATCTCAAGGATGAACTGGTGGTGCAACTCAACACCATCGCAGCACAACTCGGTTGGAACACCATCAAATTCGTCACAGGAGCAATTGCTGATTGGCGTCCTGAACCTGATTCGCTTCCCAATTTGGTGATTGCACTACATGCCTGTGACACCGCTACCGATGACGCAATTTCTCGAGCAGTCGAGTGGAAGAGCGATCACCTGTTGGTGGCTCCGTGTTGCCAGCATGATCTGCAGCGCCAGATTGACCGTTCGCAGATCCCTGCAGGTTTTGAGTCACTCGTCCGCCATGGAATTGTTCGTGAGCGACTCGGTGATCTTCTTACCGACACCTTCAGAGCCGATGTGCTGTCAGCACTCGGCTGGCGCACTGATGTCATCGAATTTGTCGACAATCAGCACACAGCGAAGAACATCATGATTCGTGCCTCGCAAACCGGCGCCGCAGATGATGCGGCACGCCAACGAGCCATTGACGTGACTACCCACTGGTCGGTACGCCCAGCACTCACACATCTGCTGGAGGATTAATCAGCGACGTCACGAGCTCGGCGAGCGCAAGTGCCCCGAGTTCACCACCCCACCGGCCTCGAACAAATCCGCTCTCATCAATGAGCACCATGAACGGAAAACCGGTCACCCCGAATGCTTCAGCGGCAATAAATGTTGACCGGCTGCTGTCAAAGGCATCGGCGATGATCTCGTAGGTCCAATCTTTCTCACTCAGCCAACGCTGTGGCGGAAAGTTTGGTCGTTGAGGCGATACCGCGGTGCTCACACCAACAACCCGAAGGCCGTCAGGCCACGCACTGGCGTCGCGAATACGATTAATTTCAGGAATCTCGTTGTTGCAGTGGGGGCACCAGTGCGCCAAAAACACGATGAGCGTTGCCGCTCCATCAGAGGGTCCTACCTCAACAGTGTTGCCCTCAAAATCTTCTCCAATCATCAATGGAATCTGAGTTCCGACCGCTTCATCATTGTGCGAATCGTTAAGAAACGGCAGAGCATCTCCGAGGACTGCAACCGGGCGCACTTGCCCCTCAAACTCCTCAGGAAATTCGACAATCTCAGGGGTTGCGCGAGGAGCACTCACCTCTTCGTCGGCGGTGTCCAACTGATCGGTTTGCGGTGCGTCACTTGCTGGTGCCTCACTTGATGAGGGTGTCGATGTTGCACCATCGAGGGCAGTCTCTGATCGTTCAGTATCCGATGACGCAGTCGTGGTGACGGCATTAGTTTCGAGTTTGATCACCACATCTGATGAACATGCCGCTGCGAGAACACCTGCTACCAGAGCCGCTGCAACAACCTTCACTCTTCAACACGCTCCGGGATTGCATTCACAACGATGAGTGTGATGAAGCCGATCAGGGCCATTCCGGCAAGAGTGAGGAACCCAAATGACCGGAACCAGATATCGGTGCATGAGGGACCAGTTGCAGCGCAGGATCCGGAGTCAAGTCCCGGCCGCCATTCGATGAGATAGTGCCACGCAGAAATACACGCTCCAATGGCTGCGATCGGCAACACATAGAACCGTGCTGTGGTATCACGACGAATGAATGAGACGAGTCCAATGATGGCAATTGGGTACATCGCAATCCTTTGAAACCAGCAAAATCGACATGGGATGTAGTTCGCAACTTCCGAGAAGTACAGCGAGCCAAGCATTGCCCCACCTGCGACACATAGCGTGATTGTTGCGCGAAACTCCCTAACAGCGTCCAACACGCTGTCCCGACCGGTAAACCAGCTCAGCAAAATGACGAGCGCTGCAACGCCAACGACAATCGCAAGCGTTGCTGACAAGGTCTCCACCATGTCTGTAATCTCGTACTTTGACAGTGCGATAAACGTCATAGACATAGTCTGCCGGTTTCATCAGGCACTCGCAGTGCTTAACGACTAGGGTTCATCTCATGCTCGAGTTCACATCGATCAGTGTTTCCTCTTACGAGGCAACAACTCTTTCACAGAAACTCCAAGAATCATCAGCCGATGGTTGGTCGGTGGTCTCCATTGTGAACGCTGGTTCTGACATCGTTGCCTATCTCTCACGTCCGATCTCGACGTCCGGAAACCAAACAGCCACGGCCGCCCCGGCACAAATACCCGCTGATGCCGGTGGTGTGGGCTGGGGAATGCACACAGGGGTCTCAACCTCCGCCGAGAGCGCTACCGAATCGACTTCAACACCGTCAACGTCATCATCTTCGGCAGCTCCTGCCGGTTGGTATGCCGACCCATCAGGACGATTCGAACTTCGTTACTGGAACGGCGACAAGTGGACCGAACATGTGTCACGAGCCGGGCAGCAATCGACTGACCCACCTGTTGCCTAACCCGTGCACGCAACCTCTCTTGGACATGCCGGAATCCTCATCGAATGTGAGGCCGCATCAATCCTGTGTGACCCGTGGTTCGAACCAGCATTCTTGGGATCTTGGTTCGTTTTTCCCCGAAACGATCAACTCGATGAAGATCTTCTGCGACGCATCGAGCAATCCGATTACTTGTACATCTCACACCTTCATGGCGACCATCACGATGCAGAATGGCTGAAGCACCACCTCAGACGAGATATTCCGATTCTGCTTCCTGACTACCCAACTGCCGAACAGCAACGCGAACTTCAGCACCTCGGCTTCACAAACTTCATCCGAACCAAAAACGGCGTGGAACAGGTTCTCCAAGATGGTCTTTCGGTAGCGATTCACGTAGAGACCTCGATTACCGATGGTCCGGGTGGTGATTCAGCGATCGTGGTGAGCGACGGGATCCATCGGCTTGTCAACCAAAACGACTGCAGAACCCATGACCTCGCCGCGCTGCGTTCGCATGGACCAGTCGATCTGCACTGGCTTCAGTACTCAGGAGCAATTTGGTACCCAATGGTCTACGAACTTGACACAGACGAGATGGCCGATTTGTGCTCGTCAAAAGTGGAAAGCCAAGGTGCAAGAGCGCTGAAGTACGTGGAAGCACTCGATGCGAGATGCGTGGTCCCGAGTGCAGGACCGCCTGCATTTCTTGACGACGGGTTGTTTGAACTCAATATGATTTCAGGTGACGAGGCGAGCATCTTCCCAGACCAGCGCTGGTTTCTCCATCAATTATCAGCGGCCGGCCACCACGGTGTTCTCGCAATTCCTGGCACGACCATTTCTGTCACAGCAGATGAGATCTCAGTTACCCACCCCTTGCCGTTGACTGAGATCGACGCAATATTCGATGACAAACGTACGTACCTTGAGCGATACCGGTCTGATTGGCAGCCTTGGCTAGATGAGTTACATGCATCTTGGAAGCAAGAACCGACCGATCTCGTCGCCAGAATTGCTGCCTGGTGGGAACCACTCATGGCGAAGGCCCCAACTGTATGCGACATGATTGGTGAACCAATGTTGATCCGCGCCGTTGATGATGATGGCGCGTCACTTGAGATTTTTGTTGATGTGCGAATGCGTAGAGTGTTCGACGGAAGCACCGTCGAAGATGCTTCCTCCAAGGCCGGATTCAGGTTCACTTTTCCGCGCGATCTTCTCGAAATTACTGTCGACAATGCTGCAGTTGACTGGTCAAACTCACTACTGCTCTCATGCAGGTTCTCGGCATGGCGACGTGGACCATATAACGAATACGTCTACAACTTCTTAAAGTCGCTTTCGATCGAACGAATGACACGAACCGAAGAAGAAGCTCGCTCCAAAGTTCTCGCACAATTATCGAAGCACCAAGTTGACGATGAGGTCGAGGTAGATGGATTCATCGTGCAACGTCGGTGTCCGCACAGAAACGCCGACTTCTCAGTATTCGGTGAGATTGATGGCGACGATCTCGTGTGCACATTGCACGGATGGAGATTCGATACCGCAACCGGCCGTTGCCGTACGAGTGACGACCACCCCGTTCGGATCAGACGTCGGGAAACCTAAGACGCTCACCAAAAACCGCGACGCTCTGTCGCAACGGAACGAGGTCTCGGCGATGCCGTCGCTCAACCTCATCAACAGCATCGGCAATCTGCTTTCGAGCATGTTCGAGTTCGCGACGAAGGTGTTCGACTTCCGCCTCAAGTTCCATAACTCGCCGAATGCCTTCGAGATTCATGCCCGCATCAACAAGTTCAGCGATTCGTCGCAGTAACTCAATGTCGTCATCGCTGTAACGGCGATTGCCGCCATCGGTGCGTGCCGGCTGAACGAGACCCCTGCGCTCGTAGATTCGCAGAGTCTGAGGGTGCATTCCTGCGAGTTCAGCCGCAACCGAAATCACATACACCGCCTGCTGTGAAGTTCTCATATTCATGACGCACTTCCATCGTAGACCGTGTGGGCTCTCGGGTTGTCCGTTAGAACGCCTGCAAGTCGTTCAATCGCTTCACGCTGCTCATCGGTGAGCGAGGTCGGAACTTGAACCGCAACTCGAACAATGAGATCGCCACGGCTTGTCGTTCCGCGTGTCGTCGATTCGATACCCCGACCACTTACACGATGACGAGAACCACTCTGAGTTCCTGGCTGGAGACGAAGGCGGACCATGTCTCCTTCGAGCGTCGGAACAGCAACTTCAGAGCCCAATGCAAGCTCGGCGAATTGAACTGGCAATGTCACTTCGAGGTTCATTCCATTTCTGGTGAACACCTCGTGTGGTTGAACCGTGAGCTCAACAAGTAGGTCTCCCGAGGGGCCACCATTTCTACCTGGAGCTCCCCGTCCCTTCACTCGAATGGTTTTCCCATCACTCACTCCAGGTGGGATACGTACTTGGACAGACCGATGCCCGACAGTCGCTCCACTCCCACCACATGTCGAGCAAGGATTATCAATAATTCGGCCGTGCCCACTACAACTGCGACAAGGTGACGAGAACGAGAACGGTCCCTGATTCTCATCGACAGCACCGCGCCCACCGCACACTCCGCAAATTCGAGGATCACTTCCCGGGCGAGCGCCCGACCCGGAACAAGTTTCGCATCGACCTTCGCTCGTCACGTTGAGACTTGTTGTCACACCTTTTGCCGCATCGTAAAACGACAGAGTGAGGCGGGCCGCCTGGTCTGCTCCGCGTCTCGGTCCGGCAGTGCTTCGTTGGTGACCGCTGTTGAACATCTGTCCGAAAAGATCACCAAATCCACCCACATCGCCGGCATTAAAGCTGAAACCACCTGCGCCAACTCCACCTGCCATTGGGCCAAGTCGTCGAACTTCGTCATACTCAGCTCGCCGTTCTTCGTCACCAAGCACGTCATACGCAGCACTCACTGACTTAAACCGATCTTCGGCAGAAGCGTCCCCCGGGTTTTTATCGGGGTGAAGCTCGCGGGCCAGCTTTCGGTACGCCCTCGTGATCTCTTTCGCTGCCGCTTCTGGACGAACACCCAGCACTGAGTAGTAGTCCGTTTCGAACCACTCTCTCTGTGCAGCCATAACGTTCCTCAGTCTTTCGTTCGAACCATCGCAGGTCGCAGAGTACGACCTTTCCAGAAGTAGCCGCTTCGAAGCACCTCGGCCACGACAATGTCGCCGCCATCACCCGCCTCATGGGCAACTGCTTCAGCAGTCTCAGGATCAAATGGCTTGTCGGCGATATCCATCGTCTCTAAGCCAGCCTTCTTCAACTCGACGAGTAACACGTTAAGGAGCGGGCCTACCTCGTCGGGATGACGTACATAGGCCGCCTCAGTTGCATCAAGAACCGGAAGCAGTGCCTCGGCGACTCTGCTGGTCGCTCTATCAACTTCGTCGTTGATTTGGTTGGCGACGCGTTTGCGGTAATTCTCGAAGTCGGCTTGGGTCCGCATCGCGAGTTCACGGAACCGTTCTATTTCAGCCGCCGCCTCATCTGCGCTGTCGTTGGTCGATGAGTCATCACCCTCGGTGAGGTCATCGAGGCCCTCAAGATCTATCGCATCTCCTGCACCAAAGTCAGAGGTAGCCGATGCCTGCGCCGTTGATGGGCGAGTGGTCTCGGAGGTGAAATCTTCCACCTCCGAGCCACGCTCGTCCTGCGGGTCGAGGACATCGTCGTCATGCGACGACATATCGCTCACTGCTCGTCAACAATCTCAGCGTCGACGATGTCGTCATCTGCTGATTCGTCAGCGGATCCTGAAGCCGAGGTCCCCGCAGCGTTGTCGCGCGCGGCCGCCTCGTACAGCTTCTGGCTGAATTCCTGGCTGGACGCCATGAGTTTCTCTGTTGCTTCTTTAATCGCTGAGGTGTCAGCACCCTCGAGAGCTGACTTCAGTTCAGCAAGTGGACCTTCTACTGCAGCCTTCTCTTCTTCTGAGACATTCTCGCCCTGTTCACGAAGCACCTTTTCTGTTTGGTAGACCAGCGAGTCCGCGTTGTTGCGGACCTCAGCCTCTTCGCGACGAGCCTTGTCTTCTTCGGCGTGAGCCTCAGCGTCTTTCACCATCTGATCAATGGCATCCTTGTCAAGGGTCGACTGACCAGTGATCGTCATCGACTGCTCTTTGTTCGTCGCACGATCTTTGGCTGCAACATGCACAATGCCGTTTGCATCGATGTCAAAGGTGACCTCAATTTGCGGCACGCCACGTGGCGCAGGAGGAAGGTCAACCAGCTGGAACTTGCCAAGCGTCTTGTTATACGACGCCATCTCTCGCTCGCCCTGAAGGACATGGATCTCCACCGACGGTTGCATGTCCTCTGCTGTGGTAAACACTTCGGTCCGCTTCGTCGGGATGGTGGTGTTACGTTCGATGAGACGTGTCATCACGCCTCCCTTGGTTTCGATTCCGAGGCTCAGTGGTGTGACGTCGAGGAGCAGCACATCCTTCACATCGCCACGCAGAACACCTGCCTGAACCGATGCACCTACCGCAACGACCTCGTCAGGGTTCACTGTCTTGTTTGGCTCTTTGCCGGTCATCGACTGAACGAGTTCGGTCACTGCTGGCATGCGGGTCGAACCACCAACGAGGATGACATGGTGAAGGTCGCCCTTAGAGATTCCGGCGTCCTTCAACGCTTGTTCGAAAGGAATACGACAACGCTCAATGAGGTCGGCTGTCATCTCTTGGAATTTCGAGCGTGAAAGTGTCTCGTCAAGGTGCAATGGTCCATCTGCGTTCGCGGTGATGAATGGGAGATTGATCTGTGTCGATTGAACTTGGCTAAGTTCAATCTTTGCTTTTTCTGCCGCCTCCTTCAGTCGCTGCATTGCCATGCGGTCACTTGATAGATCGACGCCCTGGGCATTCTTAAATTGAGTAACAAGCCAGTCGATGATTCTCTGATCCCAGTCATCTCCACCAAGCACGGTGTCGCCATGGGTTGACTTCACTTCAAACACGCCATCACCAATTTCGAGCACTGAGACGTCGAAGGTGCCACCGCCAAGGTCGAACACGAGAACTGTCTCATCTTCTGACCCTTTGTCGAGCCCATAGGCGAGCGCTGCCGCAGTCGGCTCGTTGATAATCCGGAGAACCTCAAGGCCTGCGATGGTGCCAGCTTCTTTCGTTGCAGTGCGCTGCGCATCATCAAAGTACGCAGGAACCGTGATCACCGCTTGGGTGACGGTGTCGCCAAGAAATGCCTCAGCATCACGCTTCAGTTTCATTAGCGTTCGAGCAGAGATTTCTTGTGGGGTGTACTGCTTGCCGTCAATGTCGTCGCTCTTCCAGCTTTCGCCCATGTGGCGCTTCACTGAGCGGAAGGTGCGATCTGGATTGGTGATCGCCTGACGTTTTGCAACCTCTCCGACGAGGACCTCGCCGGCTTTCGAAAATGCAACTACTGAAGGGGTCGTGCGTGCGCCTTCTGAGTTTGGAATGACGACGGGCTCACCCGCTTCGAGGACTGCGACAACGGAGTTCGTTGTTCCGAGGTCAATACCGACTGCCTTTGGCATTTGGTTGTGCTCCTTGTGTTGGTCACACTGCATCGTGTGGGGGGTTTATCCACAGTGTACGACCAACAGGGAATCACGCCAACCTCGCTAACAGAAAACTTGAGTCGATACGACTCAAGTTTTCTAAAACCGTTGCTGTATCAGGATGAAAGGTGCTCAGGTCCAAACGAATCTGGCAGTAAACCGTTCATCGTGTACGTGCCTAACAACCCATCTCGACTACACGCATAGATGATCGTCCCCTCGATTGCAAACTCACGAATCTTTTGCCGACAGCCTCCACATGAGGTCGCCAGCCCCTCTGAGTCACATACCGTGAGCACGAATTTCGCTTCACGCTTACCGTCCGACGCCATAACCGCTAACGCGGTTGCCTCAGCACAGAGCCCCTGGGGGTAGGCCGAATTCTCAATATTCGCCCCAACGTATATTTCGCCTGTCGGAATCATCACCGAACACCCAACGTGATAGTTCGAATATGGGGCGTGAGCACGTGATTGCACATCCAGCGCAGCTTCAAACAGGCTGCGAAGCACGTCATCCATTTCCTCGGGTGGAACCGCTCGGTCGTACACCGTTCGATCAGGTATCTGCTG
>Ga0222714_10002122_pt1 | contig 21486 bp, 7 predicted proteins | sample C33_3DmetaG_FD_165048 | JGI IMG/M metagenome (GOLD analysis project Ga0222714, IMG submission 165048) | Estuarine water microbial communities from San Francisco Bay, California, United States - C33_3D | ecosystem: Environmental > Aquatic > Marine > Unclassified | place: USA: California...
ACCTCACCATAGCTCGCATCTTGCTTTCCAAGTTCAGGTTTGATATTAGATAAGTTACCCCCTAGGATTAGGTCTTGGATACCATCCTCATTGATATCTAGCACATGAATTGCAAAGATCCAAGATTTCTGCCCATCCATAGGAAAAGGTTTCCAGGCAAAGTTTCCATCGCCTTGGTTGAGTAAAATCCCAGATTCTAGGTGGTTCATTTCCTGAATAATAGAACGATCGATTACTTCTTTGCTAAACACATCGTGTAAACTTTGGTCCACATAATCTGCATACCGGATGTACTTTTTCTTAATGCTGGGCACCTGTCTTTCAAGTTCGTGTTTTAGCGTATAGGGAATGGTTACCCCATCCACTACTTGGGTGTATACTTGTTCGACGGATCCGTTTTGATCAAAGTCATTGAGATACATTTTGATAGGCCGGGTAGTTGATCCCTTCATGCGGGTATTGAATCCTTGATTGCCTAGGGCTAGGTCAGGCTTGCCATCCCCATTGAAGTCGCCTACTTCTAGGGTTCGGTACGATCCTTTCAGGTTTTCCATTCCCGGCAGCGTCATTTTTTCTAACTTTTTCCCTACGTTTTTGAAAAAAGTTGGGGCCATCCACTCGCCAACTACTACCACATCTTGCAATCCATCTCCATCGTAATCTAGGACTTTGGCATCTGTTACCATTCCTATTGCCTTCAATCCAGGAGCCAATGCTGCAGATTGTTCAGTAAAATTTCCTTTTCCATCGTTGATCCAAATGTGAGTGTCAGCTGAAACTCCGTAGGTAAAAGGAATCAGTCTCCCTCCTACCATTAAATCTAAGGCACCATCAGCATTGATATCTATAGGAACCACGACCGAGCTACTCCCATAAATTCCTGCTAGGCCAGTATTGAAACTTTTTGAAAAGTTACCTTGGCCATCGTTGAGGTAGAGACGATCGGCAAGGTCAAGGCTACCAAACCCAGATTCATTACCTCCAGAAGTAACAAACAAGTCTGCATCTCCATCCTGGTCTGCATCAAAAAATACCGCATCTGTATCCTCAGAAATACCGTCTAAGTCAAAGCATTCTTGTGGTTTATAGGTATATCCACCTCCTTTTTTGGCAAGGTAAAGTTTGCCTGGAAAGGTTTTGGATCCACCAAAGAATAGGTCTTCAATTCCATCTCCATTGACATCGCTTTTGGCAAAGGCAGGACCTTCCGTGGACAGCATTAAGTAGGTGAGTCGATCACGATCAAAGTCAATAAACTCATTCTCCTGGTGCCTAAAGTCAAGCCTTGGATTGCTCTCTTTTACAAATTTGGCAGGACTTGGGCTGGGAAAAAACGAGGCCCCCTCAGGAAGTGCTTCTGCCTCTTCCCAACGTAATTTGATTAATTGATCTACAGGAACCTTGGTCAACTGGGTAAAGCCTCCATCGGGCCATAAAATATTTAGCTCATCAATAAACGTGACTTTTCCCAACCCCACGGTGATTTTTGGGTCTACGCTAGATTGAAATCCTCGATTAGGCATTTGTTCGGTATAAAACACCTGATCACCTGCTTTTACTTGAATCTGGGTTCCAATAGCTCCGGTATTTTTTCCCTTACCCAGTAGCTGCAATTGGATGCTGTGCAAGTCTGGTTGTAAACTTTTACCCTTGTTTTTAAAAATTTGGGCACTTGCATTGACGTTGTTGACCACCAAATCCAAGGCGCCGTCATTGTCCAAATCCCCATAAGCGGCCCCATTGGAGTGGATGGCTTTCCCTAAGCCCCACTGATTTGCCACATTTTCAAAGCGGAGATCACCTAGATTTTTGAAAGCATAATTCGGAATAGGCGTGATTGGAATTGGATCTACAAGGGCCTTGTAGTTTACTCCTGTTTGAGAGATGATTCTGACTTTAGTGTCCTCATCATCGATAAAGTTGAGGTAGTCTAGGTCGGTAATATCTTGATAGATTCCGTTTGCCACGAATATGTCACGTTTGCCATCGTTGTCCATGTCAAAAAGTAGTGCTCCCCAACTCCAATCTGTAGCTTCAACATTGGCTAGTCTGCCCACCTCACTGAAGGTCCCATCTCCATTGTTAAGGTGGAGCATGTTGCGGGAAAATTGATAGTGATAGCCATGGGATTTATTGAATTGATACTTATCCCAACTTTCAAAAGTGGTGACTTGTTTGAGTCGCTTAAGGGGCTCTGGAAGCATGTCAGTCACAAAAATATCCAAGAGTCCATCTCCATTGATATCTGCAATATCGGCCCCCATAGAAGCAGCGCTTATCGAACGCATCGAAGATTCTAGGGACTCAGTAAAGGTTCCGTCTTGGTTATTTATATATAGGTAGTCTTTTTCAAAAAAATCATTTGAAATAAAGATGTCAGGCCAGGTATCTTGGTTGATATCCCCGATAGTAATTCCTAATCCAAATCCAATTACAGAACCATAGATGCCTGCTTCCTCACTTACATCGGTAAATTTTTCCCCATCATTGCGAAAAAGCTTGTCTCCACCCACTGAGTCGCGTACAGGTCTTTCATTTTGCATCTTGTTGAAGGTGCCAATGGCTTGGTAGGAATTGTTGAGTAGATAGACGTCCAAGTCTCCATCCTTGTCGTAATCAAAAAACACGGCATGGGTAGAAAATCCTTTATCCGCTAGGCCATAAGCTTCGGCCATTTCTTGGAAAGTGCCATTGCCTTGGTTAATAAAAAGTTCATTTTGCTTGTTGTCCCCTTTTATATCGCCAGAATTGCAAACGTAAATATCCAACCAGCCATCTCCATTGACATCCGCCATAGAAACACCTGTGCTCCAAGCTCGGGTACCAGCCACTCCTGCCTTGTCAGTACTATTTTCAAATTTGAAATCACCCTTATTGAGATACAATTGATTGGCTCCTAGGTTGGCCGTAAAATAGAGGTCCACTAGTCCATCGTTATTCACATCTCCTATGGCTACCCCACCCCCATTGTAGAAATTCCGATAGGTAAAGACATTAAATGCCTCATCAAAGGTAAGTTCATTTTTGAAGTTGATTCCCGAAAATTCGGTTGTAACCTCCTCAAATAGGGGAGGAACTTTGTCTTCTGAGCTACAGGAAGAGCCTAAAAAGGCAAGGAAAAGTAAACCACTAAGGATCTTTTTCATTCTAGTTCTTGGCTAAGCTTTTTATGGATTTAAAGGGCTAAATTTTCGGCACAAACAGTTAGGGAGGATTTTTTTAAACCCCTGAAAGCCCTGGTAAACTAAACCATAAGGGTGGGACGCTGAAAGTAGATAACTAACGAACAGTAAATACCAACGGTTTGTCATGGTTACGAAATACAAATAATTGCGTTTGATTGTTGGACTGAATCCATTGAAAATCGCGAATTTCTCCTGAGACAAAAAGTCCACTTTCTTGAGGTTTTAGGGCTTTCCATTTGTTTGTCGCATCTTTTTCAAGTACCCATGCATAGCTACCCAATTGGGTGCCTAACTCAGGCTTGATTCGACTTTCATTTCCTCCAAGGAGAATAAGGGGGGATTTACCAGGTCTGGGAAGAGAGGTAATGGCATGAACAGGTGCATACTGAACTTCTGAAGGGAGTGCCTCTTGGACCAATTCCCCATTTCCTTGGTTGATCCAAAGGGTAGTTTCCATCCAATCTGCTTGTAAAATCATTGAATTTGCCCATACTGATTGGGGAAATAGTTCCTCCAATGATTTGTCCTTGTAATCAGCATAGCTGAGCACTTGTTTTTTCAAGGAAGGAATTTGCTTAACTAGTGTATTTTTGAGTATCCAAGGGATACTTTTCCCATTTTCGAAATGGTGGAGGATTTGTTCGATCGAACCATTTTGATCAAAATCATTGATTGCTAATCGAAGGGGCTTTATTTTACTAGTTCTTAATCTTGAATTGGTCCCGAAATTTCCTGCGAGTATATCAGGCTTCCCGTCTCCATTGAAATCTCCTACGTAGACTCTTTTCCAAAAACCCCGTGTATTTTCTAGACCAAATTGCGAAGTGCGATTGCTCCAAACTCCTTGGTCAAAGGTAAATACATGTAGTCCCATCCATTCTCCTGCTAGTAGGAGTTCTATTTTTCCATCGCCATCTAAGTCCGCTATAGCTCCATCGGTCAGCATTCCTAGCGAAGAAAAGGGTTGACCAAGGGTAGCACTTTCATCTGTAAAATTTCCTTTTCCGTCATTTTTCCAAAATTGAACTCCAACGGCAATTCCATAACCAAATGGAAAGCCTCGTTCTCCTATTATAAGGTCTAGGTCTCCGTCTTGATCTCCATCCCAGCTTAAAATAAAGGAGGTGGGTGTAGTTTTAAACAGCTGTCCTGATTTTGAAAAATTTCCCTTTCCATCATTTAAATATAAACGATCCAAGTAACTAGGGGAGAAGTCCGAAAATTCTATCCCCCCACTCCCTACGAATAGGTCAGTAGCTCCATCTCCATTGGCGTCAAAAAAGTGAGTTACTACATCTTCAGCAATGCTATCCAGATCAAATAGAGCTGTTTGAGACGAAGACCACAGGCCTGATTCGTTCTGTTTCCAAAGTGTAGTGGATTGGCCTTTGGCACCCGGAATTACTAATTCCACAAACCCATCACCATTGATGTCGGCTGAGCTCGCTCGAGGTCCTTCGTTACTGATTGACCAGAAGCGGAGGCGATCTCGGTCAAAATCAACGAATTCACTCTCTTTGTGTTGGTAAGGGATGGTAGATTCTTGCGTGGGAGCAAAGTAGGTTAAAGAGGTTTTGAGTTCCAACTGTAGCATCATTGCATCCAATTCTTTCGGGAATAACACCTGATTAACTCCTATTTTGGTTAGGAGGGTTCGTTTCCCTGAAGGCCAATCAATGTGGATCGAATCAATCAGGCTATGTTTCCCTAGACCAAAATTCAGTCTTGGGTCTACAGAGGACATGTATCCTTTCACAGGCTGATACTCCTGTAGCTGACTATCTCTTCCGGTATAGAGCCTGACTTTTGCACCAAAGGCATTGCCTAGGTCAAAGCTAATGAAGTTGCTGGTGGTGCTAGGATTGGTATTGTTCTGATAGATAAAGGCACGTTCATTGAGGTTGTTGACCACCAAATCAAAGTCCCCGTCATTATCCAAGTCTCCATAAGCTGACCCGGTACTGAAGGTGAATTGTTCCAAACCATTAGAAAGAGCAACATTTTCAAATTGAAGATTTCCTTTGTTTTTGAAAAAATAATTCTGCTGTGGAACGGAAGGAAATTTGTCTATCATTTTTGTGATCAAAATTGAATCTTTTCGGTATTGTTCAATTTGACCTTGGTTATTGGCATAATAATCTACAAAGTCGAAGTCGGTCAGATCTTTGGGAATGCCATTGGCTATAAAAATATCTTTTTTACCATCTAAATCGGCGTCGAAAATCAATGCTCCCCAGCTCCAGTCTGTGGCCTCTACTCCAGCCCATCTTCCTACTTCTGCAAATATGGGAGTGCTATCTTGTGGGTGAATTCCTAGATGTCTTTGTAGGGTGTTGCGTGTAAATTGACGGTGATATCCAGCATGTTGATTGGCTTGAAATTTATCCCACTCCTCAAAGGGAGTTTTGGATTTCACTCTTGTTAAGTCTTTTGGGAGCATCTCTGTGACAAGGACGTCTGGCCAGCCGTCATTGTCTAGGTCAGCAATGTCTGCTCCCATGGAGCCCATGCTGATTTCAGGCATCGCTTGCGGTAAAATTTCTCTAAAAGTTCCGTTTTTTTGATTTAAATAAAGGTAATCTCGTTCAAAAAAATCATTGGAGACATATAGGTCTGGCCAGCTATCCTGGTTGAGGTCAGCTACGGTCACCCCGAGTCCATAGCCAATCGCACTTCCATAGATGCCCGCCTCTTGGGAGACATCTGAGAATCGATTTCCCTCATTGCGGAAAAGTTTGTTTCCCCCCTCGAGATCTCGAATTTCTCGTTGACCTAATCTGAGGTCATTGAGTCCAATAGATCGTCCAGAATTACTTAAGAGGTACATATCCAAATCTCCATCTTTGTCGTAATCAAAAAACACGGCATGCTGGCTGAGGCCTATTTCGGCCAATCCAAATTCCTTGGACTTTTCGGTGAAAGTCAGATCTCCGTTATTAATAAAGAGTTCGTTATGCCTGTGTGTCCCTTGCATGGGTCCAGATTTGCAAACGTAAATATCCAGAAGCCCATCCCCGTTCACATCAGCCATGCTGACTCCAGTTGTCCAGGAACCCTCAGAATTTAGACCTGCCTTACCAGTGATGTCTTCGAATTTGAGTTCGCCAGTGTTGAGGTAAAGGCGGTTGCTTTGTTGGTTTCCAGCGAAAAATATATCAGGTAAGCTATCTTGGTTGATATCTCCAATTGCTACTCCTGAGCCATTGTAAAAATTACGGAAGGTGTAGGGATTTATTTTTTCAGTGTAAACCAGATCATTGCGAAAGGAAACGCCAGTTTGTCTTTCTGAAAGCAGGGAGAATATGGGTTGGGAGTTCTCCTGCTTGCAGGAGAAAAGAAGGTAAAAAAAGAAGAAAAATAGGTGCTGTTTTTTCACAAGACAAGAGTAAAAAAAAGAATTGTATTTACTTAAAATTCCTCCAAAATATAATTTTTTGAAGCTATTAACTAAATGCATATTTAAGGTAGGAAAGGATTTTGCTCCTAAATCAGCCTATTCTCTTTTTCAGCGCTGTCCAAAAGGGAGGTGGTCATCTTACAGATTATCGGGAGTAATTCCGATAAATTCAGCCTTTCGGTTAGAAGGTACAAAAAAGGGGGGTGCCAAATAAAATTTTCCAATTTTAAAAATAACATAATTTTTATACTAAATTAAAAAAATTACATTAAAAATTAATTATTAAATAGTGTTAAAAAATTAAATAATTATTAATTTTCGAGGTCAAGTTTAAACTCAATCCCAATACAAATGAAAAAACAACGACTACTAATTTTGTGTTTTTTCTCTTTGTTAGTCTTTAGCATAGGTTTTTCTGCTAATGCTCAGCAAGCGAGAATAACAGGTAAGGTTACGGATGCTGGTACAGGCGAAGGAATTCCTGGTGCTAGTGTTTTAGTAAAAGGAACCAGCCGTGGAATGGTCACTGATTTAGATGGAAATTATTCCATTGAAGCCAGTTCCACTGATGTTTTGGTATTTTCCTTCATTGGATACACCACAGTTGAAGAAATTGTAGGCACAAGAACATCAATTAATATTAATCTTTCTGAGTCTATCCAAGGACTCAATGAAGTAGTCGTAGTAGGATACGGTACTCAAGAAAAGAAAGAAATCACAAGTGCTGTTGCAAGTATTAAATCGGAAGATTTTAACAAAGGTACGGTTAATAGTGCTTCCCAATTGCTTCAAGGAAAGGTTGCTGGTTTGAATATTTCAAGACCAGGAGGGAATCCTAATGGCGGATTTAACATTCGACTTCGAGGAATTTCTTCATTTGGAGCTAATGCTGAGCCTCTAATTGTAATTGATGGGGTGATTGGAGCTTCTTTGAATACAGTCGATCCAAACGATATCGAATCAATGGATGTATTGAAAGATGGATCTGCAGCTGCAATTTATGGAACTAGAGGTTCTTCTGGAGTTATTTTGGTAACTACAAAATCAGGAAAAAAGGGTAAAGCGGTAGTTGAATACAGCGGTACTGCTGCGACAGAAACTGTTGCTCGTACTATTAATGTAATGACTGCTGACGAATATAGAGCGTTGCCTGGATCAAATGATCTTGGTTCAAATACAGATTGGTTTGATGCAGTTACAAAAACAGGAGTAAGTTTTGTGAACAACCTATCTATCAGTGGTGGAAATGAAGGTACTAGTTATCGAGTTTCCTTAAACTCCCGAAATGTAGATGGCGTTGGTATAAACTCTGGTTTTGATCAATTGAATGCTAGATTGAACCTTACTCAAAGAGCATTGAACGACAAAGCTTTGTTCTCAGTTAATATTTCTAACACTACAGCGGATAGAAAATTTGGTAACGATAACTCATTTAGATATGCGATCATTACCAATCCAACGCTACCAATTTATGATCCAAATCCACAGTCTCCGAATTTCGGTGGCTACTCTGAACGAGATATTTTTGATTGGTTCAATCCAGTATCTATCGTAGAGCAAAACATCAATGATGGTCGTGAGGGTAGGTTGTTAGCTAGTATTCGTGGTGAATACAACTTCACCAACAACTTTAAGGCTGCAGTTTTTTATTCTAGCCAGAGAGAAAATTTCTTCAATGGTTCTTATTCTCCTAAAACTGCAAAATTTGGAGGAGGATTCGGAAGAAAAGGCCTTGCTACTGTTCAGAACAATGAGACATTGAATGAATTGTTTGAGACCACTGTAAACTACGATAAAACGATAGGAAAAGCAGCTATTTCATTCCTAGGTGGATATTCTTACCAAGAGTTCTTCTACCAGGGTGATTATACGCAAGCGGGTAATTTCTTAACAGATGCATTCACCTACAACAACTTGGGCGCAGCTCTTGATTTTGCAAATGGTTTAGCAACTGTGTACAGCTATGCTACAGAAAACAAATTAGTCGCTTTCTTCGGACGTGCTAATTTCAATATCGATGACACTTATTTGTTATCACTTAGCTCTCGTTACGAGGGTTCCACAAGATTCGGTGAGAACAACAAATGGGGATTGTTCCCTGCAGTTAGTGCGGGTGTAAACCTTGCTAATTTGGTTGACATTACTGGAGTAAATGCAATGAAATTAAGAGCAAGTTATGGTAGAACAGGTACTCAGCCTGGCGAATCTTACATTTCATTACTAAGATATGGCCGTCAGGGTAACTTCTTTTACAATGGAAGTTTTGTTCCATCTTATGGACCAGTATCGAATAACAACCCAGATTTGTCTTGGGAAACTAAAGATGAATTCAACGTTGGTTTAGATTTTGTTGCTTTCAACAATAGGTTGGATGGTACAATTGATTATTTCACAAGAGTAACAAGTGGAATGATTTTACCAATTAACGTGCCTGTTCCACCAAATCTTTTCCCAACTACACTTCTAAATATTGGTGAAGTTGAAAACTCAGGTCTTGAAGTTTTGTTGAACTACAAGGCGATTCAAAAAACCGATTTCAAATGGAATGTCGGTGTTAACTTCTCGACAATAGCTACTAACCTTAGAAGTTTGTCAGCAGGTGATTTATCCTTTGGAGCAGTTAACTACCGTTCTAACTTCGGTTCTCCAGGACAAAACCTTACGCAGTTGATCAGAGTTCAGGAGAATGGTCCATTGGGACAAATTTGGGGTCCAATTCAGACAGGTGTTGATGAAAAAGGGGCACCAATTATGAAAGTAATCAATGGTACAGCTAAGGATGCCAATGGAAATCCTGTTTACTGTAATTGCGACGAGGACAGAGCTCAATTGGGTACTGCATATCCAACAGTGAACTTTGGTATCAATAACAATTTCAGTTACAAGAATTGGGATTTAAATTTCTTCTTTAGAGGTTCACTTGGTCACTCTTTGATCAATAGCTACAGAGGTTTCTATGAGAACACTGAAAGTACTACAGTTCAAAACTGGAACGTTGTGAAAACTAAATATTTTGATCCAAACATTAAAAAGGCAGAATATAACAGTAGCCACGTAGAAAAAGCAGATTTTATGATCTTGGATAATGCTACAATTGCATACAATTTTAACGTTAAACAAGGCAAATCTATAGGTAAGATTAGAACATTCCTCTCTGTACAAACGCCATTCATGTTTACAGGATACACTGGTGTAGATCCTTCAGTAAGATACCAGGATCCAGAAAACGGGGATCCACTTGCACCTGGTATAGAGCGTAGAGCAACTTATTTTACTACTACAATTACTACTCTAGGACTAAACTTAAGTTTCTAAGCTAAAACATAAAAAATCATGAAAAAAACGATAAATTTTAAATACTTCTTGATTGGCCTAGGACTGACTTATTTTGCTTCGTCTTGCGTTGATTTGGAGGAGGAGGTATATAGCCAGATTACCTCAGAGAACTTCTTCAAAACAGATGAAGAATTTATTTCAGCACTTGGAGGAGCGTATTCCTCTTTAGGGGGATTAGGAAATCATTCCGGCCTTTGGTCAATCAATGAAATTGCATCTGATGAAATAGTAGTATCTCATAAAGGTGGAGACTGGTTTGACGGTGGTGTTCTTTTGCAATTGCACCAACATGAATTTCAAAAGGATAATCCATTTTTAAATAACACCTGGAATTTCCTTTTTGGAGGTATCAATACCTGCAATAGATTGATCTATTCTTTCGAGCAGCTTAATAATGCAAATTCTCCTGCATACATCGCAGAGCTTAGAGCATTGAGAGCTTTGTACTACTATTGGGCAATGGATGCTTTTGGAAATGTTCCAATTGTAACTGACTTTACCTCGACTGAAAAACCAGGTAATAGTTCAAGAAAAGAAGTTTATGATTTCATTTTGAAAGAATTAGATGAAATTATTCCTTTGCTTCCAACTAAAAAGGATGGTACTACTTATGGTAGAATGACCAAATGGAGTGCATTAACGATCAGAATGAAAATGTATTTGAATGCTGAAGTGTATACTGGTACCCCTCAGTGGGCTCTAGCTGCAGCGGATGCTTCTACGATTATCAATACTGGTCCTTACACATTGAACCCTTCATACCAGGCAAATTTTGCAATCAATAACTCTGGATCTCCAGAGAACATTTTCGTATATCCTTACGACAAGGTTTTTGCTGGTGGTTTTAACTGGGTTCAGATGACGCTTCACATTGTGAGTCAGGCTACCTTTAATCTTACTAATCAGCCTTGGAATGGGTATCAAACTGTGGAAGAGTTTTATAATTCTTACATCGATCCTACTAAAAACCCAGGTACTCAAGGACCAGTTTGGAAGGGTTTGGCTTTAGAGCAGTCTACAGGAACCATTGATGGCAGATTATCTAATTTCTTAGTTGGTCCACAGAAAAAAGCTGATGGATCTGTTTTAGAAGATCCAGGTGTCGAAGTTACAGATCCAACTGGATTAAAGGGTGACCCTAATGGACCTCCTTTGACTTTTATGCCTTTCCTCAACGAAATTTCTCCAGGAGGGTTAAGACAAGCAGGGGCTAGAATTGCTAAGTATGAATTTGAAAAAGGGGGTACACAAAACATGAGTAATGACTTTGTTGTATTTAGACTTTCAGATGTTATTCTTTCTCTTGCTGAAGCTAATTTTAGGTTAGGAAAGACTGCTGATGCCGTGGCTTTAGTAAATCAAATCCGCGCAAGAGCAGGTAACCTCACACCATTCACTACTTTAACTGCCGATGATTTATTAGCTGAAAGAGGTAGAGAAATGTATGTGGAGATGACAAGAAGACAAGACCTAATCCGCTTCAAAAAATATGGAGATGCATGGTGGCCGTTTGAAGGAATGAATAGACCTAAAAAGGTTCATGCACCGGGAAGCTTCTTGGAAATTTTCCCAATTCCTCAACCACAGCTTCTTGCTAATACAAATTTGAAACAGAATCCAGGTTACAATTAATTAATTTTGAATTCTAAAATAAAAGCGGGTTGTCTTTGACAGCCCGCTTTTTTATTTTAAAAATTTTTAAATCCAATCGTGGTTTTTTAAAGTAGGAAACCTTATTAACTCCCAAATTTAAAGGGAACCAACCTTTAGGTATAAAGTCTTTTTAAAGGAACTTTATTAAAGAATTAGTAACTTTCGTCAGTTAAAATAAAAAATTAGTATGCGTATTTTCCTCCCAATTCTTGCTCTAGTGGTTCTTTGTTTTACAATCCAAGGATGCAATTCTCCTGGATTTTATTCACCGGAAAATGATTTTGTGAAAACAGATAGTCTTTTCTTAGGCTTTTTTATAGGGATGCCTCAAAAAGATTTTTTTGATCATTGTACAGAATTGAATAGTCAAAAAATGATTACCCAGGGGCCTGGAGGATCGACTAGTGTAGAGCATAAAATTAAAGGGTCCTTTGATGGGGACGTAAGCATGCGATTTTACCCCACATTTATCGATAAGAAAATTTATGAAATGCCTGTAACCTATACTTATGAATCGTGGGCACCCTGGAACAAGGAATTTTCTGCCATTGCATTATTTCCAAAAATATTAGAGACTTATAAATCGATCTATGGCGATGATTTTAAAGTAATTAATCATCCGTACCAAGGAAAGGTTTACTATAAAATGGATGGTAAGCGTAGAATTAATCTTTTTATAAAAGACGATCAGTTTGTGCAAGCCATTTTTACTGATATGAAAGTTGAAAAGCGACTTAAAGAGGAATTTGAAAAAAGTCAAGAACAAAAATCAGTGAATTGAATTTGTTGCTATCAAAATGGTCCAATTTGGATACTTAAAATGAAACTCGGGGTAACTAGGTTTTGGTTTCTGTTTTTATTCATTTTTTGTTCGTGCTCTAAAAATTCAGATTTAAATCAAGATAATACACTTTTTGTAAGCCTTTCTTCTCAACAGACGGGGATTGACTTCATTAATTTGCTAACGGAAACTGAAGAGTTTAACATCATCGAGTACCTTTATTTTTACAATGGTGCAGGGGTATCTGTTGGCGATATCAATAACGACGGGCTTATTGATATTTACTTTTCTTCGAACCAAGGGCCAAATAAATTATTCCTAAATAAAGGAAATATGGCTTTTGAAGATATTTCAGAGAAATCTGGTTTGCAATCTCTAGGCCCTTGGAAAACAGGCGTTAGCATGGTTGATATCAATGGGGATGGATTGCTTGATATTTACGTTTGTAGGCTGGGGAATTTCAAAGGCATTACAGGTAAAAACGAGCTTTATATAAATAATGGAGATCTGACTTTTAGTGAAAAAGGGGGAGCATATGGGTTGGATTTTCAGGGCTTCAGTACGCAGGCCACATTTTTTGATTACGATAGAGATGGAGACTTAGATATGTACTTACTCAACCATGCTGTTCATACCGAAAATAGCTTTGGAAGAGCATCTTTACGCTATTTGGATGATGGCTTAGCAGGAGATCGATTGTTCAAAAACAATAGTGAAAAAGGGGAATTAAAATTTCAAGATATTACGAAGGAGGCCAGGCTATATTCAAGTCAACTAGGTTACGGACTAGGGATTGGTGTTTCAGATTTGAACAACGATGGCTGGCCTGATATGTATGTGTCCAATGACTTTAATGAAAACGATTACCTCTACCTCAATCAATCAGATGGGACTTTCCAAGATCAAACGGCTTCATCCCTAAATTACAGCAGTAGATTCTCCATGGGTAGCGATTTTGCTGATTTAAATAATGATGGCTGGGTAGATTTTATTTCGCTAGACATGTTGGCAAAGGACGAGACTATTCAAAAATTATCACAAGGGGAGGATACGGAAGAAAATCTCCAACAAAAGTTGAATTATGGATTTGAAAGGCAATTTTCCAGAAACTGTTTCCAATTAAATAACGGGAATGGCTCCTTTTCAGAGATTGCTCAACTTTCTGGTATTTCAGCTACAGATTGGAGTTGGGGAGTGTTAGTAGCCGATTACGACAACGATGGCTGGAAAGATATTTTCATTTCCAATGGGATTGTCCGAAGGCCAAATGATTTGGATTACATGAACTTTGTTACCAATCCCAATCTAGAAAATGGTCTACAGAATAACGCTGATATTACTGATCTAGAGTTGGCCTCAGAAATGCCTGATGGAGATGTTGCCAATTTTTTCTTTCGAAATAATAAAGACTTGACATTTCAAGACGTAAGTTCAACCTGGAATATCCCGAAGAAAAGCATCTCTAATGGGGCGGCCTATGCTGATTTAGATAATGATGGGGATTTAGATTTAATTATTAACAATATCAATGCTTCAGCAGAAATTTTAGAGAACCAGCAAGCGCAACAACTGGATCAATCAAAAAACAAATTTTTAAAAGTTAGATTCAAAGGCATTAATGCGAATAAATTTGGGATTGGGAGTCGGGTTGAAGCCTTTGGGAATAAGGGGCAAATTATTCAAGAAAACTTCACGAGTCGTGGTTTTCAATCTTCAACAGCTCCTGAGATTCTTCTAGGATTAGGAGAAATGACTAGAATAGATTCTCTTAAAATAATTTGGCCAAGCGGGAAAGTTGAAAAATTGACAAACGTTCAGGTCAACCAAACCCTTACGGTGGATGAATCAGAGGCAAAAGCTATTCCTAGTTTTTTGGTACAAGCTAAAGAATCATTCTTGAAAGTGGTGGAAAATAGCTTATCTGGATTAGATTTTGAACATTTTGAAGATAATTTCAATGACTTCAATTTCGAATCACTCCTTCCTCACAGGCTTTCACAAGAAGGGCCAGCCTTAGCAGTAGGCGATGTAAATGGTGATGGGAGAGAAGATCTTTATGTTGGAGGCGCAGCTGGACAAGCAGGAACTTTATTTATCCAAATGAAGGAAGGGAAATTTGAAAAGTCCAAGCAAGCAATTTTTGAAATGGATGCCCCATTTGAAGATACTGAAGCTATTTTTTTTGACAGCAATCAAGATGGATTTCTAGATCTAGTAATTGGAAGAGGGGGGAATAGGGTGAATTCCAAGGAGGAGTTGGGGCTATCCAAAATTTATTTGAATAACGGAAGAGGAGAGTTTAAGGAACATATCAGTCTTCCATTGGAAAAAAACGCACAGGTCTCAGTACTTTTAGCGCATGATTTTGATCAGGATGGATTAGAAGATTTGATGGTTGGAGGAAGGAATGTTGCTGGGAAATATGGACAAATTCCTCGGAGTTATTTATTAAAAAACCTGGGGAATAATCGATATCAAGATATTACCCATCAAATTGCCCCAAAATTGGTGCACCTTGGGCTGGTCAAAGATGCTGCTTGGTCAGATATTGACGCAGATGGTACTCAAGATTTAATTGTCATCGGAGAATGGATGCCAATCACTATTTTTTTAAATAAAAACGGAAAGCTTGTGGATGAAACCGTAAGTTTTGGTATGGATAATACGAATGGTTGGTGGAACTCAATTGCGATAGAAGATTTTAATCAAGATGGGTTCCCCGATGTGGTAGTTGGTAATTTAGGATTGAACCATAGAATGAAACCTACCAAGGAGTTTCCTATAAAAATGAATCTGGCCGATTTTGATAAAAATGGAAGTGTGGAACAAATCGTCTCTTATCCTGTGGATGGGAAGTATTTTACGGTAGCCACAAAAGATGAACTAGTGAAACAAATTCCTATTCTAAAAAAAGACTTTGTCCGCTACAATGATTTTGCAGGTAAAACTGTCGATGAAGTATTCGCTAAATTCCAAATCAAAGAGGCTCCTTATTTGAAGTCCCATCAATTTGAATCTTTGGTGTTATACAACCAAAAAGGTAAAAATTTCATTGCAAAGGCGCTACCTATTGAAGCACAATTTTCACCCATAGAGGATATTGCTGTTGAGGATATAGATCAAGATGGATTTTTAGATCTAGTTTTAGGGGGAAATACTACCGCTGTGGCTTCTTATTTTGGTTCGTACCAGGGGAATTGGGGCCTTATTCTTAAAGGAGATGCAACTGGATCCTTCAAGACTTTCAAGGAAAGTTCCTTGAAAATAAAAGGGGATGTGAAGCAAATTAGAGAGGTGACCGTTGGAACCAATAAATGGTTGATTTTTGCAAAGAATAATTCAAGTTTGGAAGTATTCAGTATCTCGAAAAGTCGCTAGTGCTTCACTTTTTTATAAGGGAAAGTTGTTAAAAATCACACCCTTTCCTATCCACTTTTGTGATTAGCGACTTTTTCACTTATGAAAGTAAGTTTTGAAGTTCTGTTAAATGAGCTTTGGACCGTTGGCCGTCAGCCGTTGACTGCCAATCCTTGGGGGTGATAAGGCATTTTGAGCCACCGTCCTAATTGAGTGAATATCATACTTTACTTTTGTTAAAACTTCTTACCTATTCTCTTCGTTCAGTTTTGCATCCTTACCTTTCTGGGACAAACTAGTTTATGCGCAGAAATTACTTCTTTTATTTAGTACTATTTTTTTTGAGTTCCTTCCACCTCGTGCAAGGTCAAGGAATCAAAGGGGTAGTGACTACTGAAACTGGTGAGCCGCTCGCTTTTGCGTCCGTATATATTCGGAATCTGCAAGATGGGGTACCCACCAATGAAAGCGGGAGCTACGAATTTAAACTTGCCCCAGGTCTCTACGATGTTGTAGTTCAATACCTTGGCTATGCATCGCAAATCCGCACCGTAGAAATCAAATCAGATTGGGTTACCCTTAATTTTTCATTGGCATCTCAGGTGATTAACCTCAGCCAAGTAGAAGTACAAGCAGGCGCAGAAGACCCTGCACTGACGATCATGCGAAAGGCTATCTCCAAGTCAACCTACCACCGACTACAGCTGCAGCGCTACGCAATGACGGTGTATCTCAAAGGATCAGGTCAGTTGACCGATGCTCCCTTTTTTCTAAAAAAGAAGCTAGCCGAGGAAGGACTCAAACTTAACGAAGCGTATACCTCCGAGGCCGTATCACGGATTACCTTTACGCTGCCCAATAAAGTAGAAGAGAAGGTGATCTCCATCCGGACCAATGGGGACAATCAGGGTACTTCTCCTGCGCGCTACATCCAAACTTCCTTTTACCAAGATCAAGTTAATGAGGTGGTGTCACCACTTTCCAAATCTGCCTTCATCTACTATCAGTTTACCTTCCAAGGGAGCTTTTTTGACCAAAATGTGCTCGTCAATAAAATAAAGGTCACGCCTAGATCTCGAGGTGAGCGGGTTTTTGAAGGGTTTATCTACATCATCGACGACCTGTGGGCGATCCATAGCTTGAACTTGAGAACTTCAGTTCTGGGATTTCAGGTCGATATCCGACAAAATTATTCGCTTATTGCTCCCAATGTTTGGATGCCGTTGACACAACAGTATGTTTTTGGAGGCAAGGTTTTTGGCTTTGCAGGGCAGTTCAACTACTATGTATCTACCCGGGATTACGACATCAAACTCAACCCCGATCTTTCGCATAAGCCCGAACTGGTAGATGAAAAAATTCAGCAAGCACCAATTAACACCCAGAAATTTTCAAAGTCGGCATCTACTCTAGAGCAGCTGGCTAGCGAACAGCCAAAAACACAGAAGGAGTACCGGAAACTACTCAATCAATACGAGAAGGAAGTTTTTAAGGAGCGGCAAGTGGAAGAGAAAAAAGGGGTGGTAGTGGAACGAAACTACGAGATAGATACCCTCGCGAGGAAACGTGACCTTGCCTACTGGGACAGCATTCGACCTGTTCCATTAAGTTTGAAGGAGATCGAAGGCTATAAGCGTGACGACAGCTTGGCCATCATCGAAGCTGCCAAAAAAAGCGAAGTGGATTCTATCGCAAAAAAGGCAAGGACCAAATTCAAGCCTCAGGACCTATTCTTGGGAGGGCGGTACAACTTTGGAAAGGGGAAATCTATAGGATTTCCAGAAAACTTGACCAAATTTTCATTTAATTCGGTCGAGGGCTGGAAAGTAGGTATGGGATTTTATTACCGGAAGGTGAATGAAATTAAACTTCCAGATTCAATCAACAGCATTCGGAAGGTATTTCGAATCGATCCCGAATTCCGCTATGGATTTTCTAGTGACAGGCTTTACGGGAGGATCAAGGTCCGAAGAGCTATCGTGAAACCTACTTCTGGCTCCAATTGGGACCTTTCTGCTGGGCGTTTTGCCTACCAGTTTAATTCAGAAAATCCAATCCAAGAGCAAGTCAATGCAGTCTACTCGCTTTTCGCGAAAAGGAACTACCTAAAATTGTACGAACAAGATTTTGCCCAAGCCACTTGGGGGCAGCGCAGGTCCCCGGCATTGAACTATCAGTTAACCTTTTCTTGGGCAAACCGAAGGAACCTTGAAAACACGACAGATTTTAATTTTTCAAAAAATTCCGAACGAAACTATTCCTCCAATAGACCCAGTAATGTGGAAGTTGGAGAGGAAACGTTTTCCAATCACCAGGCAACCAAATTTAAAGCGACACTAGATTGGAGACCTGGATTAACTTATTCGATACGGAATGGACGGAAAATCCCAAACTTTGAGCGCGCTCCTTTGCTTACGTTTACCTACCAGAAGGCCTTGGCACTTGGCAATACTTCAAGATTGGCCGCAGACTTCGATCAGCTGGAAATTTCCCTAAAGCATGACTTTTCTTTTGGGGTGAGCGGTAAGCTGGAATTCAACGTTACTGCAGGAACATTTCTCAACAATCGGCAGGTATTTTTTCAAGACTACAAACATTTTGGAGGCAACCGAACGCTTTTCTCTTCTATGGGGGCAGCATCCAACTACCGGGTGATGGACTATTATCGCTATAGCACTTCCGGATCCTATGTTTCCAGCATCGCCCACTACCAATTCCGTAAATTTATCTTTACGCAGCTCCCTATGCTTCGCTTCTCGGGAGTACGGGAAAATATTTTTGTCAACTACCTAAAAACCCAAAATTCACCGCATTACACCGAAATTGGCTATTCGCTAGATAACCTCTTCCGGATTTTCAGGGTAGAATTTGCTGCTGGCTTTGAAAATGGCCAATTCCTCAGAGCGAGGCCGCTGTTTGGAGTAGCTACTTTCCTAACTATTTCGATCGATTAACTCATGGATTCCACCAGTAGGTGAATTTCAAGACTAGGGATCTGTTTTTCATCAAGAAAGGCGCAGGAAGGTAGTTGTCGGTATACACCAAAAAAAGGTCTGAAGCTGGCTTAAACCGCCATTGAAAGCGAGTATTCAGATTGATGTTCTTGATCTGCTCGTTGTACTGGACAAAAGTGGTAAAGAAGACGGTGTTGGTCAGCGTTACATCTACCCGAGGACCGATTAACCAAAATTGAGTTTGTCCCCAAGGTGCAGGAAGGCCAATAGAATTATAATTGCTACTGAGTGCCAAACTTACGTAAGGTTGAAAGCGATAGCCCAAGTCAGTCGTCAGGTTAAATCGCTTCCCATCTGCATAATACCCACCAATTCGGCCGCTAAAGGCATAAGTAAAGACACTTTGAGGCTTGGAGCTATATTCCAATCCAACCGCGGACCACTGGTGTTCAGTACCCGTTTCTAGGGTTTTTCCGGAAAAGTTGGTCGGGTCAAAAGGGCGCTGCAATTGCACAAAGTCATGGGATCCCCAAACCAATAGGTTGCTTTGACTTCGAAACCTGATGCTGTAGGTAGCATAGGTCGTATTGTCCGTTTGAGTTCCCTTGAGTGAAAAATAACGAATGGAATTCAATTCTGGGCCGTGGCTCAAGATCAGAGCACTTTTTGGAAACCAACGGTAGCCAATAGATGGGCTCATCTTATAAAATGCGGTGCGCGGCACAAAGCCTACCTCTGCAGTATAATTTTCCGATACATACTCATGCTGCCAGTTCCAAGTCAGGTTGCCGCTAGCATATTTCAAGTTGGCAGCGTGCGCAATCCCTCTTCCCACAGCTTCAGGGCCAAAGGACTGGAGCACCATCGCCTTTCCGGTCCACAGATTGTTGGCAGAAGCAAGATTGTATTCTAAGCCCAAATTTCGATTGAATTCCGTGTAGCGGGTTTGATTTTCGGGGGTTAAGGAGGGGTCGTAATTTAGGGATTGCTTATTGACTACCAATGCGCCAATAGTAGATCTTGCTCCCACCTGCCGCTGCAAGGATACCACTGAGAAGTTTTGTGCAGGAAGTCCTGTTTCTTCCACGGCTCCTGTCTGCATGTTGAGGGCTCCAATGCGCCAATCCTTGTTTAGCTTCCCACTCAGTCTTGCACCAAATTCAATGGGGGCATTGAGTCCAATTCTACGGGAGAAAAAAGGCCGTAGTGTACTGTAGCCATAACTTCCAAATAGGTCCCCATTTTCTAAGAAAAACTGTCTACGCTCGGGAAAAAACAATTCAAATCGATCGAGATTGGTCACCTGCCGATCTACTTCCACCTGAGAGAAGTCAGGATTTACCGTTAAATCCAAATTTAGTGAAGAGGTAAGCGAAACCTTGGCGTCCAAACCAATTTCACGTTTGTAATTCGCCTTTTCCCCTGATTCTCCATTTTTGCTAAAGCCTCCCAGCGAGTAGGGGATAAGGGAAATATTTGCTCCTGGATCAGGTGGAGGACTGTCCCAGACCAAGGTGCCTGTATAGGCAAGTGTGGAAGAAGGAAATTGTCGCGGTACTGGAGCCCAGCCAGATTTTTCAGTTGTTTTGAGGTCAAGGCGCGAAAAGTTGATGCCCCACTCTCGTATGCCTTTCTTGTAGCGAATGGATTTGAAGGGAATTGCTGCCTCAAAAACCCAACGATCGGAATAATTCTTGACTTTCGATACCCACTTGTTATCCCAGCTCAAGTCTAGAGTAGTACCGTTGGACATCTGCCCATCCCATTGGGCGCCAGCTGCATTCGCACCAAAAGAGAACCCGTTGGTGAGGTCGTCAAAGGGGTCCATAAAGAAAATGAAGTTGTCATTCTTCCCGAAACTGAAATCCCGTCGAAGGGATTCCACCATGTAGGGGCCCTCACTCGCATGGTAGTTGATCACATAAATGTAAAGCTGCTCCTCATCGTAACTCATCCGTACCTCAGTCTTCACCTTGGAGAAACTCGTATCCATCGGGGTGATCATAAAAAAGTTACTAGCTACAGCTGCTTCTTGCCAAGCCTGTTCATCCATTAGCCCGTCGATAGAAATTGGACTACTCGCTTTTTGGATGTTAAGTCGGTAATTTCCATTGATTTTTTGTGCTACTACTGGAGCGGTTAAAACTAGTAAAAAATAGAAAAGGAGAATAAAAAAACGCATGGGCACTAAAATTTGACAGAAGTTTACGGTTTGATTCGGTAGTTAAATGTGAGATTCATTTGGCGTTGAACCATTTGTGACTCACTCTCGGTAAAGAAATTATCTCCTTCGGTGAGGTCTCGATTGATTCTGGAATTAAGCAGGTCAGAAACGGTTAGAATCAAAGTTCCTCTTTGGTTTAAAATCTTTTTGCTTGCGGAAAGGTCTAGGAAAAATATACCCTTTTGGATACCTTGAGCAATTCTCCTCCTAGCTTCAAAATTACCTCGTAATTGAAAATCCCAGTTTTTTGGAAGGGAAATTCGGGAACTTTGGCGAAAGAGCATGGAGGTAGTGGTCGCTTGAAAATTTTGGTTGAGGTTACTTCCATCTACCTGAGCAAAAAAGAAATTTGCATTGAAGTCTAGCTTCCACCAGGGGGTAGCCACATAGTCCCCACTAAATTCCAGTCCATAAGATTCCTCCCCAACCAAGTTGTAGGGGGCCGTGACAGAGAAACCATTTTCACCTACCGTACGGATGCGTTGGATCTTTTCCTTCGTGTTTCTGTAATAGATCGTTGAAAATAAGGTGCTTTTTTCTCCATAGAGAATATGACCTAGCTCATACGAATCAGTAAACTCTGGATCCAGGTTTGGATT
>Ga0222714_10002123_pt1 | contig 21483 bp, 17 predicted proteins | sample C33_3DmetaG_FD_165048 | JGI IMG/M metagenome (GOLD analysis project Ga0222714, IMG submission 165048) | Estuarine water microbial communities from San Francisco Bay, California, United States - C33_3D | ecosystem: Environmental > Aquatic > Marine > Unclassified | place: USA: California...
TCGGTCTCCCCCTAAGCGATTGTGCTTGAGCGCCTCATTGCGAAGAGCGCTGACCGTGGTGCTGAGCTGTTGCGGCCCTCGTTGGGTATCCAACTCACAGTTCAAGCCCCCGCCAATCTTTGCTTCAACGCCATTCAGGAGGCTCTGTGTGTGATAATACTGATGCTGGATAGCAAGGTCGTAGGTCGGTTTACAAGCCCGATCCGTGCTGGCCTGGGCTCGAAAACTCGCCTCGGCCCCCGAAAATAGCGGGCTTCCCCCGAAGAGCAGATGATTCATGCCAAGGCCCGCTTGCCAGCTATAACGAGAACCGGGCTGGATGTAAGCGTACTGGGCGGCAGCCTGCACCAGGTCGGAGTCTTTGTCCTTGCTGACGCGCCCGCGCAACTGGGCAATTACGTTGTGCTGATAGTTCGGAGCCAATTGTCGAAACCGGCCATTTAGGGCGAGATTGAGATAGGCGCCAGAAACGGGTCGCAGATCTGTGCTGAGCGCCAGCAATACCGGCTCTCCGGAAGGTGTCAGGGTGATCTGGGCGGAATCAGGGCCGTCATTAAGATTGCTGTCATGGCCCGCCAGCAGGTCTGCCGACAACAGCGACTCACGAGTCAGGCTCCGCCAGCGGCGTTGGCGTGCTTCTAGAGCCGGTAGCAGGCTGGTCGGCAGATCCTCCCGATCCAGCAAGCGCTTATTCAGTTCCAACGCACCGAACAACTGGCCCAGTTCAAACAGGGTTTGAGCATAATCAACCTGCGCCGCCCCATTGTCGGGATTGATGAGCAGGGCGCGCTCCAGGGATTCCAGTGCCGGCGAGAGCTGCCCGCTGTTGAGTTGGGCAGCACCGATAAGCGCAAAATACTCCGAATTATCGAGGCAGAGCCCCATGATCCCCGCCAGCCGCTGTTCCACGTCGAACCAGTTAGGTTGGGGATCGGCGTAAAAGGGCGAGAGATCCGGACAGGTCGATTGCGCCAATGCCGAGGCCGTCTGCATGCAGAGAAGGATGGTGAAGAGCAAGCGCAGCAAAAGGTCTGCTGTCCGAGCGGGAAAGCCCGAGCTGCTGGGAGGGGCGGGGTTAAAGCACATGTCGGCGATTATCGTGAATCACTCGGGGGCATGCAATGCAAGTGAGTTTTCTTGACGTCCATATCTTTGCTCCGCTCTACCGTTTACCAGCACGAATACGTGGCGCGCATCAGAGTTGTCCCTGCTTCACCAGCCTTGGCAAAGCTCGCCGCTGGGCGTAGCGCAAGCCGTGCTCGGCACTGTCTGTTTCATTGTGGACTTTGCGTGCCGTGGCGTGGCGTCCTAGTTCCCTAACCTAACCGCCCTGGCGAATTTCTATTTACGACCGCCGTTCAGAACCCTGAGCACAGGCTGGGTTGAGGCCTTATCCCGCTGTGTTATTGCTGATGGCGGCAAGGCAAACAGGACATGGGGAACGGTGAGGCCAGCGAGGAGGTAGCTACCCTGCGATTCCAACTGGTGATCACTCAATTGTCGCGCAGCACATTCCCCAATAAGGATGGGTTGCGCCAGCTCCATGGTCATCTCCTGGATACGCAGGGTGATTCCCACGGTATCTCCCATTAGCATATGACTGCGACGATGCGCAGGACCAATGGAGCCGATCAGCACGGGTCCCTGTTCAATGCCAATTCCCAGCGCTAGCGGCTCAAGTCCCGGAGCGGCGAGCTCCGGTAGTTTGCTGTGGTCCATCGCCGTGTGAAGAGTGTGAGCAGCCTGCAAAGCCTGCTCAGCCGCCTGCGAATCGTGGCTCTCCCACACGGCCAGAAGGCCGTCACCCCGATATTCATGAATTCTGCCGCCATGCTGCTCGACGATTTCCGCGGCCCGGGTGAAGAAGAAATGCAGCACCGCCGCCGATTCTTCCGGAGGCCGGGACTCGCCATAGGCGGAAAAATTGCGTAGGTCGGCATTCAGCAAAGTCACGTTGGCTCGTCGCGCGTTGACGTTGGAATTGGGCAATTGGTAGGCAATTTCACGAGCGACCGCACCGGGCAAATAACTGCTGAGATTGTTAAATACCCGCACTCGTTCCATGCGCACGCGGCTCAATTCCATTAATAACAACAGGCTGGCGGCAACCGTCCCGAACAGGGCAGGGTAGAGCCAACCCAGCCAGATATTGGCTATCGCCAGCAACACAGCATGCACACTGAGAGCGATTACCGGCAACAGGACTGCCATGATAGGCAACCCATAAGCCGCGTAATGTCCGCGTTTTGTCGCTAGCGCCCAGAGTCCTGCAGAGAAAAACAGACTAATCAGAGCCAGAATGCCGATGGCTCCCCTAGGCGTATAAGGCACGGCAAGATCTAGCACGCTGCTGAGCAAGCGCGCCGTCAATTCTACGCCGGGCGCAGCGCCGTTGTAGGGAGTGGGAACGATATCATCCATACCAAAGGCGGTGCTACCGACCAGCACCCAGACGCCCTCCAGAGCGCTGAGATCGACGCGGCCTTCCATCACGTCCACTGCCGGTATTGCTTGATAAACGTCGGGCGAGTTGGTGTAGGAAACCCGCAGATAGCCCTCAGCATCGAGAGGAATAGACAGACCGGGGTAGGCGTCCAGTTCCAGGCGCTGCGCTGAATCCAAAAAAGAAACACCCGGTCGTAGGGACGTGCCCCACTGACTATTATTGCTAGCCTCAAGGAGCGCCGCTAACGCCAATGCGGGATATGGACGTCCATCGACACAAATTAGGGCAGGTACCTTACGAATTGAGCCATCACTCGCGATTTGGGGGGTTATATGACCCTTTGGAATGCTGGCAAAGCCGCCATCCGAGGCGATGAAATTGGTGGCAAACGGAATGTCTGTTGCTGAGTTTGCCGTCTCACAGCTGACTCCACCAACCGGATGACTGAGCAGACCCGCTCGCAGGCTCAGATTAGAATTCAGCAGAGGGTTTTGGGCGATAACGGCCCCGTTCGATTGTTCCAGTGCGGTCAGAAACAGGTCATCGCCCGGTTTGGGTTCAGAGTAGATTATGTCGTGCAACTGAAGATCAGCACCGGCGACGTCGATCGCAGTGACGAGTCTGGCCATCTGCTCCCGCGACCAGGGCCACGGACCGACTTCCGCTATACTCTTCTCATCAATGCTGACGATGACAACACGTTCCTCAGGAATAGTGTCCGTCTTCATCGTCCAGCCGAGAGTGCCCATCCGCTCTTCCAGATTCTGCATGCCGGGCCCCAATAGAGCCATCAGCGTCGCGCTGCCAGTCGCAGCCACCAACAGCAAAAGAGACCGACCAATCCAGGGTTTCATGGTCAGCAGTAAAGCCAAGGGGTTGAGAGATTTGTTAGGTTTGGTAGTCATGATCAAGGATTATCCCAGAGGGTCAAACCCTTGATGTTGCCGAATTGCAGTTGCTGTTCGAAAAAGTATCCAGCTTCTTTTCCATCAAAGCTCACTGCTCCCGCTATGCGCTGGGATTCAGTCGTATTGTAAAAATAGCCACCATTAAAAAGACTGCCGCTGGCGGCGAAATTGATCGGACCGGTGAGCACATGATTCATGTTCAACTCGGTGGCGAAACGGTATTCTTGAAAATCCACTGACAGGCTGCCGCCAGAGACTTGCATGGCTACCACGCCACTCTCGGAATTGTATTGCGCTTGCGCGCTACTGAGCTGGAAGTCGATGACACCCAACCCCCTTTCTACATCTTGTCCCGGTGTTTCGCTACGGAAGAGGGCAAAGTCAAAATTGCCGACAGTAGCTTTGCGATCTGTGCTGGCATCGGCAAAGCCCAGAGTCATCTGATTCAACGTCGAATTGCCAAAGGAGAATCTGCCCCACACAAGTTGTCGCTCTTTGACCTCGGCAACAGTTAACGGCACATCAGGTGTGAAATCGCTGAATTCTGTACCTTGTGTTCCAGTGTCAGGCTCCTTGATATCTGTCTTTGCCGGCGCCGTTTGCGTACTTGCGATGGTTTCCGCCTGAATCGCTTCTCTGGTCAAGTTGGCAGTTTCCCGGTAGAGTTCTTGCTTGGGTGCTGTGCCTTCTGATGTGTTGGATTCTCCTGCGCTGGCAAGCTGGAGACCGCCACCGGTAGCCGGAAGATCGAGTGGCGAGGGGATAAGGCGGGGGAGTGCTGCGATACCATCCTGCTCCAAAATCTGCATGGAGGCGCCCGCCAGTTCCACGGCGTCTTTGCCGCAAGGACCAAACGCGGCCGCGCTGCATTCATCAGAGAAGGGGGCCATGACAATGACACCCTCATTTACTAAGGCGCGAACGGTAGTCTCAGTTGCACTCACCACGAAATCAGTGCCTCGCACACCAATGGCTGCGATCGGAGTGTTGAGCCGGAACTGATCGCGAGCCGATTTGGCGGCCTTGCCTGAAATCGCGCGGGTTACTCCCTCCTGGAGATTGAATTTGACCGAGGACATCTCGGGTCGATCGCGATCGTAGTCATAGCGAACGACTTCAAGACGGCTGTTGGGCCGGATGCTGACGTAGGCGTCATCGTCAAACTGGATGTGCACGTGACCATTACTTGAGGTAGTCACTAGATCCCCCACCTTTATGGAAGAACCCACCGCTAACTCCTCATTCGCTTGGCCGGAAGCGCTCACGAATGCCTTGCCCAGCATCAGCGTAACGCGACCAACCTGTGATCCCGCGTACTTGGGGGGCTGACTGTTAAGAGTTTCACGGACTGCACGGTCTTGGGCGACGCCGAAGGAAGGGTATAGAGACGCAACAAGCATAATCCAAAGCAGCAGGCGGCTAAGGGTTTGACCTATCTGGAAGAAAAAATGGGTTGTCATAGTCAATTGTCTAAATTTACAGCGAGATGAAGACTCTTCAGCTATTTCAGATACTGGCAGTCGCTGGCATTTTGCTCCCTCCCAGCCCTTCTCTGCCAGCTTGAATTAATGGCCATTTATAATCCATACGCTAAAATACCTCACCATCCTGCTTCTCTGAGTGATTTCAATCACAGGGAACGTCAATCTCCTTTTTTTGCGATTTCAATTCAAGCACTTATAATGCCGGACCAGCCCCGCTGAGAGCTACTTCCGCAACCAGGTCAAGGCCATAAGTTAATGGCGGTAACTCCCGAACTCTTAAGCACTTTCCCTATCCTGCGTTCTCTGCCTGAAGCGGTCCTGAGCGCTCTTGCCTCCCAGAGTGTCATGCGCAAATTCGCGCGGCGCGGCATCGTGTTAGAGGCCGGCAAGCGCGATGAATACGTGTGTTTTCTGTTTGAAGGGCGCCTGCAAGGAGTGGATTTCACCATTGATGGCCGCGAAGTGGGACTCTATTTCATCGAACCCGGTGATTTTTGCGGTGAACTTGTATTATTCGACGATGGTGTGCAGCCAGAGTTTGTGATCGCATTGACGCCTGTCGTAACGGTCTTCATGCCCCGAGACATCCTGCGCGAGGCGATGATGAAGAACCCGGGGGTGATTAACGTGTTGGGCTACAAACTGGCCTCAAGGGTAAGGCAACTGACGTTTCAGCGCTCCCTACTGGGACTGCCCAATGTTACACAGCGGGTTTGTGGCCAATTATGGCTGTTGATTCCTGAAAGGGACAAAGTCAAGTTGCTAAGTTCGGTGATCGTCAATCCGCCGACGCATCTGGAGATTGCGATCATGCTGAATCTAAGCCGCGAAACCGTGACCCGGGTGTTTCAGACTTTGCAGAATCAGCAGATAGTAAGGCGTGATGGACCTGGATCATTGATCGTCAACAACCTAGCCGTGCTAAAAGAATTCGCTGATGGGTCCAAAGAATTGTGATTTTTAAAGCTATCGAGGCAATAAAAGTGATTCTGATCACATCGGCACACAGTTGAACTGGTTGTCGAGGGTTGAATTGATCAGGATTGATCCTCATTTAACTCCAGAACGTTGCTGGCGAGAATGCGATATTGGTGATCAGTTCCAGCCTGTGCTCATCTCATTTACCACTAAATAGAACAAGATCCTGATGAAAAAGTCTGATAAATCGCGTTATCCAGAGCTGCAAAGCGCCTTGAAAGAACTTAAAAGTTATTTTATCTACGCGGGATTGTTCAGCGCCGCCGTTAATATTCTCATGCTCGTGCCGGTGATCTACATGCTGCAGATCTATAACCGGGTCGTTTCCAGCGGCAGCCTTTCGACACTCACCATGCTAACGTTGTTGATGGTGGCTCTGTTGGCTGCCATGGGCGGATTCGAGTGGGTGAGATCGATGATTCTGATCGGCGCCAGCAACAGGCTTGAGCTAGTTTTACGCCGTCGGGTCTCAGATGCCTCCTTCCGTCGGGCGCTGATCACAGGGGGGACAATCAGTAATTCCCAAGCTTACAGTGATCTTTCCAGCCTGCGCCAATTCCTCACCGGCAACGGCCTCTTCGCGTTCTTTGACGCGCCCTGGTTCCCAGTCTATGTCGGTGTGATGTTCCTGTTTCATTTTTGGTTTGGAGTTGCAGCCATTATCGCCGGCATCGTGATGGTTGCTCTGGCCTACCTCAACGAAAAATTGACTAACAATAAATTGCAAGAGGCCAACACTATTGCCGGCCAGCTGATCAACCAGATAAATGGCAGTCTGCGCAACGCGGAAGTAATAGCTGCCATGGGAATGACTGACGACATTCGCGCGCGACAGGAAAAACGCTCTGACGAAATACTCAATTTGCAGACTACTGCCAGCAGAAGCGCGGGTGTCGTCAGCAACCTATCGAAGTCAATCCGGTTAATCATGCAATCCTTGCTGCTAGGGCTAGGCGCCTTGCTCGCCCTTAAACAGGAAATTTCACCCGGCATGATGATCGCAGGGTCATTGCTTCTGGGCCGCGCATTAGCTCCCATTGACATCCTTGTCGCAACCTGGAAAGGGTTTACCGTAGCCCGGGCGCAATATGATCGACTCGGGTCTTTATTGGAGCAGATCCCGCAGGAACCAGACTCGATGGATTTACCAAGACCTGAGGGCCGGCTGACTGCCGAGCAGGTCGTGGTGGTTCCACCAGGGTCAAGGGTCGCGGTAGTGAAAGGCCTCACCTTAGAATTACAGCCCGGTGATGCGCTCGGCATCGTGGGCCCGAGCGCCTCTGGAAAGTCCAGCTTCGCGCGAGCTCTTTTGGGAATCTGGCCTTGCTCCAATGGCAAAGTTCGGCTCGATGGCGCAGATATCAATTCCTGGAAGCGCTCCGAATTGGGGCCTTATATTGGTTATCTGCCTCAGGATATTGAATTATTCGATGGCAGCATTTCTGAAAACATCTGCCGGTTTGGCCAAATGAATCCCGATGAGATTGTAGCCGCCGCCCGACTAGCTGGAGTGCACGATATGATCCTGCAATTCCCAAAGGGCTACGACACGATAATTGGTGGCTCTGGCGGAACCCTTTCTGGCGGTCAGCGCCAGCGTATCGGCCTGGCAAGAGCAGTTTATGGGGCCCCCAAACTTCTGGTGCTCGACGAGCCCAATTCGAATCTCGATGATCAGGGTGAGAAGGAACTGGTTGAGGCGATATTGCGCATCAAGGCCCACGGCAGCACCATAATTATCATTACGCACCGAACTAAGGTGTTGCAGGTGGTGGACAAGATTCTGGTCATGAAAGAGGGTCAGGGTGTCATTCTTGGACCGAGGGATCAGGTTTTGGCAAGTTTGATGGCGCCGATGCAGGCGCAACAAGGCGCAGCAAGTTAGTCTAATGACCCCTACCTTGCGTAATGGATCGATTGGTCTTTAATGTGTTTTATCGAAGAGAAATGACTGTGACCTCAATTGCTGAACTCAAGAATAAATCCAACATACCTGAAGAATTTCCGCTGGAGATTGCCAGCATCATGGTACCGAAACGGGTTGGGTTTATCATCTTCTTTTTGGTGTTTGGCGTATTTGGCATATGGGCGACGTTTGCACCATTAAAGGGTGCCGCCCACGCGCCCGGCATCGTCACTGTGAAATCCAACAAGAAACTCGTGCAGCATCTCGAGGGTGGTATTGTCAGTGTCATACTTGTGCAGAACGGAGACCTAGTTAGGGCAGGAGATCCGCTGCTCATCCTCGATGACACCCAGGCTGCAGCTCAGCTCGCAATCGTCCGCAGCCAATACATTGCACTGAAAATCCGGGAGGCACGTCTGTTGGCAGAACGCGACGGACTGGATACTGTCGCCTACCCACGTGAACTGGCACAGTCGGATGCGTTTGCACGGGAAGAAATTGCAGCCCAGAACGAGATTTTCAAGGCGCGACGGGCGTCGAATGAGGGAGAGAAAGATGTACTCGAACAGCGGATTGGTCAGCTGGAGTCGCGAGCCGAAGGCCTCATTGCGCTCAAGGCGAGCAAGGAACAACTCTCCCGATCTTATGCCGAAGAACTGGAAGACATTCGCGCCTTATTGAATCAGGGCTTCTCGGACAAATCCAAACTGAGGGCTATTGAGCGCAATTACGAGATGATGGCCGGAGAAGCCAGTGAACTGGTAGCCAATATCTCCTCCATTGAAGTGCAGATTGGTGAGACGCGACTGCAGATTATTCAGCTCGATCGGGCATTTCGAAATGAGGTCGTCAACGAACTCAGCGATACCCAGACCAGACTAAAGGATGCCGATGAGCGCATGATCGCGTTGCAGGACATAGTAAGCCGAACAGTGATTCGATCTCCAACCGATGGTGTCGTCACTGGCATGCAAGTCCATACAGTTGGCGGTGTGATTCCTCCTGCAAACCCCATTGCCGAGATTGTGCCGCAAACGGAAGAGCTCATCGTGGAAGCGCGCATAGCGGTGATCGATATAGACAGGGTTCGCGTCGGCCAGGAAGCCACTATTCGCTTTTCGAGCTTCACTAGCGCCGTACCGACAATTTTTGGCAAAGTGATCCATATTTCGGCGGACACTTTTAACGACCGAAATACCGGTGCGCCTTTCTATCAAGCCAGAATTGAAGTCACTCCCGAAGGCATGGCGGAGCTGGGCGACCTGACACTGGTACCGGGCATGCCGGCTGAAGCGTTTATTGCCACGGGTTCACGCACGTTTCTTCAGTATGCCTTCAAGCCATTCACCAACGCGCTTGCGCGTAGCCTCATAGAAGACTGATCACATGAAATTTGCACTTCGCGCTGCAGTAGTTTGCTTCGGAGTTGGACTGGCAGTCGGTGGTGCCGTGAACGCCGCCGACGATGCGGCGATTGCGTCTGCCAGTGAGGCCCTGCCTGCGGGTGCGATCGGCGTCACGCTCGAGGATTTCTTCACGGCGGCGATGCGCAATAGTCCGCGCCTGCAGATCGCCGAAGAATCGATGAAGATTGGCGAGTCCCGCCGCAAGGCTGCCAGTGGCAGGTTACTGCCTCAGCTCAATGCCAGCGCAAACGTGTCGGACAATCGACAAACACGTCTCAATACCCTGCAGACCTTTGACGGTAATCGCTACTCATTGCAACTGTCGCAGGTATTGTTCAATTGGCAAGCCTTCTCCCAGCGCAAACAGGCACTCATTATCGAGGACCAGACCGAGGCAGAGTACTACAACACGCTCAGCGAGCTACTCACAGAGGTGGCCGAAAAGTACTTCGATGTGCTGGCTGCGCGGGATGCGGTGGAATCCGTTGCTTCAGAACTGGAAGCAATCACGAATCAACTGGCACAGATCCAGAGTATGTATGATCGCCAACTCGCCCAGATTACCGACCTGTATCGGGCCCAGGCAGAGCTGGCGAATGTGGAATCCCGCCAGTTGATGTTGCAGAGCCGTCTGATCTTTGCCGAGGAGGCTCTGCGTTCGGCAACCGGCATCGACATCGGATCGCTGTACCAGTTGAATGAGACTGTCGATATCCCTCCGCTGGATCAGGATGTGGATTATTTCGTGCAACAGGCCAGAATGAACAGCCACGTGATTCGGGCACGGGAACTCGCCTTCGATGCTGCCAGGGAACATGTGTCTGAGAGTCGGGGCGCGTACATGCCGCGAGTCAGCCTTATCGTACAGCAGCAGAACACCAACGTCGGTTACGACAACGCCCCCCTGGACACGACTGATTCCAACTATATTGGATTGGACATTACAATCCCGTTGTTTGCCGGTGGCAGCAATCGCGCCTCGGTTGCCGAGGCATCCAGTCGCAGCCACATCGCGGCTAACGAGTTGCAACTCACCCGGCTCGACGTCAAGGAACGCGTCACCTCTGCCTACCTGCAGGTTGAGTCAACGGCGCGACACACGCTGGCGGCACGCAAGGTTGCCGAATCGACAGCCCTGTCCGCTGAGGCGATGCAACAGGGTTTTGAACTGGGTGCTGTAACCAGCGTCGAGGTGCTCGAAGCGCTGCGCGACCAGTACGATGCAGAACGGGATTTGCAACAATCCCGCTATGAACACATTAAATATCTGCTGCACCTCAAGCGAGACACCGGCACCCTGACCGCCGAGGATCTGCTCGAGGTTGGTTCCTGGCTCACTCCGCTCGCCAACTGAGACCCATGTCTGCTCTGCAACGCGTCACAACCGAATTTATCGAGATGGAAGATCGCATGCGCATCTCTGGCGAGAACGAGCAGGGCGAGGTTACCTCATTCTGGTTAACGCAGCGTTTGCTCATCCGCCTTGTTGCGCATCTCGTGGCATCACTCGAGAAAGGTGCTCCGAAAGGTGGAAAACTTCAGGGCCATGATGAACGCATCAGCGAGATGGTGCAGGGCATGGCGCAGCAGGCGGCGCAGGCGGCACTGAACAGCGAGGAAATACCGGTCAAGGATCCGGACTACGACCATACTTGGCTGGCACTCGAGGTCGACATCAAACACATCGATGAACAACTTCATCTTGAGTTCCGAAATAAGAGTGGCGTCAGTGCCGAAGTCACTCTCGAGGTTTCTCACTTGCGACAATGGCTGTCAATTCTCTATCGGCTCTGGATTCAGGCGGAATGGCCCAAGGCGATTTGGCCGCAATGGATGACGGACTCGATCGCCGAAACGGCAAATCAACCATCAGCACCGCTGCACTAACAGGATTTGTTCAGAAATAGCGGTCCAGAATGGCACGAGTGACCGCGTGCAGGCTGCTGGCGAAATCGGCCAACTCGAACTCGTAGAATCCCTCGGCGGCGAGTATCTCTGCAGGCAGGGTGAAGGTGCGGCCCTTGTCCAGCGCTCTTACCAGGTCCGGATAATTGTTCTGGCTATTCTGACTGGCATAGATCGCCATTGCCTCATCCTTCTTCTGCTTGTGAACGCTGATATCGATGAGCGTATTGACCGGGTTCTGCACACCAATCTCGTAAGCGAAGGTCCGTGGAAACGGGGGCTGGTGCCGCATAGCCTGCAAGGCGCTCCATACGAGTTGTGCTGCCATGCGATGATCGGGGTGCAGTTCCAGAGGTCCTGGAAAAAACACGGCGCCTGGGGCGATTGCGGCGATTGCGTTCGCCACGCGCTCAATCAGATCCGCACGCAGCGCGAGTCCACGATCCGGTTCCGGCCAGAAGTCAATGCTGCTCACTCCTAACAAGTCGGTGGCGGCGCGCGCTTCCTCCTGGCGAACCCGTACCAAATCCGCAGTATCCCCTCCAAGCGCGCCGTCGGTCAGGACGATCACGTGTGTGGTTATGCCCGCTGCCTTCGCCTTCAGCAGACTGCCGCCCATGCCAAAGGTTTCATCGTCGGCATGGGGCGCGAACACGAGCCAGGGACCCGGAGGGAGGGGTGCCGGAGCGAATGCAATGAGGGTGTGTTCGGGATTCAACATCGAGGTGAGTTATTTGAGCCGATGTGTGGAGTAAGACCGCATGATTATACGGGCAAGCGCCATTATTTTTTAGTTTTTTCGGCCGATTCATGATTAAATTCGCAGCCTTATCAATACGTCTTGGCGCGCACCAAGCCTGTTCGCCCTGGCAACAATGACATCGGGTCAAGGGATGTTTTTTACACTGCTTCGGCAATGGGTACTAACTCCCATCACACATTACCGGCTCTTTCATAATTTCGTCCGGCAAGATTTCTTTGCGCAGTTCAGCGCTTCAGTGGGCGGTCTGTTATGGCTATTCATGACTCCGCTTATCCACATCATCATCTACGCCTTCGTGTTTGCGTATATTTTCCAGGTGCGCCCGCTGGAGGAATTTGGCGAGACCCGCTTCATCGTCTTCATGATGATTGGCTATCTTCCCTGGTTTGCCTTTGCCGAGTCGATTGGCAAATCAACAAGCTTGCTGCTTGAGAAGGCGCCACTGATAACTAAAGTGGTTTTCCCCGTGCAAATTATCCCGGTGGTCGGCACGCTCGTTCCTTATATGACACATGTCATCGGTTTCCTGATTCTGCTGCTATATCTGATTTTCGAAGGCTATTTCAATTGGCTCTGGATCGCGTTGCCACTGGTTTTCTTCCTGCAGTTTCTATTCACAATGGGACTCGTTGCAATCCTGTCGGCCCTGTGTGTGTTTCTTCGGGATTTGCAGCAGCTGGTCGCCCTCGGCATCATGGTCTGGTTCTTTCTGACACCGATTATCTATCCTATTTCGATGGTCAGCGATGAATCCGTTCGCAATCTGTTCTTGCTCAATCCCATGCACAGCTTCGTGAATTTCTACCGCGAGCTGATCCTGTTGGGCAACTTCTCGCTGGTGAATTTCGAGATCATTGTTGTGGTTTCCCTGCTGAGTTATCTGGTTGGTGGGTGGGTCTTCATGAAAATCAAACTTGCTTTCGGGGATGTGCTCTAACCTACGCTTATGGAATTGTCTCGAGTCTCAGTTAACGGTTTGCACAAGGACTTCAAGATCTACGATCGGCCGCAAGACCGCTTGATCGAGATTCTCCGCCGCAAGCAAATGCACAAGATCTACCATGTGCTCAGCGATATTTCATTCGCCGTTCCCGATGGCAAGAGCCTCGGAATCATCGGCGACAACGGCGCTGGCAAGTCGACCTTGCTCAAACTGCTCGTCGGGACTTTACAGCCGACCCGCGGAGAGATTCAGATGCGAGGCCAGATCGCAGCACTGCTGGAACTGGGCGCCGGCTTCCACCCGGAATTCACAGGACGCCGCAATATTTTCCTCAATGCCTCGCTACTGGGTGTGCCCGATGACGACATCGCACAACTTGAAAACGACATCATTCAATTTTCCGAACTCGACTATTTCATCGATCGGCCCGTCAAGACCTACTCATCCGGGATGTATGTGCGGCTCGCCTTCTCCATCGCAACCATGGTGCGACCGGATATCCTGATTATCGACGAGGCATTATCGGTAGGTGATCTGGCATTTCAGAAAAAGTGTGTGCAGCGCATGAACCAGTTCCGCGAAGATCAGAAGACAATGGTGTTCTGCAGCCATTCCATGTTTCATGTGCAGGAATTGTGTGACATCGCAATCTGGCTGGACAAGGGCAAGATTCGCGAGATTGGCGATAGTGAAAAAGTGGTAGGGCATTACGAGGACTTCTGCAACGCCAAAAAGGTTTACAACAGTATCCGCGAGGATTTGCCCGAAGAGCTCGAGGAAGAGTCGAAAGACAAGGGCACGACCATCCAGGATTGCAAGATCAACTCCCTCACCGTGCGTTCGGCGGAAGGTGAAATTATTACTTCCCTCAAGGCCCTCAGCGACATCAGATTGGAGATGGAAGTTGAGGTCCTCGTGGACGGCATCGAAGGCAACTTCGGCTTTGCCTTCATGAAATCGGCCGAGGAGCCCGTGGCCTCATTTCTCACAACCAGTCTGAGTGATGTTGAAAAAGGGCCTTTCCGCAAGGGCGATGTGTTTACCGTTTCATTGCTTGTAAAGAATCTGGCCATGCGCGTGGGCGAGTTTTACGTGTTGGGCGGCCTCGCCGACAAGAGCGGCCTTTTATGGTATGAAACCAAATTCAGCAAGTTGCTGCCAATTGAGCCGAACAAGGGAGTCGGCCCGGTCACCATGCAATCCGAATGGACCGTACACAAGGATCATGTCTAGCTGCTGACCGCGCTAGTCGAACAGATAGTCTTCCACTGCAACTCTTGGCGGTCCGGTATCGGGGAGCTGACCGTAGGGATCGATCTTGTAGATAACCGGCAGGCTTGTGTAGTTCCTGACTTCGATAATTTCCATATAGGCTTGGGTGACAAGATCCCGATTGAGAAAAGGATCGGACTGCAACAGCGTCTCATAGGGTTCCTGTTCGAGTTCAAGTCGCGGATAGACGAAGACCGAATACACATTTGAAGTTTCATTACCGACCCAGCCCGACAGTTGCAGCAGGTTTTCGAGCGGCACAATTTGCGCCAGATCCTCCCGCGTGTTCAGATCCTTGATGCCACGAAACGCCAGTATGTTCTCGATCAACTCGTCATCGAGACCCGGCAGCAATTCCATGGCCTCACGAGTTGCCAGATTCAGATTAACATTGCGCTGGGTGCCATAGATCGTGAATGCTGCATCGAGGTTTACTCCTTCGAACAGTTCCGCGAATCCGCGCACTTGCAGGAGTTCTTCGACGGTATCGAGTTCCGGGTTATTACGGGGCGAATAAGGCAGTTCCAGATCCTGATAATAATCTTTCTCCGCGCCGTTAATGCCTTCCAGGTCATTAAGATCGGTCCAGTCAGTCCATGCCGACAACAAGTCCTGGACCTGTTGCGGGTCGGCCTCCTCTCCCCCCAGTCGCTTCTCGATCAGGAGCTGCATATTGCGGCGAGGAATCCGATTCAGATTGATCTTGCCGCCGTGGTCATAGATGCGTACAACGACATCCTCTGCGAGCGGATAGCTCAGCTCCAGCGGTTCACCGTCAAAGCGGTATTTCGGTTCGAGAATTTCACCGTCCTCATCCTCGGCCAGGGTTTCTCCCAAGGGTCGCGGCATTCTTTCCAGCATCAGCTCCATTTCGGCCTGACTCACAGCACTCATCAATTCCGGCAGATTGAGGCTGGCTTCCTGATTGTTCATCGCTGTTTTTGCGGACAGACGGACCTTGCTCGCCATCGCAGTCACGAGCACTGTCAACAGAACCGCGGTCCAGAGAACGATAATTATGACGGTGCCGCGTTGTTTTGACCCTGTCACAGCCCCACCTCGAAATCGACATTGGGCCGAATGGTGCGATGTTGATTGGCGCGAACACGAGCGAGCACTTCCAGCAGTTCGCTATCAGACTCTGCCGGTTCAAAACGCACATAGACAGCCAGTGGCAGGCTCGATAACGCCTGCCCATCCCATTCCTCTCGCCAGCGCTTGTCTTCTTCGAGATCTTCATACAGATACCGGAAACTGACGGTATAGCCCGGGAGGATCAGACGCGCTTCGGCGTTATCGAGCCGCTCCGTGGGGTTATCGCTGAAAGCCGGGACGAGTGTGAGATAGACGCCTTCCTCTTTCACCGAATACAGCTCCCAGGTAGTCAAGCCCGGTGTACGCTGAGGGGAGACCGTGGACACCCAGCGCAGGTGATCATCCTCACCTTGAAAATAGATCTGGCGTGACAGCGTCTCCTCGTTGGTAAAGCTGTGAGGGAACGCTCCTTGCAAGGCGCGATCGATTTGCAGCACCGACAGTGCCTCATCCAGCTGCTGATCGAGTTTATCGGAATTGCGATTCCAGTCCCGGGTCACAATGAAGACTCCCGAACTCATGAGCCCGAGCAGCATTGTTGTCAGTGCCAGCGCCAGAATGACCTCGATCAGGGTGAAGCCGGTCATTTTCACTGAAGTGGCATTGCACAGCGCTTGTGGGTTTCGCATCGTGACTATTCCGGCAGCTGCAGTCGAATCCAGCGCTTACCCTCGAGGGTTTGCTCGCGTTCGGGAAACGTGATGGCGTAGGCTTCCAGTTGGTACACGCTCGCTTCCGTTTTGCGCTCAGGGGGTTCCAGCAATTCTACGGCCTGGATCTGAAAACTGTCATCGTCAAGCACCGGTTCCACATCGCTGTACTCGTCCTGCAACAATGCAAAGCTGCTCGCCGCCCTTAGCCGGGTAGCCTGTAACAGACTCGCTTCGGAGCGCCACGATAACTGTTTGCTGCCACCAACCAGCGCGAACAAGCCTCCCAGCACAAAGCCGGTTATCGCCATTGCCACGATGACCTCCAGCAAGGTGAAACCTGTCTGTTGTGTTTTCTGCATTAGGCGTCTAATCGTCCTCGGATGTGGTAGTGACACGCCCGGTGAAAGGGTCAATTGCAATCATGAGTCGCCGCTCGCCCTGTTCCAGCACCAGGGTCCCTCCCGTACTGCCGCCTTCCGGATAGAAGCTGATTTCAATCAGGGGCTGCTCATCCGTTTCCTGTTCAGTGCTGTCGCGGAAACGCATCTCGGTCGCACTGCTTGCCTGCCATTGCCCAACACTGGACATGGCGGCGGGGAACTCATCCGGATCGGTGTATTCGCTGTAGAAACTCGCCGTTCTCGGCTGACCCAGAACCACGGCATCGCGGCGGGCGAAATTCAGGAGAGCGCTGGCCTGACGCACTTGAGCGGCGAAGGTCCGATTGTCGAGACTGCCGAGGTTGGGCACGACCAGCACGCTGGCGAGCCCCAGGATCGCCAGCACCAGCAGAATCTCCAGCAGTGTAAAGCCTGCAGAGGGAGAGATATTGCTACCGTGTGTTGACAGCCTAGAGGCTGATATCGGCGTCATCGTCTTCGCCGCCACGCTGGCCATCTGCGCCATAGGACATCAGGGTGAATTCACGACCCATGACTTCATAGACATACTCATTACCCCAGGGGTCCTTGGGGACGTCACGGCGCAGGTAGGGGCCATTCCAGGCGGCGCGATCTGTCTCATTGACCATCAAGCCTTCGAGAGAATCCGGATACTCACCGACATCGAGCCGATAGGTATCGAGTGCCGCCTCCAGAGTTGAGATCTGGGAAATCGCCGCATCGCGACGCGCGCCGGCTTGCTGATTGAAAATATTGGGCGCTACCATGACCGCCAGCATTCCGATGATTGCCATCACCACCAGAATCTCGATCAGGGTAAAGCCTGCTGTCCGCTCTCGTGTGCTTGAATAATTCATAATAGATTCCTGTGACTCCACTGCTTTGATAACCAGTATACGCTTGCGATTCGTCTCACATAGTCGAGTCTGGCCGGTATGGCGAAGACTAGAACGCCTCGTCGCCAATCAGGTCAGATGCCAGCTCGAAACGTTCGAGAATATCGCCGTAACGCAACGTTGATTCCTCATTCAGATTGATGATTTCCGGGCGTAACACGATAAACAGTTCGCGGCGTTCCTGGTTGTTCTGGCGATAGGAAAACAAACGACCCAGCACCGGAATATTCGTCAATCCCGGGACTCCCGTGTTCAGGTCTTCGTTATCAGTCTGAATCAGGCCTCCCAGCACAACATTCTCGCCGTTGCGCACCACTACCGTGGTATTGATCTCCTGGTTATTGAAGACCGGATTGTTGTTCACCCCTGGCGCACTGCTGTCCACTGATGACAATTCCTGACGGATGACAAGATTGACCACACCATCCTTGTTGATCTGGGGAGTAATGGTCAACACAATGCCGGTGTCACGGTACTGGATATTGGTGGTCGCAAAACCGCCGGTGCCGATGGATTCGCCTTGTTGTACGGGCACCTGTGAACCAATCTGGATCTCGCCTTCCTGATTGTTTGTCACTGTCAGCGAAGGTCGGGCGAGCAGTCTCACTTCGTTATTGGTGGAGATGGCTTCCAGTGTCGCGTCAATTTGCGCGGCTCCATCGATGAAAGTCTTGCTGAATAGCACGCCGCCCAAGTCGGCTGCCGGCAGGAAGGATGTCGACGTGGACGTGGAGATCGGATCGAGACTGCTGTTCGCTGCAACCCGGGACCAATCGACACCAAACTTGGTTGCTTCTGTCAGGGTGATCTGGGCGATGACGGCGTTGATCATGACCTGCAACGGTACCACGTCCAGCTGATTGATCGTCGTCAACAATTGCCGATAATCCCTCGCGGTGCTGCGAATCAGCAGGCTGTTGGTGGATTCGTCCGCGACGATCTTAACGACCAGGTTAGCCGAGACGGCACTCGAAGCCGCTGAGGAGGCACTGCCTGCAGACGGAGTCGCAATGGCGGGCACTGCCGTAAAGGCGGCACTATTGCCATTCTGGTTGTTGACTGGTGCGATTGCGGTTGCCGCGGAGTTGCCTGCCGCGTCAGCCCGAGCCTGATTATTGACGGCGTTGAGGCGATCGCGTTCATCATTGTCGATCTCAAACACGTCCGACAAGGTCTCGGCCAGTTCAACGGCATTCAGGTTTTTCACCTGATAGTGAAACAGCTGTTCGACCTGATCCTGGCTATCGGCATCGAGAATTCGTACCCAGCGCAAGATTTCGTCGAAGCCGCGCGTTGCCGGGGCAGTGATTAGCAACGCGTTAATGCGCTCGATGCCCTTCACTTGATAGGCAGGAGACGGACCCTCGATCAACAGCAGGATCTCTGTCAGTTCTTCAGCGACTTCCGCCGCGCTGGCATTGTTCAAGGGATAGAGGCGAATGCCCTGATTCACGAAGGGATCGGCATCGATCAGTGTCAGCAGTTGGTTGGCACGCTCCAATTGCGATTCGGCGCCGGTAATCGCGAGCGTGGTGTTATTGGTCAGACGGCGGACACTGCCATCTGGCTCCAGCAACGGTGCCAGTGCCTCCATCGCGGCAGCCGGTGAAATATAGGTGAGTGGTGTCACCTGTGTCATACGGGCGGCCGAATTCAATGCGGTCGTATCGGGCGTGGTAATCGCAGCAGGCAAGTTAGTTTGCTGGCGACGCGCGTTGTAGACATTGCCCGCCCGCTCCAGGACGACACCGGCGTCGCGACTCAATAATTGCATGAGCGGCCAGACGTCTTCGCGCGTCAATGGTCGTGCCTGGGCAGTGCGCACGCTGACCACATTGCTGATGGAGGGATCGATAACGAGACTGATGTCCAGAGCCGCCGCCAATTCTTCCAGCACCAGGCGCAGATCAGCCTGCTCGTAATTCAATGAGACGGTATTATCGCCCCGAGGTGCAGCCGCGGTCGGCACAGGCTCATTAAACCCGGGCGCGTTTAAGCGCTGTCCGTCACGGTTAATCGCATCGATCAGCGCCTGTTGTTCGCTGAGGCCACCTGTGGCCAATTCCGGAATCACTTCTGTCGTCTGGGTACGATTCACTGCTTGCGCACGCGCATTGGAGGGAGCACTCGCCTGCGGCCCGGATGGAGACTGCAGCGCCGAGCACGAGCTGAGCAATACCAGCAGCGCGATAGCGCCCGGTAGCCGGCCCCGCAGCTTGAGTTCTGAATTCGAATTCACACTATTCTCCCTATTAAAACTCAACAGCATTCATACTGAATACGGCTGACAGCATTGTGATTGTGATGCCACCGACGGCGATGGCAAGAAAGATGATGAGAGCAGGCTGCAGTGCCGAAACCAGCGCGGACATCTGATTTCTGACTGTCGTGTCGAAGGTGGCCGCGGACTTCAGCAAGATGCTGGAAGTGCGACCCGACTCTTCACCAACTGCCACCAGTTGATGCAGCAGTGTCGGAAACTGGTTGGTCTTCTCCAGCGAGATGCCGAGGCCGGCGCCACCGCGCACATCCTCTTCCACCTGTTGCAGTTTGCTGGTGATGACACTATTGGCAATGACCTCTCTGGCGACGCGCAGCGAACGAATTAATGGAATTCCTGCACCGAGAAGCGCGCCAAGCGTACGGGCGAAAATGGCGCACTCCTTATAAAGAATCAGATTGCCGAGCAGGGGCAGGGATAGCAGGAAAGCATGCTTGCGGTAGCGCAACCGGGGATCGGCATCCATGCGTTTCCACAGAAAGACGAGCAGAACAAAGAGTACGATGAACAGGTAACCATAGCTTTGCAGGAAGGCGCTCAGTGCCAGCAGGAACTGCGCCGAACCCGGGATGTCGGTGCCAGCATCTTCAAACATGGCGGCAAACTGGGGAATCACGAAGACCAGCAACAGCACAACAGACAGGATTCCTGTGACCAGCAGCACGATCGGGTAGATCATGGCCGAAACAATGGCCTGTCGCGTCTTGGCACTGGTTTCCAGAAATTCAGCCAGGTCCGGCAGCAATTCATCCAGAATGCCACCTTCCTCGCCGGCACGGACGATATTGACGTACATCTTGCTGAATACCTTCGGATGGCTCTCCATGGCATCGGCGAGACTCTTGCCCTCTTTCACATCGCGCAACATGGCGACTACGAGGGCCCGCATTGCGACGGACTCTGTGATGCCCTCGAGCAGGCGCAGGGCCTTGTCGAGCGGAACATGGGCTTCTACCAGAGTGCAAAGCCCGGTCGTGAAGTCGACAAGATCGGTGTGCGAGATGCGCTTGCGCTGACTTCGTTCGGCATCAGAGCGGGTTTCCTGGATCTTGACCGGTGTCAGGCTCTTGCCCCGCAATAATCTGACAGCCTCACGTTCGGAGTCGGCAGTGAGGCGACCGCTCTGCATCTTGCCAGCGGCATCAAATGCCTGATATTTGAAATAGAGTGTGGTCATAGTGCCCGTGTCACCCTTACCACTTCTTCAGGCGTGGTCAGACCCGCTCTCAATTTCTCCAGTGCATCCTGCCTCAGACTGCGCATCCCTTCGGCGAGCGCCTGTTCCCGGATTACATTGGCGTCGGCCCCAGAAGCAATGTGATGACGAATGGCGTCACTCATCAACAATAACTCATAGAGTCCGACACGACCTCGATAACCAGTATTGCCACAGCGTTCGCAACCGGCGCCCCGTCGCACCGTCGGACAACTGGTGGCATCAATCTCGAGCACAAAGGCTTCATCTGCAGAAAGCGGGTGTTCCACGGCACAATCTGTACACACGCGGCGTACCAGGCGTTGGGCCTGGATTGCCAGCAGGCTTGAGCTGATCAGATAACCTTCCACGCCCATGTCCTGCAGCCGGGTCACGGCGCCGGCCGCATCGTTGGTATGCAGGGTTGAGAATACGAGGTGGCCCGTCAGCGCAGATTCAATGGCGATCTCCGCGGTTTCGTGATCGCGAATTTCTCCCACCATCAGGATGTCGGGGTCTTGCCGCACAATGGAACGCAGCCCAGCAGCGAAGCTGAGGCCGATGCTGGAGTTCGCCTGGATTTGCGTGATTCCCTCCAGCTGATATTCGACCGGGTCTTCCACCGTGATGATCTTCTGCTTCTCGGTGCTGATTTTTTCCAGTGTGGCGTACAGCGTGGTGGTCTTGCCGCTGCCAGTCGGACCGGTAATCAGGATCATGCCGTGGGGCTGGGTAATGACCTTTTGATATTGCGCCAGGATCGATTCCGGCATTCCCAACTGGGTCAGTGTTACAGTGGTATCGCCGCGGTCGAGTATGCGCAGCACGATGGATTCGCCGTGGACTCCCGGCAAGGTGGAGACGCGCATGTCCAATTGCTTGTTGCCTATCTGGTAGTCGATGCGGCCATCTTGGGGTAAACGCTTTTCACCGATATCCAGCCGCGCCATG
>Ga0222714_10002125_pt1 | contig 21471 bp, 21 predicted proteins | sample C33_3DmetaG_FD_165048 | JGI IMG/M metagenome (GOLD analysis project Ga0222714, IMG submission 165048) | Estuarine water microbial communities from San Francisco Bay, California, United States - C33_3D | ecosystem: Environmental > Aquatic > Marine > Unclassified | place: USA: California...
CTTCTAAAATTGGTAATTGCAGAAGTTATCCATCCTACAGGACCGTCTTGATAAAAATATGCAGATGCATTTCCTGAGAATATCCAACCTGACACTCCCGCCAATGTTATTGTTATAATTGCTGCACCAGGAAGTGCAAAAGCTACAGGAAATCCGGATCCTAAAGCAACTCCCATGATGACTAAAAGTAAAATTAAAAAAAATATTTCCATTAATATTTATCTTTCAAAATTTTATATGTATTAGACAACACCACGCTTGCGAATTGAAAAATCATAGTGATTGCGAAGATAGCTAAAAATACAGCTAATAAATATTTTACATACATTCCTGAAACGCCTTGTTGGGTAACCTCCACACTTAAAACAGGTGCATTAATAATTGAGGTTTTTCCTTGCAAACCAATAAAAATTGTGATGGCACAAAGTGGTATACCGAGTAAAATAGAGCCAGCAATATTTGATATAGCTTTAGTTTTTTCTTTAAATTTCACATACAAAATATCAATTCTTACATGACCTTCTTGAACAAGTGTATAAGCGCTTGAAATCAAAAATATTGCAGAGTACCACAATCTAACAAGGTCTCCCATGAAAGCTTGTTCGTAAAAAAAAACATATCTAGTAATTACAATGCTAGCCTCTGCAAAAACTACTAGAGTCGCAAACCAAATAAAGCTTGGAGCTTTTTTATAATATCCAATAATAAAACCAATCAAAGCCAGCGGTAAGTGAAATAATAATGCTCTAGAACTGGGTTTGGTAAAAATATTTAAGCTACTGTCAACCATAAATTTAGATAAAATTTTTTCTGCAGCCATAAAAGATATTAAAACATCAAATATACCTATAAATAAAATAGCCCAAAATGATGACCTGGCTATATAATCTGCATATTCAGAAAATTGATTTGAAACAAATAAGATATTTTTATCAGAAATTTTTATAGACAAATAAATACATATTATAAATGTCAATAAATAAGATAAAAATTGTAAAATTGATAAAAAACTTTCAAAACTTTTTGTAGAATCAAATGCCCTATAAAACTTATCGGCACCTGGCCAATTAAAATAAACAATTAAAATATTATTTATAAAAAATATAACAGTTAAATAAACTGTTAAAAATGAAATGAACTTTAAGAAAAACTTTATACTTTGACTCATAAAAAAAACCACGGGGCTTTAGACCCCGTGGTTTCAATATATATTATGATAATTTTAAAACTCTGTTTCTTTGCTGTAAGTAAGTAACATCAGAAGCTTGATAATAAGTTCCAATGTCTCTTCGAGCTTTTACAAAACTGTCATAGACTTTCTTGGCCATAGGACTATTTGCTGTAACCTCTCCGTACACTTCATTTGCAGCTTTTCCAAACGCATCATAAATACGGTCATTGTATTGTAAAACTTTAACACCGTGATTTTTCTTTAATCTTACTAATGCGTCACCATTTTTGGCAGCGAATTCAGCCATCATGATATCATTTTCAGCAGAAGCTGCTGCTTCTATTAGAGCCTGATCTCCCTTAGACAGACCGCTGAACCAAGACTTATTGATACCCACTGATAACATTGATCCAGGTTCATGAACTCCTGAAGCATACATAATTTTAGTAGCTTCATAAAATTTCATAAACTCGTCTGCAAAAGGTCCAACCCACTCTGTTGCATCAATATTTCCATTCACTAGGTTTTCATATATTTGACCACCGGGTAAACTTACTACGCTAGCCCCAAGCTTAGTCATCATCTGACCACCGAGACCCGGCATTCTTATTTTAAGCCCTTTAAAATCAGCAGGTGATTTGATTTCTTTTCTAAACCAACCTCCGGCCTGAACTCCAGTATTGCCGCACATAAAAGATTTAAGATCATATTTACCTGCAAGTTCATCCCATAATTGCTGTCCACCACCCCAACGAATCCAAGCATTCATTTCCACATATGTAAGTCCGAAAGGAACAGTGCAGAAGAAAGCAAATGCAGGATCTTTAGCAGTCCAGTAGTATTCAGCGCCATGATAAATTTGAGCTTTTCCAGATGCAACATGATCAAATGAGTCAAAAGCACCTACTCTTTTACCCGCTGGGTAAAGCGTTACATTTAAACGTCCACTAGACATTTCGGTAACTCTTTTTGCAAACCTAGCAGCGCCAGTACCAAGACCCGGAAAATTTTCTGGCCATGTCATAACCATGGTTATTTCTTTACGCTCAGCAGTAATTGCTGGTGCAGATAAGCCACTAACTCCAAGAGCCGTTGCTCCCGTAGCAAGTGCAGCTTTTTTTAAAAAAGATCTTCTTGATGAAGATTTTTTAATGATAGCTTTGTCATTAGTTTTCATTATTTCCCCCATTAAATTAATATACGAAAAGTTATATTACTATTTTATCTACACAATTGAAGAATTAAATAATGTCGAAAATCTTAGTTTTTTTGACTTGAGTATAGTATTATTTTTTAGTTAGTAGTTTTTTTTGCATATATTTTTGCAAAACCTCCGGAACAATAATTGATCCATCTTCATTTTGGTAATTTTCCAAAATGGCAATAATTGTTCTACCTATAGCAAGTCCAGATCCATTCAAAGTGGCTAATAATTCGTTTTTATTATCTATAGTTTTGTATCTAGCTTTCATTCTATTAGCTTGAAATGTGGAGCAAGAAGAGCAGCTAGAAATTTCTCTATATTTTTCTTGGGAAGGTATCCAAACTTCTAAATCATAAGTTTTCTCAGCGCTAAAACCCATATCACCAGATGATAAAAGCATAACTCGATAAGGTAACTTTAATAAATCTAAAATTTTTTCTGCAGATGAACGTAATCGCTCTAACTCTTTCATACGAAACTCGGGTTGAATTATTGAAACTAACTCAACTTTAGAAAATTGATGTTGTCTCATCATTCCCTGCGTGTCTTTACCGGCAGCACCCGCTTCAAGCCTAAAACAAGGTGTAGAGGCTACCAAGCGCAAAGGCAAATCTTCATATTTTACAATTTTGTCCGCAACTACATTGGTTAAAGAAACCTCGGCTGTAGGTATAAGCCATAAATTATTATTAGTTTGAAATTGTTCCTCTTTAAATTTGGGTAACTGTCCAGTCCCAAACATTGATTTTTCATTAACTAATATAGGTACATTGTATTCACTATAACCATTTTGTTCTGTATGAACATCAATCATAAAATTAATCAAGGCTCTTTCTAATTTTGCTAGGTCATTTTTTAATATTACAAATCTTGAACCAGACATGTTCACAGCGGTTTCAAAATCTATTAAATCTAAATTTTTAGCTAAGACTTCGTGACTTAAAGGTTTGAAATTAAATTTTTTTATCTCACCACTTCTTTTTACTTCTTTATTACCACTCTCATCTTTAGAAACGGGAACGTCATCAAACGGTATGTTGGGTAAAGAATGTAAAATATTATTAATTTTATCTTGGTACTTAACAACTTCTAAATCTAAATTGGAGATAGCACTTTTAATATCAGATACTTCTTTTGATAATTTTTTAAAAGAATCAGAATTTTTATCTTTTTCTGTAGAAAGTTGTTTGGAAATAGAATTTCTCTGGTTTTGAAATTCTTGTTGTTTTTCTAAGTTTTTTCTGAGCGCCTCATCACATTTTAATAGTTCCTCGATGATTAAGTCACAATTATCTATAAATCTAGATTTAATTTTTGTTTTAAAAAAGTTTATATCTTTTCTAATTTCTTTTAAATTTAACATTATTTTTTTTCTACCATTTTAACAGTTAAAATGGAAAGCTCATATAAAAGAAGTAACGGAATTGCTAAACCAATCTGAGTAATTGGATCAGGTGGAGTTAAAATTGCTGCAACAGTAAAAATAATTACAATTACATATCTTCTTCTTTTTCTTAAATCTTCTGAATTTACAAACCCTACTTTACCTAATAGAGTTAGTAAAACTGGTAACTGAAAACTTAATCCAAAAGCAAACATTAGTTTTGTAATAAGTCCCAAATATTCATTTACCTTAGCTTCTAACTGTATAGGTAGGCCCGACATAGCTCCTGTAGTTTCAAAAGATAAAAAAAATTGAATCGCTAAAGGCATAATTAAATAATAAACAAGCATTGCACCCATAGTAAATAAAACTGGAGTTGCCACTAAAAATGGCAATAAAGCCATTTTTTCATTTTTATAAAGACCAGGTGCAATAAATTTCCATATTTGAATTAAGATCACTGGAAAAGAAATACAAAATGCAGAAAAAAAAGCTAACTTAAGATAAGTCAAAAAAGTTTCGTGCAATGCTGTAAATATCATTCTTCTTTGAATGGGATCATTTTTAGTTGCTTGCACATATGGATCTAAAAGAAATGCATAAATTTTGTCTGCGTACATGTAACAAACAACAAATGCTAAAAGTAAAAATAGTACTGATTTAATTAATCTAGATCTTAATTCTTTTAGGTGGCCTGTAATAGTAGATGTTTTGCTAGCCATTAATGATTAAGAATTTAATTTAGTTTTTTTATTTTTTTTTGAGACTTTTTCTTTTTTTTCAGGTTTGTGTATTTCTACCGTCTCTACATCTTCTATATTTTCTAAAGTATTTTGAAACTGGCCAGCATATCCCTTGATAGTTCGTATCCATCCACCAACTTTTTTCGCTATAACAGGAAGATCCTTTGGACCTATGACCAAGATTGCAATAATGAAGATTACTAGAAGTTCTGACCACCCAATTTGTGGCATGTGAAATTAACTTCCTGAGTTTTTGTTATCTTTATTAGGAAGATTTTTATCGTCTGTGTCTTCAACTGAAGACATTCCTTTTTTAAAACTTTTAATGCCTTTAGCTACATCTCCCATTAATTCCGAGATCTTACCGCGCCCAAAAAGAAGGACTACAAGTGCAACTACAATAACAATTTGCCAAAAACCTATGCTCATAAGTTAATCTTATCTATTATTTAATCAAAAAACAATATCTATTTTTTGTTATCTTCCTCGTCTTCGTCGTCGTCATCTTCTTCATCTTCATCTTCATCGTCCTCATCTTCTTCATCGTCATCTTCATAGTCTTGGTCATTGCTATTTTCATCATTACTACTTGGGTTTTCATCTTTTTCATTTAAAGTATCGCTGATCATTTCATCAATATTTGTAAAAATATTTTCTTTTAAAGAATCGTCATCTTCCTTCGTAAATTTAGAAGTACCAAAGATAGAACTATCTACTCTACTATCAATTAAACCAGCAGCCATTAACTCATCTGAATTTGGTAAATCTTCCAAACTATTCAAATTAAAATGACTTAAAAATGTATCGGTTGTTCCATAAGCAAGTGGTTTTCCTGGAATATCTTTTCGTCCAGCAGGTTTGACCCATCCTAATTCAAACAAAACCTCCATGGTGCCAGGAGAAAAAGAAACACCTCGTATCTCTTCAATCTCAGAACGGGTAACTGGCTGATGGTAGGCAATTATTGCTAATGTTTCTACGGCAGCTTTAGAAAGTTTTTTTTGACCTGTTATTTCCTCGCGCATCTGATCTGCAAGGTCTACCGAGGTTCTAAAAGACCATCGATTAGCTAATTTTATTAAATTAATTCCTCTTTCTCTATATTCATTTTGCAATTCATCCAGAATTTGCAAAACATCTGTATTTTTTTTTACTTTAGATTGCAAAGTTTCTAAATCCAAAGGTTCATCTGCTGCAAAAAGAAAAGCTTCAATTATTTTTTTTTCTTTTTTATCAAGATTTGCCATTTTTAATTTTTCGATTTAATAAAAATATCTTCAAAAACTTGCTCTTGCTTGATCAGAAGTTTTCCTTCTCTAACCAGTTCTAAACTGGCAGCAAAAGTTCCAGATAAACCAGATTTTTTTAATTTTTTACTTTTTAAAAAATTTTTAGGTACAATAGTCTGAATATCGCACCAATCTTTAATACGATCAAACATTTTAGTAATCATTTTGATAGCCTCTTCCATTGTATAAACAGGAAGTTTTTTTATATTAATAGAGGAAAAATTTTCTTTTCTTTTATAATCAGCGTAAGATTTGATTAATTCATATAAAGATACATAGTATTCAGATTTGTTGATTGGTTTTATTCCCTCTCTCATTGCTCTCATAAATACTTCATAACCTAATTTAGGTCTGCTCATTAGTTGATCTGATAACAATCTGATACTCTCTAATTTTCTAAGTTGAAGTTTTAATTTTTCTGCCATTTTAATTGCAGAAAAATCATCATCAAAATCTTCAGGTAACAATAGTCTTGACTTTAAATAAGCTAACCAAGCGGCCATTACTAAAAAATCTGCAGCTAACTCTAAGTTATTTTTAAGTTCGCTGATGTAATTAATGTACTGATCAGCAAGTTGAACTATAGATATTTGCATTAAATCTACTTTTTGTGCTTTTGCTAGATCTAGCAACAAATCAAGAGGGCCTTCGTAGTTGTCTACTTGTAATTTAAAGTTATTAGTAAGTATCTGTGCTTGATTCTCTTGCATAAAAAAGCGTACTAAATTATTGGCGATAATTAAAGATTTTAATGATTTTTGTTAACAATAATGAAGTTGCGTCGGGACTAGAAAGTAACAATCGTTGCATTTCGTTAAAATTACCACTGCAATGCAAAACGATATCGCATCCTGCTTGAAAAGACTTTCTTGCTTTAACTTCCACTGTTCCTTTTAAAGCTTTCATGCAGATATCATCAGACATAATCAAACCTTTGTAATTTAATATTTTTTTAATAATACCTTTTATAATGAACTTAGAAAAAGTTGCAGGATTGGTTTTGTCTAGACTGTCATAAACTATGTGAGCAGTCATCAGAAAGGGAGATTTTATATTTTTAAAAGAAGAAAAATCATTTTTAAATAAAAAATCTCGATTATGAGTAATTTTGGGAAGATAATAATGAGAATCTAATTTTGACAAACCATGTCCAGGAGCATGTTTCGCAATAGTCAAAATTCCTCTTTTTTTGTATTTTTCTATAACAATTTTACCAATTGTCTTTACTTCATCAACTTTATTAGAATAGGCCCTATCTCCTATCACTAGTGACGCGTTAGGATAAAACAAGTCCATAACTGGAGCGGCAACTAAATTAATTCCTAAAAAATTAAAAAGATTAGAATTAACATTAATAAAGTTATCTAATTGATAATTAAATTGCTTTAAATTTGTTTTGTAAAGTTTACCAAATATTTGAGCAGAATATTGATCTTGATTAAAAAATTTTAAAAACCTATTTACTCTACCACCTTCATGATCAATCATAATTAAAATATCATTTTTAGGATTAATAGATTTTAATTGTGAAATAAGATTTTTTAATTGTAAGAAATTTTGAATATTTCTTGAAAAAATAATATAGCCGATAGGTGAATACTGCTTAAATAAAAAATATTCCTTTTTAGATAAATAAGTACCTTTTATCCCCAGAATAATTGGTTTAATTTTCATATTTATTTAATTAGTTCCCAAAACTTAGGCTCAACCTCATTTTTTTTAAAATATTCTGAATTATCTATAAATGTTTTAAAATTATCATTAGTTTCAATCTTTTTTAATGTCATTCCATATTGATTAAGAAATAAATGATAAGCTTTTCTACTTTCAATAACTTTTTTTCTAAATAGATCTGATTGGTAATAATTATAACTAAGATAAAATACTGAAATTAAAAAAATAAAAGAAACAAATTTAAATAATATTTGTGTCATTACATTGAGTCTGGTGCATCAACTCCAAGTATCGATAGGCCTGATTGAATAACTAGCAAAATCTTACTTAATAGATAAATTCTAGCTTGAATTAAATCAGTATTATTATTTTCAATTATTTTAAATTCAGCATGTTCTTTGCCCAAATTCCAATAAGAATGAAACACGGAGGCTAGGTCGTATAAATAGTAAGGGATTCGATGTGGTTCTAAATTTTTAGATGATAGTTCTAAGCATTTAGGCCACAATGATAATTTCTTAATCATTTCCATCTCTACATCTGTATTAAGTAATTTAAGAAAATCGAAATTTTGAATTTTTTTATTTAAAGAAACTTTTCTTAAAATAGAATTAATTCTGGCACTTGCATACTGGACATAAAAAACAGGATTTTCTTTGGTTTTTTCTGTAACTTTATCAAAATCAAAATCTAATTGGCTGTCATTACTTCTGTAAATCATCATAAAACGAACTGCATCAACACCTACTGTTTCAACTAATTCTTTAGCAGTAATAAAGTCACCCGCTCTTTTCGACATCTTATAAGGCTCACCAGATTTATAAAGCTTAACCAATTGGCACACCTTACATTCAAAATCAGTTTTAAAATCAGACAAAGCATCTACACAAGCCTTCAATCTTTTAAGATAACCAGCATGATCAGCTCCTAAAATATTTATATATTTGTCATATTTTCTCTCTAATTTATATGCATGATAAGCAACGTCATTTGCAAAATAAGTCCAAGTTCCGTCAGATTTTTTTAGAGCTCTGTCCACATCATCTCCAAAATTGGTAGATCTAAAAAGCAACTGCTCTCTTTCTTCCCAATCTTCATGATCATTTCCTTTAGGTTTGGGTAAAATACCTTCATAAATACAATTTTTTTTATCTAAAATATCAATCGCTTTAGACACTAAATCTTTACGTACTAGCTCTTTTTCTGAAACGAACAGATCATGCTTTATACCCAAAGAAATTAAATCATTTTTAATCATGATCATCGCTTCATCCATAGCCATGACACCTAATTGCTCTTTGATTTTTTCATAATGTTCAAAATCTTTAATTTTATTTTTTTTTATTAAATTAGTTGCAATATCTTTAATATAATCACCAGGATAAAGACCTTGATCTAATGGAAAAGAAATATTTTTTTTTATTTCTACAATTCTTGCATATACAGATTTAGCAAACATATGAATTTGATTGCCGTAATCGTTAATATAATATTCTTTAGTAACCTTGTGCCCAACATACTTTAGTAAATTAGCCAAAACATCTCCATACACAGCTCCTCTGCAATGTCCTACATGCAAAGGACCAGTTGGATTTGCCGATACATACTCGATATTTATAAGTTTTTTTGCATGTAGTTGATCATCATAAATATGATCAAAGGTAGATAAAAAATTTAGCCAAAAATTATTTTTAAACTTTAAATTAATAAATCCAGGTTTTGCTACCTCTATTGAATCAAATTCATTAAAATTATTTTTAATTAAATTCGCTATATCTGAACCTATTTCTAAAGGATTTTTTTTGGATGAGGATGATAAAATTAAAGGAGCATTAAAGGCAAGATCTCCAAAACTTGCTTGTCTAGGAGTATCTACTGAAATTTTATCATAATTACATTCGTAACTGTTAGATTGTAATAAATCTGAAAATTTATCTTTATAAATTTTAAAAATATTCATTTGATTGTATTATATGTATCTATAGCAAATTTATCCGTCATGCCTGAAATATAATCACTAATATTTCTTTCTTTGCTAAATTTATTCTTAAATTTATCAGATATTTTCTGATAATTGTTTTGATAATAGGAAAAAAGTTTTTCAATTATAACTTTAGACCTTTCGGACCAATTTTGTATATGCGAATGTTTGTACATATTCATAAACAAAAAATCTCTTATATCTTTTATTAATTGTCTAACTGGTTCAGAAAAATTTATAATAAATTGGTTAGAATTATAAACATCATTAATATTAGAAATTTTATATAAATTAATATTTTTTTTTGAATTTTCGATTAAATCCGTAACCATGTAATCAATTAATCTTCTTACTAACTTGTAATTATTTTTTGTAGAACTACTTTGGTAAACTTCAAAGATAAGTTCTTTAAGCAATGGTATTTCTTTAAGGGCGTCTATAGAAAAAAAATTAGCTCTTAAACCATCGTCTATATCATGATTATTATAAGCGATGTCGTCAGATAATGAGCTAATTTGTGATTCTAAAGAACTGTTAGTTTTAAAGTTGAGATCATAAGCGTTAAGTTCTGGTATCAGAAGTAAAGTTTTCTTTTCATTTTTCACTGGCCCATTATGCTTTAGAAGACCATCAATACAATTGATCGACAAATTGAGACCCGAATAATCTTCGTAAATATTTTCTAATAATAATAAAATTCTTAAAGATTGGATATTATGATCAAAGCCATCATACTTACTCATGCATTCAGAGAGAACATCTTCCCCCGCATGTCCAAAAGGGGTGTGCCCTAAATCATGAGCTAAACTTAAAGCTTCACATAAATCCTCATTTAATCCTAAGTGCCTTGCTATAGATCGAGAAATTTGTGAAACTTCCAAAGAATGAGTGAGCCTAGTTCGGAAATGATCGCCTTCATGATAAACAAAAACCTGTGTTTTGTGTTTTAGTCTTCTAAACGACGAACAATGAATAATTCTATCTCTATCCCTTTGATATTCAGATCGATAAAATGAAGTTTTTTCCGGGTAAAATCTTCCCCGATAATTTGTCTGATTTGATGCATATTCTTGCAAAATACTATTATAGTTATCTGAGGATGTGACCATTAGGAATTTATTGTATATAATATTTATTTAATAACGTTATGCAAACTAATATAGAAATTACAAAAAAAGCCCAAGAAGAAATTAAAGCTTTATTGGGTAATGAAAAAAAAGGTTCTTTTTTTAGAATATCTGTGGAAGGTGGAGGGTGCTCAGGTTTTAAATATAATTTCTCTGTAGAATCAAAAATTAATGATGATGATGTCAGAATAGAAGATGTAGTGATCGATCATACAAGCTTATCCTACCTAAAAGGTTCTGTTCTTGAGTTTAATGATTCTTTAATAGAAAAATCTTTTAAAATTAAAAATCCAAATGCAAAGAGCTCTTGTGGTTGTGGAACTTCATTTTCTTTGTAATGATTATCGCAAGTTGGAATATTAATTCAGTTCGAATTAGGGTCAATCAAGTATTAGAATATATAAAAAAAGAAAAGATAGATATTTTAGTTCTGCAAGAAATAAAAACTGAAGACAAAAATTTTCCATATGATGATTTTAACAATGCTGGCTACTATTCTTACAGCAATGGTCAAAAGTCTTACAATGGGGTTGCCATCTTATCTAAAAAAAAATTAGATATTAATCAGACTGATTTTAAAGATCCTTTGGGACAATCAAGATATATAAGCGCAGATATAAAATATAAAAATAAAATTTTGACCTTAATATCTGTATATTTACCTAACGGTAATCCTATTAACACTGAAAAATACGAATATAAAAAAAAATGGATGGATACTTTTGAAACTTTTATTAAAACAAAAATAAAAAAAAATAATAATATTATTATTACTGGTGATTTTAATGTCATACCAGAAGACAATGATGTCGATAATCCTGAAGATTGGGTAAACGATGCACTATTTAAACTAGAGATTAGAAAAAAATTTAGATCTTTATTGAGTCTTGGATTCAAAGATGGTTTTAGACTATTTAACCAAGATGCAAAGCAATATACTTTTTGGGACTACCAGCAAGGATCTTGGCAAAGAAATAAGGGACTTAGAATTGATCACTATTTAATCTCAAATAGCATGATTGAACATTTAAAAAATATTGAGATAGATAAATATACCAGAAGTAATGACAAACCTTCAGACCATGTACCGATTAGGTGTATCTTAAATTAAATTCTATTATATTGATCTATATATCTAATAATATCAGTCTCTTTTAGGATGTGCCCTACCTGAGCTTCAATTATTTTGACTGGTTCGGAAAAATTATTTTCGACCCTATGCTTAGATCCTAGAGGTATAAAAACTGTTTGATTGATTTTGGGAAATAAAATTTTTTTATCGATTGTCACCTTGGGTTTCCCATTCGTAATGGTCCAATGTTCAGAACGGTATTTATGTTTTTGAAGACTAATAGATGCGTTTTTATTTATTACTAATTCTTTAATTAAAAAGCCATCTCCTCTATGCAAATTAAAATATTTGCCCCATGGTTTTAAAAAAGTATTCTTTTTTTGATAATATCTATTTTTTATTTTTTTAAATAAAAGAGTTATAGCTCTCCAACTTCCCAGATCTGACCATCCCACAGCTATTTTGGCACCAATTATATTCTTTACTTTTTCCAGCACAGCATAATCGAAAGATATTTCATTAATTTTTTTATATTCAGACTTGTTTAATTTAAAAGTTAAATTTTTATGTAATGATTTTTGAACAGATCTCATGCATTGTTGAAATAAAATTGGCTGAAATTGTCGACACAGATTAATCAGAGAATCTTTTCTCATATAAAAAATTCCTGAGTTCCAAAAAGCTCCTTTTTTTATTATTTGAGTAGCTATGTTTTTTTTAGGTTTTTCAATAAATTTAGTAACTTTATTTGTTTTATCTGTTAAAAAATATCCAAATTGATCTGATGCTTCAGTTGGCTTAATTCCAAAAATACAAATATTATCACTTGTTAATTTTCCTTTAAAAAATCTTACTTTAGAATTAAAAATTTTTTTATTATCTATTAGCTGATCTGCTGGAAAAAAAATGAGTGGCTGTTCATTTGAGATGTTGTTCAGCAATGCCGAGGAGATAACTGCTGGTGCTGTATTTTTTTTATAAGGTTCTAGTACAAGATTAAATTTTTTTATCTTATATAGTTTTAAATATTTTTTAATTATTTTTTCATATTTAATATTAGAGCTAATAATAGGAAAATCATAAATAGGATCTTGAATGCGCTCTAAGGTTTTTTGAAATAATGTCCACCCTCCAAAATCTATAAATTGTTTGGGATTAGACTTAAAATGCGAGGGAAACAATCTAGTTCCTGCGCCACCACATAAAATGACTGGTTTAATTTTCACTATATATCAGCGTAACAATTTATTTCTTTAAAAGCTCCAGGATGTGTCACCGCTCCATTTTTTGCATTGCCTACGGTCTGACTGTATTTCCATAAAGTTCCACTATTAAAGTTAGGATTTTTTGGTTTCCAATTATTTTTTCTATCTTGTAGAGTTTTTTCATCTAAAGCTACATCTATAGTTCCTTTTTCAGCATCAATGATAATTTTATCTCCATCTTGCAAAAGAGCTATGGGTCCCCCAACAAAGGCCTCTGGGCTGACATGGCCAATACAAAAGCCCCTGGTAGCTCCTGAAAATCTTCCATCCGTTATTAAAGCAACTTTTTCTCCAAGCCCTTGTCCATATATAGCTGCAGTAGTAGACAACATTTCTCTCATGCCAGGACCTCCTTTAGGTCCTTCATATCTAATAATAATTACATCGCCTTCTCTATAATTTTTATTTTTTACGGCTTTAAACGCTTCTTCTTCGCTATCAAAACATTTTGCAACACCTTCAAATCGTAGTTTTTTCATACCAGCTACTTTAACTATTGCTCCATCCGGGGCTAAATTTCCTTTTAATCCCACAACTCCACCTGTAGGAGTAATGGGGTTATGAACTGGTCTCATAACTTTTTGATCACTGTTGAATTTTACATCTTTTAAATTTTCAGCCATAGTTTTACCTGTCACCGTAAGACAATTACCATTAATAAAACCTCCATCTAACAGCGTTTTTAAAAGCATTGGAACGCCACCTGCTTCAAACATATCTTTTGCAACATACTGTCCACCTGGTTTTAAGTCAGCAAGATATGGAGTTTTTTTAAAAATTTCTGCAACATCCATAAGATCAAATTTTATTCCACATTCATTTGCTATCGCTGGAAGATGTAAAGCTGCATTAGTAGAGCCACCTGTCGCCGCAACAATAACTGCGGCATTTTTTAATGAATCCAAAGTAACAATATCTCTGGGTCTAATTTTATTTTTTAATAAATTCATGACTGCTTTTCCGCTCTCGTAAGCAAATTTATCTCTTTCCTCGTAAGGCGCCGGTGTTCCAGATGAATATGGTAAAGCTAAACCAATTGCTTCTGATACACACGCCATTGTATTGGCTGTAAATTGTCCTCCGCAAGCTCCTGCACTTGGACATGCATGTAATTCTAATTCTAATAATTCTTCATCAGACATTTTTCCATTTTCATGCATACCAACTGCTTCATACACGTCTACAACGGTAACATCTTTTCCTTTAAATTTTCCGGGTAAAATAGATCCTCCATATATAAAAACACTAGGTACATTCAATCGACACATTGCCATCATCAAACCCGGTAGTGATTTATCACAACCAGCTACTCCAACTAAGGCATCATAGCAATGTCCACGAACTGTAAGCTCTGTTGAGTCAGCAATAACTTCTCTAGAAATCAAAGAAGATTTCATACCCTCGTGACCCATGGCAATACCATCTGTTACAGTAATAGTACAAAACTCTCTTGGCATTCCATGATTATCATAAACACCTTTTTTAACGCTTTGTGCTTGACGCATCAATGCTATGTTGCAAGGGGCAGCTTCATTCCAGGTAGAAACAACACCGACAAATGGTTTGGCCACATCCTCTCTAGTAAGATCCATCGCGTAATAAAAAGATCTATGAGGAGCTCTTTCAGGACCGACTGTAGTATGACGACTTGGCAATTTTGATTTATCAAATTTAGACATTTATGAAAAACTCCTTAATATAATATTTATCTTTTTTAGATCTGTTTGGTAATTTGACAACATTTCCTTTTCATTATCAACAACATTTTTAGGAGCGTTTTGAACAAATCCAATATTTTGTAGTTTTTTTTCACAAGTTGATATTTTATTTAAAATATCTTTTTGTTTTTTTATCTGTATCTCTTTTTGGTCAGATAAATTTATTGTACTATCAAATTTAATTTGTAAATTTTCTTCTGCAATAATCATTTTAATTACTTCCTCTTTTTGATTAATAGTAAAATTAATATCGTTTATCCTGCCCAATCTTTTTACTATATCACTATTATTATGTATTAAATGTTGAAATTTTTTAGATGAATCTTTTAAAAAGATATCACAAAAACTTCCAGGACTTATTCCAAGTGTTACTTTTAAGGATCTAATTTCTGTAATAAAGTCTATTATCTTATTTATGTTGTGCGCCTCATTTAATTGTGACTTTCCTAAATGATAAGAATTTTTACTTGAATATGAAATTAACGGTAGTTTAAAAAATTTATTAAATTTAGTTAGCGACCAAAGTTCCTCAGTAACAAAAGGCATAAACGGATGTAATAATAATAGAAGCTCCGATTGTAAAAAAGTCATAGTATTTTTTAATTCTTTAATATTTTTTTTATCACTGGAATATAAAATTGGTTTAGCAAACTCTATGTACCAATCGCAAAAAAAATTCCATGTAAATTGATAAACATGTTTTGCCGCTTCATCAAAACGATATTGATTAATACAATCATTGGTTTTTAATTTACAAATATTAAATTCATTAAGAATCCATAAATTAATTGGATGATTAATTTTTTTAATTTGAATTTTGGGAGTAGAAAAAGTTTTGTTAAATTTTGAAAAATTAAAAATATTCCAAATTTTAGTAACAAAATTCTTATAACCATTTACTCGATCTTTGGCTAACTTAACATCTCGCCCAGGTGAGGACATCGCAATTAAAGTAAACCTTAAAGCATCAGCGCCAAATTCATTAATTAATAATAATGGATCAATTACATTCCCTTTTGATTTTGACATTTTTTGCCCCTTTTCATCTCTTACGAGGGCATGAACATAAACATCTTTGAATGGAACTTTTTTCATGAAATATAAAGACATCATCATCATTCTGGCTACCCAGAAAAAAATAATATCAAAACCAGTAACTAATACAGAGGTGCTATAAAATCTTTTTATTTCGTAAGTTTTTTTAGGCCAACCAAAGGTTGCAAAAGACCAGAGTGCTGAAGAAAACCAAGTATCTAATACGTCATTATCTTGCTTTAGCAAAATTTTTTTCCCAAACTTTTTTTTGGCTATTGTTTCTGCTTCTTTTTTATCATTCGCAACTACAATTTCACCATTTGAGGCATACCACGCTGGTATTTGATGACCCCACCATAGTTGCCTTGATATGCACCATGGTTGAATATTTTCCATCCATTGAAAGTAAGTTTTTGACCAATTTTCAGGAAAAAAAGATGTTTGTTTATTTTTAACTTTAACAATTGCATCTTTGGCTAATTTTTTTGCATCTAAAAACCACTGTTCAGTCAAATACGGTTCAATTATTGAATTAGATCTATCACCAAAAGGAACGGCATGTTTAATATTATCAATTTTTTCTATTAAATTTAGTTCAGTTAATTTAGAAAGCAATTTTGACCGTGCTTCAAACCTATCCATTCCTACAAACTCTTCTGGAGCATTGTGGTTCAATTTTGCATCTTTTGTAAAAATATTTATTTTTTCAAGACCATTGCGTTCTCCCACTATAAAATCGTTAAAATCATGAGCTGGGGTTATTTTTACTACTCCACTACCTTGAGTTGGGTCTGCGTAAATGTCCTCAATAATTTTAATTTCTCTATTTAAAACTGGGATTATTGCAGTTTTTCCAACTATATTTTTATATCTTTCATCTTTTGGATTTACAGCTAAGGCTGTATCTCCGAACATAGTTTCAGGTCTAGTGGTTGCTATAGTTACAGTTTGATTTGAATTTTTAACCAAATATTTGATAAAATATAATTTACCTTCTACTTCTTTGGTAACAACTTCCAAGTCTGAAACTGCGGTTTGCAAAACTGGATCCCAGTTGACAAGTTTTAAATCCTTATAAATTAATTTTTTGTTATAAAGGTCGACAAATACTTTTATAACTGCTTTGGACAAACCCTTATCCATTGTAAATCTTTCTCTACTCCAGTCACATGACGATCCTAGTTTTTTTAATTGTGATATAATTTCATTTCCTGATTTATTTTTCCATTTCCAAACTTCTTGAACAAACTTGTCTCTACCTAATGTCTGCCTATTTATTCCTTTTTCAGCTAATTGTTTTTCAACCACCATTTGGGTTGCAATACCCGCATGATCAGTTCCTGGTTGCCATAAGGTTTCAAAACCTTGATTTCTTTTAAATCGTATTAATAAATCCTGAATTGTATTATTGAGAGCGTGACCCATATGTAAACTGCCAGTGACGTTGGGAGGCGGTATCACAATTGAGAAAGATTTATTTTTTTTATTATTCTTGATTGGCTTAAATAATTTTTTTTGTTCCCAAAATTTATAAATTTTATTTTCTATTTTGGTATGATTGTAGGATCCAAAGTTTTTCATTTAAAAAGAAAAAACTGGTTCCTTACTTTTATAATTAATTAAAAGTGGAGCAGAAGCGTCAAAAATTCTAATTTTGTCAAAATGATTTTGCTCTTTTTTAATGTATATAACTGCGAAAGATGTTCTGTCTTCTCGTATTACAGTAGCTAATTTTCCACCTATTTTTAAATATTGAATTAAATTTAATGGATCTGAATTCACTTCCCCATTTATTAGAATGTTGTCAAATTGCGTTCCGATACTTTCTGTGGACGATAAGCTTTGCTTAATAACTTTAACATTTTCTAATTTTTCTTTTTTACAAACAGAACTCAAATAATCAAATGTTTCTTCATCTTCCTCGAGACAAACAACTTTTTTACAAAGTTTAGATAGTATGGCTGCGCTGTAACCATTGCACGATCCAACATCAAGGACATTTTTATCTGTTCCTAAATTAAGATTAAAAATTAATTTTGCCAAAACAAAAGGTCTAATTACAAAACGTTTATTATTTATAAAAATATTGTCATCTGCATACGCAACTGATCGTAAATTTTCAGGAAAAAAATTTTCTCTTTTAACAGAAGAAAAAGCATCTAAAATACTTTCATCGATCACCAAATTTGCTCTTAATTGGCTTTCAACCATTTGATTTCTTTGAATTTCAAATTTCATAATATTGATTATATGTCTTTAAAATATATATATACATCTTTCAGAATTAATAAATATTTTGAATGAAGTGGCCACGTGGCGGAATGGTTACGCAGAGGATTGCAAATCCTTGTATCCCAGTTCGATTCTGGGCGTGGCCTCCACATATTTTTATTGTTTTTAGAAAAAAAATTTGTATTGTGACCGCATTCCTCGATAGCTCAGTTGGTAGAGCAGTTGACTGTTAATCAATTGGTCGCAGGTTCGAGTCCTGCTCGAGGAGCCAAAATCTAAATGGCTTTTTTGATATCTCTAGAATTTCTTAACAATTCTAGAAGTTTGCTTTTTTCAACAGTTTCCAAATCTGAAATCATTTTAACCAAAAAAGAATAATTAATACTCTGAGTTTCAGAATTTAGACCAGTTTGCTCAGAAAAATCTTGATAGTCTTCAAAAAAATACTTAATCGGCACTTTTAAAAAGTTTGCCAATTGCAATAGTCGGGCTGATGATACTCCGTTTGTGCCTTTTTCGTATTTTTGAATTTGTTGAAAAGTAACATTGATCGCTTGTGCTACTTGTGTTTGGGTTAATCCTAGTGAGGTTCTTTTAAGTCTTAGTTTTTTTCCTAAATGCTGATTAAGTTGAGCGCTCATATAAAAATATTGTCCCTTTATTTTTTCTCATAATTAACTAGAAAAATTGAATATAAGCAAGCGAATTAAATGCGATAAAAGTACATATTTTAGTTGTATAATATATAGATTTTTATATGCAAAAAATAAATATTTTATGGCTTAGAGAAGAATTTAGACTAGACGACAACCAAGCTTTATTTCAAATAAGCAATTCTGATTTAAAATTTAATATTATTTATTGTTATAATCAAAAAAAATTTGAATTTAGATCTGCACAGCGTTGGTGGTTATTCAAATCTCTTAAATTTTTAGAGGAAAAATTATCAGAAAAAGGGATTGTTTTTAATGTTTTTGCCTCAGACGAACTTACGACTTTAAAAAAAATAATTAGAAATCATAATATAGAAAGTGTTTATTTTAATGAATTTTATGAGCCTGAAGAAATTAAAAAAGAACAACTAATTGAGGATTTTTTAAATAAAAATAACATAATAGTTAAAAAATTTAAGGGAAACCTTCTGCAAAATCCTTTTTCTGTAAAAAAAAAAGATGGAACGCCCTTCCAGGTGTTCACTCCTTTTTGGAGAAATGCTGAAGAGCAATATGTAAAAAGTGGTAACTATTCAAAAAAGGTTATTAAATTTAAAAACAAAGCAATAAAAAATGATAATAACCAAATACTAAAAAATATTATTAAACCAAATAAGAATTGGCATTTAAAATTTGAAAAATATTGGAAGGTTGGAGAAGATCAGGCTAAATCTATACTAAAAAAATTTATTAATAGTAAAATTTCTAATTATGCTACGAATAGAGACGTACCTTCTAATGAGGGTACGTCTAAACTATCTCCATATCTAGCGTTTGGCGAAATATCTACAGAATTTATTTTTGACGAATGTTACAAAATTTCAAAAAAAAATATTGGATTCAGAAAATACATAAACGAAATTGGTTGGAGAGAGTTTGCTCATCATCTAATTAATCATTTTCCACAAATGGAAAAAGGAAATTTAAGAAAACAATTTGATCAATTTGATTGGGTTAAAGATGAAAAAAAATTAAAAAAATGGAAAATAGGCAAAACTGGATATCCTATAGTGGATGCTGGAATGAGAGAATTGTACGAAACTGGCTGGATGCATAATCGGGTAAGAATGATTACAGCTTCTTTTTTAGTAAAACATTTAAGAATTCATTGGATAGAGGGAGAAAAACATTTTAGAGATTCTTTGCTCGATTTTAATATGCCTAACAATATTGCAGGTTGGCAATGGGTAGCTGGTTGCGGAGCTGATGCAGCACCGTATTTTAGAATTTTTAATCCTATACTGCAGGGTGAAAAATTTGACCCTAAAGGCGAATATGTAAAAAAATGGGTCAAAGAATTAATCAATGTTCCCATTAAATATATTCATAAGCCTTGGGAATTACCAAAAGAAGAAAGTGAAAAAATTAATTTTAATTTAGATAAAAATTACGTACATCCTATAGTAATTCATGAAGAAGCTAGACAATCTGCATTAAAAGCATTTGCAGATTTAAAAAAATAATTTCTAGTCATTTATGTATTTTTATAATCAAAATTGCTAAATCATAAATACTATAATAGTTATAACTCTAAATACTTATAAATTATGAATAAAAGTGTAATTGATCTTATTGGGAACACTCCTTTAATTTATTTAAAAGACGCTTCAGAAGCAACGGGATGCAAAATTTACGGTAAGGCTGAATTTTTAAATCCTGGCCAGTCTGTTAAGGATAGGGCTGCACTTTATATTATTAGAGATGCCTTGAATAAAAAAAAATTAGAAATTGGAGGAACCATTGTTGAAGGAACTGCAGGTAATACTGGAATAGGTATTACCATGGTTGCTAATTATTTTGGAATCAAAACTGTAATTGTTATTCCAAATACTCAAGCTCCAGAAAAAAAAGATACGCTTAAACAATTGGGAGCAAAATTAATAGAAGTAGATGCAGTTCCTTATGCTGACCCAAAAAATTATGTAAAATATTCAGCAACTATTGCTGAACAAATTTCAAAAGAGAGCTCTAAATTAACATATTGGGCTAATCAGTTTGACAACACGATCAATAAATTGGCTCATGTTGAAACTACTGCTGAAGAAATTTGGAAGCAAACTGATGGCAAAATTGATGGTTTTATATGTTCCGTTGGTACAGGTGGAACCCTAGCAGGTGTTGCGGAAGGCCTTAAGAAAAAAAACAAAAATATAAAGATTGGACTATCTGATCCGCATGGGTCTGCTTTATATAGCTACATTACTGAGGGCATTTTAAAATTAGAAGGAAGTTCTATTACTGAAGGAATTGGAACTTCCAGAATTACTAAAAATTTTGAAAATACTCCCGTCGATTATGCTTATAGAATTGATGATACTGATGCTTTAAATATTATTTACAAATTACTAAAAAATGAGGGTCTTTTTTTAGGAACATCTTCTGGAATTAATATTGCTGGAGCTATTAAAATGGCTAAAGAAATGGGTCCTGGAAAAACAATTATTACTATTTTATGTGATGTTGGATCAAGATCTGCAAGTAAAATTTTTAATATTGAATTTTTAAAATCAAAAAATTTACCTTACCCAGATTGGCTGCTATAAAATTTGACTTAAAAATAACTTAGTTCGTTCATTTTCTGGATTTGAAAAAAATTCTTGAGTTGGCTTTTCTTCTACAATACGACCTTCATCCATAAATATTACTCTATCAGCAACTTCTTTTGCAAAAGCCATCTCATGCGAAACAACAATCATGGTCATTCCTGCTTTAGCCAAGTCAGTCATAACATCCAAGACTTCCTTGATCATTTCTGGATCTAAAGCTGAAGTAGGCTCATCAAACAACATAATTTTAGGCTCCATGCACAAAGCTCTTGCAATAGCAGCTCTTTGCTGTTGTCCACCTGATAATTGACCTGGAA
>Ga0222714_10002129_pt1 | contig 21433 bp, 21 predicted proteins | sample C33_3DmetaG_FD_165048 | JGI IMG/M metagenome (GOLD analysis project Ga0222714, IMG submission 165048) | Estuarine water microbial communities from San Francisco Bay, California, United States - C33_3D | ecosystem: Environmental > Aquatic > Marine > Unclassified | place: USA: California...
AGTGCTGATTTGGCAACTAAAGATAAGGTTATATAAGTTGCCTCACCTCTTAAGTAATTACTCCATTTGCCTACCTGCTTGTATTGTAAAAATTGCACTAGGGCAAAGGAGTTAAAGAATAAGAAGATAGTTAGGACAATTACATAAACAAAGGCTGGCGCCTTAGTCTCACCAGCACCCCCGATGCCAAATACATAAAAGCAAAGGGCAATCCAGGGCACAATTCCAGTAATGCAACCAAAGATATATGGCAACCAGCCACCACTACCTGGGTTTTCATACTTTTCTTGTAGCCAGCCAAATAAAATCATGGAGGCATTTACGCCAAAGATAGAGATGATGGCGGTGATATCTGCCACCCCAGTTACCTGAGCAATTAAAACAATCATTACCGATGAGCTAATTGAGTACTCAACCCATCTGAAGTAATTACGTTTTGCTAATAAACCAGCGGAGTATCTTGGATAAAACTTAGGGGAGGCGACAATAAAGTGGGCCAGAGCAGAAAGACCTAAGAAGATTGCCACAGTTAAACCAATTGGGGTATTAAACAACACAACTGGATCTGCATATGTTGTTCCTGGTGGGCCTGACATATAGGTAGCGGTGATTGGTAGTGAGAAATCACTACTTAAGGCCAAGACAGCGATCATCTGCGCTAGGTGTAATACACCAGCGTAGATATTGGTTTTGCGTAATCTTTCAACGGTTAATGGTTTACTCATATAAAGAGCATACCCATGAAAGCCTAAAATAAGTGTTTACTTACCCCATGGAGTTTATAAAAAGATTACTGCAATTAATCCTCGGTGCATTTCTAACCTCAGCTGGCCTCTCCCACTTAGGATCAAACCGGCAAGCCTTCCAAGCCCAGGTGCCTACCTGGCTGCCAATCGATGCTGATTTTGTAGTTATCGCCTCTGGCCTAGTTGAGATTGCACTGGGTATTACTTTAAGCACAACTGTATTTATCTTTACCAAATACCGCAAGGTGATTGGCCTAGCTGCTGCCATATTTTTTGTTTTAATCTTTCCTGGAAATATAAATCAATATGTAAATGGTATCGATGCCTTTGGTTTAGATACCGATCAAAAGCGGTTAATCAGATTACTCTTCCAGCCCCTGCTTGTACTTTGGGCGCTCTGGGCAAGTGATGGGGTTAAATACTTTTCAAAATTTAGGAGAAAGACTAGTTAATTTTTACAGCTAAGTGCTGGGCCATCTGTTCTACCGTTAACTTATCTGATGGCTTAAAGCTGCTACTACAAATAACGCACCGTATTTGCCACTGCCACCAAGCTGTATCTTCATAACCTAATTTATAGCTCTTAACAAATACCTTTGCCGGCAGTACTCGACATCGCATGCACCTTTTAGGGGTAATCAATCGATTTACTACCTGGCTCTCTGCTCTAAAGCCATTTTTGTAGGTGAAACCTAAGCCAAATAAATCAACATCTAATAAAAAAGCCCCTGGATTAATTGATAACTCAAATTGGGCATCAGCTAACTCTTTGTAGGCATAAAAGCCACACTCACACTGCGCAACTGGTGGGATATGCTCTGGATTTTCTTTGCAAATAGCTTGGGCATCAGATAAATAAGTATCACCAGTTAAGCCAGTTAAGGTAGGGGATACCCCAGTAACCATCGCCAACTTATAGCCATGCATAATTTGCGAGGGCAGATCAAATGCATCCTCATAACTTAAATTAGATTGCTTTTCTTTATTGGTAGCACTCTCTAGATCACCTAATCTGCCAACAACTATAAAAGCAATAATAAATCCAAGGGGCACCAGAGATATAAATAGGTAGAGTGCGGTAATTACTATCTGTTGTGGGATTGGGCCATCATCGGTTTCAGAGAAGCCACCTAATAAATAGCCCAAGGCCAGCGCGGATAGGGCAATTACCGGATATCTTCTTACCCATTTAATTAACCGCTGCCGCTGGCTATTAACACTCATCCCTAAAGGCTAGACCTAAAAGTAAAAAGATAAAGAGCTCACCTTTTGTAGAGATTTTTTTTCAAGGTGGGGGTGTGTGGCAGTTAATACTTTTACCTAGTGATTTATTAGGTTGATCGTAATAAGGTAGGGGGATCAGAGTTAGCAAGTTAAGGGGAGATTAGATGGCTGAGATCGGTGAACCAGATCGAGTTGTCAGGCGAGAGCGAGATCCGGTAATTACCCCAGCACTTCCGATACCAACACCAGAGCTTGAGCCAGCCAAATAATTTGAAAAACTTACGGGATTTTAAAAACTTTAATTTAAAGGAGTTTGATTCACTCCTAATTGAAAAATTAAACAATTGGTCACTGCCAGTACTTAGAGTCTCACTGGGAATTATTTTTATCTGGTTTGGCGCACTTAAGCCCTTTGGTGATTCACCGGCAAATGAGGTAATTACTAAAACTATCTACTGGTTTGATCCAGATATCTTTATTCCAATCCTTGGCTTTTGGGAGATATTAATTGGTATCTGCCTGCTCTATACCCCACTAATTAGAGTTGGCTTATTTTTACTAGCTCTGCAAATGCCCGGCACATTCTTACCCTTGGTATTACGGCCTGAGATCTGCTTTATCAATGCCCCCTTTAACCTAACGCTAGAGGGGCAATACATAGTTAAGAACTTAGTTTTAATTGGCGCAGCCATGGTGGTCGGTGGCAAATTGGCACCGATTAAACGGGTAGAAAATTAAATTACTCATCTCTACCAACTACTCTCACAGTTAGTACATTTATATAGTGGATCACGCCCGGTAACACAACAGCCACCAACTTCAAACTTATCAAAATCAAAGTTTTCAACATCGGGAAAGCCATAGAGGATCTTTTTTACCTGGGTGGAATTACAGGCTGGGCAGATTAGGCGAGCTCTCATTGGTAGGAAAAAATTAGCAACTACCACTGACAGCTTGGCAAAGAGTGCGCCAAGATGAGTATCTTTACCCCATGGAGAACAATCAATCACCCAGTAATCAATTCCCAATTGTTGAGGCAACTAGGGATGGCTTTATTAGATTTGCCGATTTTTCTGGGGTCTCAACTAGAGCTCAGTACTGGTACTTCGTCCTATCTACCACCATTGCAACGGTAATTGCCCAAATTGCTTTTGGAGATTTTGGTGGCAATGTGGTCTCACTTATTACCCTGCTGCCAACAATCGCAGTTGCCATCAGAAGAATGCATGATGTGGGCAAGAGTGGTTGGTTTATCTTAGTTCCCATCTATAACCTGGTTTTAGCGGTTTCCCCAAGTAAGCCGGCTTAAGCTAACTTTAAATCTTTCCAAATTTAACTCTGCCACAATCTAATTGCATCTAAGCTTTCTAAGACAAATAAGGAATCTGCTGCAGGTGGCAGGGTAAAGTAAGTACTACTTTGGGTAGTTTGCTCAATGGATCTACCTAACTTTTTTGCCAATAAGCCATCAGATACCGCCTCAACCATTAATTTATATGGATCAACTGGCTCAAAGTTAAAGACCTCATCTGCTATCAGAAGAGATGATTTAGCATTCCAATTGGTAAAGGCCTCACCCTGATCAAAGGTGATGCTGGCCTTGCTGCCAATAATCTCAATTTTTTGCTCAGCTTTTGCCTCAAAGGAGATAGTAAACTCAAACTTAATCTCATTATTTACTAAGCACTCAACAGTGGTACTTAAATCCACCCCAGTTGGCCCAATATTTTTGATAACTTTAAGTAATTTTATCTCTTTACCAGCTGGAATTAGATGGGCAAGCAAATGCAATGGATATACCCCAAGATCATAAAGGGCGCCCCCACCTGCTGATGGATCAAATCTATAATTATCAAAACTTTTATTCTCAAAACAAAAGCTAGCCGTAATCTGCTTAATCTGGCCAATCTCACCACTTAATACTGCATCCTGTGCTTTTTTCATTCTAGGATGCCATCTAAACCAGATCGCCTCAACTAGTAATTGATTACTCTTGGCAGCAGCATCAAATAACTGCTCACCTTGGGTGAGATTTAAGGCTAGTGGCTTCTCACATAAGACCGCTTTGCCAGCAGCTAATGATTTCAAAGATAGCTCAGCATGTAGATGATTTGGCAAACTGATATAGATGGCATCTACCTTTGGATCATCTATCAAATCATCATAATTATCATAGGAAACAACTGGGTTTAATCCCTTTGCTCTGGCCAGATCTTTAGCTGCTACGGCATATAGCTCTGCATTAGCTGCCGATATCACCGCCGGGGTGAGTGCTTGTTGTGCCACCATTCCAGCGCCGATAAAGCCCCAATTAATACTCATATGTTCTATCTTAGAAAAAACTTTACCTAAATGGTAAGTAGTGCTGGTTTTATCGCCACCGCATTTGCCGCCGCTGATTTTTCTGCCGCCTGCATAATTGCCACCACATCCCGAGATTGCAAGGTATCAATCGGCATTTTCTCACCCTGCAATAAATGCTTAGCAACTGCGGTATGAAAGGCATATGGCGCAGCCACCACGGGGGTAAGTATCTGCTGGCTGCCATCTGCTTTATGTAGGCAGATTATTGCCGGCAGATCTGCTGGGGTAGTAGCAGATTGATCCCAATTACCAATTAAGGATCCCTTAGTTCCTAAGAGAAAGAACTTAGGTTTTCTAGCTGCTGCAAGATCTGAGTTAATAAATAATGCCTGCCGGCCATCTTGGTAGGTGATTACAACTTGTGCGTGATCGGCATTGCTCACATGGTGCCAGTGGCGTTTTTGATTTACCCCAGAGATATGATCGATGGGGGAGTTAATTAAGGTAATTATCTGATCAATAAAGTGAGCTCCCCAATCAAAGATTGCACCCCCGGAGATAAGTGCATCTGAGTGCCAAAAGGAGCAGGGCTTGGCATAACCACCAACAAAGCTTTCAACTGAAAATACCTCACCAATTAAGCCATCACCTATTGCCTTTTGAATAGTTAAAAAATCACTGTCATATCTGCGGTTTTGATAAACCACCAGCAGTAAGGATTTTTCTTTTGCTACCTTAATTAATTGATCACATTGATCGGTAGTTAAGGCCATCGGCTTTTCTACAATTACATTTATGCCCAGATTTAACGCCTTCATCGCCCAATCAAAGTGGGTATTAGGTGGGGTGGAGATAATTACTAGATCAAGTAGGCCAGAGGCCAACATTAAATCCGCATCCGCAAATGCTTTAGCTTCCGGTGAGATCTTAAGCGCAGCGGCAATTCGATCTGCCTTGCCATCACAAACTGCAACTACCTCTAAACCATCAGTGGCAGTGACCGCTAAATTATGTTCATCCCCAATTGCCCCATATGCCAAAAGGCCAACTCTAATCACCGCTTTACTCAATGTAACCTCTGCGCTCCTAAAAAAATATCTGTAATTACCAATTACTTAAGCAATTTTTTCCCACTCATAAGCCTACCTTTATATCTAGATAAGATCACCCCGAAATAGGCAGGGCCGTGTTTAAGATTATGCGTAAATTAAAGTAAATCAATTACTTACTTAGATTTAAAGGCTTTCATAATTTGCCCCACCCTATTCACCACCAACACACTCCCATTAGGTAGGTCGGTCCATCCTTCTTGGTTCCACCCTGAGGATGCCACAACAATCTGGCCATCTTTTTTGGTGTATTTAAGGTGGTAATAATCGGTGTCTTTTTTAAACTTCTCTGGGATTTTATCCTGGTTATAAATACAGGCGGCAATAAAGTTATCGCTATTGATAATCATCATATTAATTGCGGAGTAGGAGCAGTTGTTTTTAATATAGGTAAGTCCTGCTTTAACACCCTCAACAAAGCCATGTTTTTCTATTTGGGTTAGAAGGTAGAGGAAGTACCTCTCTGAATCTGTTGTGCCCTTAGCTAAATCTAGATACTTCTTATCTATTAATGGATCTAAGACATTGGCAGGGGAGATAGAGCCATTGTGAATAAAGGTGATGTCTTTATAGGTAAAAGGATGGGTGTTGCTTTCATTTACCGGCATACCCTCTGTTGCCCACCTAAGGTGTAATAGGGCGGCATTTGATTTATGGCTAGCTAATTGATCTTTAAAGTGCTCACTTTTATTTGCAGCAAGGGGCTCCTTATAAAGATCTGACTTATGGTTATCAGTTGTGGCAATACCCCAGCCATCACAATGATCCTTAGATAGATTTACAAACTCATCAAAGTGATTACCGACCGCCTCATTAAAAGTGGTGGTAGTATTAGATGAGTAACCAAGGAGACGACACATAGTAAGTAAATCCTAATCTATTAAATAATTAAGGGGCCAGCATTGCTGGCCCCTTAACTTTACTTACTTATTTTACTTATTGCTTTACTGCTTATTTATGTCCTGAGATCGCAGCTTGCTCCTCAGGGGAGAGAACTAGCTTTTTGCGACCAAACAAACCAAATAGCACTAGACCAATTACATAAACAATGGCAATCGCTTGGATTGCAGTAGTTAATGCTGGGTTTAATGCCTGACCAACAAAGATCAGTAGGGCAAGAAGTGCTGCAACTAGTGCACCTATTACACCAACTGGTGATTTATATGGCCGGTTTAGATTTGGCAGATTGCGCTTAAGCAGGATGTAGGAAACCATCTGCAGGAAGTAGGCAATTACTGCCCCCCATACTGCGATGTTTAGTACTACAGCACCTGCTGACTCGCCACCATATTGGGCCCAAAGTAGGGCTGCGTAACCAATAATCGCACCTGCAATAAGTGCAGTCCATGGTGTTTTGCGTGATCCGGTAAGAGATAGCACCTTTGGATAGTAACCAGCACGAGATAGTGAGTAGATATTACGTCCGTAGGCAAACATAATTCCTTGCAGTGATGCCAGCAGTCCTACTAAGGCAAATGCGGCCAAGATGGCAGCCACATCTGAGTTAGGCAGGATTGCCCTAAAGCCATCTAGTAGTGGCTCATCTGATTCACTTAACTCCTTTGCCCCAGTAATACCTGGGTTTAATACCAGTACCAGCATTGCGGTAATTACTAATGTGCCAAGACCACGCAGACCAGCCTTTGGAATATCTCTTGCTGGATCCTTTGACTCCTCAGCTGCAAGTGGTAGCTCCTCAATTCCTAGGAAGAACCACATTGCAAATGGCATTGCGGCCACAATTGCCCAAAGTCCCATTGGTAAGAATGAGGTATTGCCCGCCTCTGGTGCGATATTGGTTAAGTTATCAAATGAGAACTTACCGCTAAAGATCGCCATAACTGTAAACAAAGCGATTACAGCAAGTGCGATAAATGAAACCCAGATGGCAAACTTAAATGAGATGGCTGCCCCTGAGATATTTAATAGTAGGAAAGCTGCGTAGAGAATGATCCACCAGATCCATACTGGCATGGATAGACCAAATAATTCATTGGTAATTGAGTCAGCATAGGATGCGGAGAAGTAGACAATTACACCCGTTGTTGCGACATACTCAATAGTTTCAGCAAAGCCGGTGACAAAGCCACCCCATGGCCCCATTGAGCTTCTGGCAAATGAGTAGGCACCACCTGTGTGAGGAAGGGCGGCAGCCATTTCGCCAATTGAAAATAACATTCCGTAATACATAATTATTACTAGGATGGTTGCGATAAATAATCCGCCCCAACCAGCTTCAGCGATACCAAAGTTCCAGCCGGAGAAGTCACCGGAGATAACCGCTGCAACACCAAGTGCCCATAGTGCTAGTAATCCTGCATGACGCTCTAAACCTCTTTTATCAAAGTAATCACTTGATACATTGGTATAGGAGACGCCTTGCGATCCTTTTTCCGCCATAAACATCCTTTCGACGGCTACCTCTATTTGAGGCAGTCTGAGATAAAGGGTAGAACTGCTTTAGGCATACTGGTAGGTATGTGGGCATAATTTCGTGTGCTTTTTTTGGCTGGCTGTGTAAGGATGAGCGTATGAGAGAGAAATTCCCCCTACCAAAGGCCGAGCTTGAGGCCAAGATTGCCAAAGGTGAGATCGACACCGTAGTTGTGGCGATGACCGATATGCAAGGCCGCCTAGTTGGCAAGAGATTAGATGCAAATTACTTTTTATCAGATGTTTTAAAACATGGCACTGAAGGTTGTAACTATTTGTTAGCAGTTGATGTGGATATGAATACAGTTCCTGGTTATGCGATGAGCTCCTGGGAAAAGGGTTACTCAGATTTTGCCATGGTGCCAGATTTAAATACCTTAAGAGTTATTCCTTGGCAAGATGGTGCTGCAATGTTATTGGCAGATGTGGCCTGGTTAGATCACACCGATGTTGTGGCCTCGCCTCGTCAGATCTTAAAAAAGCAGATTAAGGCACTTGCAGATGCTGGTATGAAGGCGATGGTGGGAACAGAGCTTGAGTTTGTAGTTTATAACAACACATATGAGCAGGCATTTAATAAAGGGTATAAGGATCTAACACCTGCTAATCAATACAATGTTGATTACTCAATACTTGGTGGATCTCGGATTGAACCATTACTTAGAGCAATCAGATTAGGTATGTCTGGTGCGGGTATGAATGTGGAGTCGGTAAAGGGTGAGTGCAACTTTGGCCAACATGAGATCGCCTTTAAGTACTCAGATGCACTTACTTCCTGTGATAATCATGTGATTTATAAGAATGGCGCCAAAGAGATCGCTGCTGCCACAGGATATGCCCTTACCTTTATGGCTAAGCCAAATCAAAAAGAGGGTAACTCCTCCCACATCCACCTCTCCTTTAGAGGGTTAAAGGATGAGTTGGTAATGGCAGATGATAAAGATAAAGAGCATGGTCTATCTGAGGTGGGCAAGAGTTTTATTGCAGGTCAGATTAAACATCTTCGTGAGCTCTCATTACTCTTTGCACCAAATATCAACTCATATAAGAGGTATATCCCAGGCAGCTTTGCACCAACTGCAATTAGATGGGGCAGAGATAATCGCACCTGCGCGCTGCGTTTAGTAGGACATGGTCAATCTTTAAGATTAGAAAATCGCGTACCAGGTGGGGATGTAAATCCTTACCTTGCAGTAGCTGGAATTATTGCAGCCGGCCTAGATGGTATTAAAAACAACTTAAAGTTAGAGCCTGCCTACACCACCAATGCTTATGACTCAGATTCACCAAGGGTGCCTGCAACCATGCTTGAGGCCCAACAATTATGGGCAAACTCTGCTTGGGTAAAAGAGGTCTTTGGCGAGCAGGTGCAAGCACATTACGCCAATATGGCCCAGGTTGAGCTTGATGCCTATGGCAAAGCGGTAACTGATTGGGAGTTATTTAGAAACTTTGAAAGGTTTTAAGAAAAAAACGTGTCTGCAACATATCAAGTAATAAATCCTGCCAATGAAAGTAATGTTGAGAAGGTAAATCTTGCCGATCTAGCAGCAACTGATGCGGTAATTGAAAAAGCTTATAAGGCATTTGAAAGCTGGAAAAAAGTAGCACCAGGGGATCGAGCAAAGTTGCTGCGTGCATTTGCGCAGGTTGTATTTGAACATAGAGATGAGCTAGCAAAGCTTGAGGTTACAAACTCTGGCCACACTATAGGAAATGCCTTATGGGAGGCAGATAATGTTGCTAATGTTTTAAATTATTATTCAGCCTCCCCTGAGCGATTATTTGGCAAACAAATTCCAGTACCAAATGGGATTGATATCACCTTTAAGGAGCCACTGGGTGTAGTTGGAATTATCGTTCCGTGGAATTTTCCAATGCCAATTGCAGGTTGGGGCTTTGCCCCTGCACTTGCTGCTGGCAACACCGTAGTTTTAAAACCTGCTGAGTACACACCCTTAACTGCCATTAAATTAGGAGAGCTAGCACTTAAAGCTGGAATCCCAGAGGGTGTATTTAATGTGGTAGTAGGTAAGGGATCTATTGTTGGTAATCGATTTGTTACTCATCCAAAGGTTAGAAAGATTGTATTTACTGGATCTACGCAAGTAGGCAAGCAGATTATGGCCGGCTGCGCCGATCAGGTTAAGCGGGTAACTCTTGAGTTAGGGGGTAAGAGTGCCAATATTATTTTTGCAGACTCTGATATTGAAAAGGCAGCAGCAGCTGCCCCTGGAGCGGTCTTTGATAACGCCGGCCAAGATTGCTGCGCGCGGTCTAGATTATTAGTTGAAAAGAGTGTCTTTGATAAATTTATGTCCGCCTTTGAAAAATCAGTTAAAAACTTTAAGGTGGCAGATCCATCCCTAGCTAATACAGATATGGGGCCATTAATCTCTAAGAAGCAATTGGACTCTGTGCAGTCATATTTAACTGAGCCTGTTGCCTTTACAGGAAGTGCGCCAAGTGGTGCTGGTTTTTGGATGGCACCTACTGTCTTACTACCAAAGGATACAAAGGCTGCATCTTGGAATGAGGAGATCTTTGGCCCAGTAGTTTCTGTCCTTGCCTTTGATGATGAGGCAGATGCAATTAGAAAAGCAAATGACACAGAGTTTGGTTTATCTGGTTCGATTTGGACCAATAACTCTGGCAAAGCAATTCGGGTAGCAAGAGCGGTAGAAAGTGGCAATCTATCGGTTAACTCAAACTCATCAGTTCGCTACTGGACTCCATTTGGTGGCTATAAGCAATCTGGTTTAGGCAGAGAGTTAGGCCCAGATGCGTTAGATTCCTTTACCGAAGTTAAAAATGTTTTTATTGCAACTGATAACTAAAAAAATAAGCACAAAATAAAGGGGATAGGTAGATGAGCAAAAGACTTGAGGGCAGAGTTGCTGTTATTACTGGTGCTGGCAGTGGAATTGGTTATGCCACATCCCTTCGCTTAGCTAGTGAGGGGGCTAAGGTTGTAGTTGCCGATACCAATGAAGAGACTGGCAATAAGGTTGCAACCGAAGTTGGCGGTCTTTTTGTTAAGTGTGATGTTACAAATGAGGCACAGGTTGCTAATCTTTATAAGGTTGCCTTTGATACCTATAATCGAATTGATATTGCCTTTAACAATGCTGGTATTTCACCGCCAGATGATGATTCAATTTTAATTACCCCACTTGATGCTTGGGAGCGAGTATTGAAGGTAAACACAACAAGTGTGTTTTTATGTTGCAAGGCAGTACTTCCTTATATGCAAAAAGCTAAAAAGGGATCGATTATTAATACCGCATCCTTTGTGGCAACTATGGGGGCAGCAACATCTCAGATTGCATACACCGCATCTAAGGGTGGCGTGCTGGCAATGAGTCGAGAGCTTGGTGTGCAGTTTGCTAGAGAGGGCATTCGCGTAAATGCCTTATCTCCTGGCCCAGTAAATAACCCATTACTGCAGGAGTTATTTGCTAAAGATAAAGAGCGGGCTGCTAGAAGATTAGTTCATATTCCAATGGGCAGATTTGCTGATGCAAGTGAGATTGCAGGTGCGGTGGCATTTTTAGCCTCCGATGACTCTAGCTTTATTACTGCCAGCAACTTCCTTGTAGATGGTGGCATCTCTGGGGCGTATGTAACGCCGTTGGATAATTAATAAAAATAAAAAGATCAGCCCTACCAAATTAGGTAGGGCTGATCTTTATAAGAACTAGTGATAATTATGCGCCGCTTGGCGCAGGTGGATGTCCAATTTGGATAATCCAGTTACTTGTTATCCCGTGGAAGGTAGTAATTTTTATTAGCAACTTATTCCACCCCCTTAAATTATTTATAAGGAGCAATCGGCTGATTGCACTTATTAATTTACTCCTATGAACAAGCTTTTGGCGGCTTTGAAAGTAATTATTTACTGCAGTATTAATTTAGAGTTTAGAGTTTTACCTAATCAACTTGCTCAATTGGTGCCGTGGCAACCCTTCTCAGGAAGGTATCAACTAACTCAAAGGCACGTTTATCTGAGGCTGGTTGGATCTCTTTAGTTTCTTTGCGCAGCTGATCAACATCAACACCAACAGATTCCACCTCAGCACAACCACCCTCCATCCCTAGCCACTCCTCTAAAACATCTGGATCTATCTCTGGATGAAACTGCACACCTAAAGTTCGGCCCATAACAAATGCTTGGCTGGCAATCTCACTTCGGGCAATCTCTGTTGCACCCTTTGGCAGCTGCCATCTATCCCAGTGGTACTCAAACCAGGGACCAGTTGGGATTAAAGTTTTATCATCCGATTGGATCTCATACCAACCAAGCTCTGCCTTTGGCGCCTTGGCAACTGAGCCACCTAATGCTCTAGCCATTAATTGCCCACCAAAACAAATACCAAATATAGGTATGCCGGCGTTGTGAGCTGCTTTTAATTTAGTAATTTCAGGAAGTAACCACTTACCAATTCGCTCATCCTCATAGGCGCCATATGGCGCTCCCATCGGCACAATCACATCGTAATTAGCAAAGATGGGAAAGGAGACCTCGATATTTGGTGCACCATACGCACTCTCTGGTACTACTAAAAATCGCTCAATCTCATAGCCATGTTTTTCAAAGGCGCGCCAGATTGGTCCCCCAAGTGAGACATGATCATGTTCGATAAATAGTGCGCGCATAAGCGATAAGTTTATCCTTGGTAATCTACTTAGATTTACCAATTAATAAAACTACTTTAATTTATTGTAACTCTCTTGTTACTTTGCGCACTTTCATATGCGGCAGTAACAATCTTTAACGCTTCAACTCCATCTTCACCAGTTGTAATTGGTGTGACACCATCTAGGAGTACTTGAGTAAAGTGTTCAATCTCATCAAACCAACCCCAAGCTCTAGCCTCATCATGGGAAACCTTTAGCCAACCCTTATCAATCTCAACCTTCTCCGCTGTGTAATCAGCGCCAGATAGGGTGTAAAGATCAATTGTTTGACCACGAGCTAAATCAGCTCTGACATATCCTTTGGTGCCTAATACCTCCAGCACATCATCAACTCCACCTGGGGATACCCAAGAGGCATCAACTGTGGCTAACACATTATTATCAAACTCTAAGGTGATTAAGGAGTGATCATCAACTGGTGAGGATTTATCCACGGTAATAATTCTGGCGTATACATGGGTAATCTTTGCCGGCTTTAATAGGTGTGAGATTAAGCCAATGCCATGAATTGCCATATCCATAGTTACACCACCACCACTTAAACTCTTATCTCTAAACCACTTGGCATGCGGGCCGCCATGACGCTCCCGGTGGCTGATATGAACTATCTGCCCAAAGCTATTATTATCAATTAACTCTTTTACCTTTTGATATCTAGGCGCAAAGATAATCTGCTCGGCATATAACAATTTAACGCCAGCCTTATTGGTCGCGGCCACCATCGCTTGGGCATCACTTAGATTTATCGCCAACGGCTTTTCACAAACCACATGAATTCCCTTACTAGCAGCTAGCAGGGTTAACTCTTTGTGATAAAGATTTGGCAAGGTAAGGGAGATGACATCTAAGGACTCAGACTCAATCATTTCCTGCGCAGTTTTATAAGCTTTGCAGTTGAAGGCTTTGGTAAATGAATCTCTAGTTGCCTGCGAGGGAGCAGCCATGGCCACAATCTCAGCTCGGTTTGTTTTTAACCAGCCTTGCGCATGCAAGGAGCCGGCAAATGCCCCACCAACTACTCCTACCTTCAGCTTCATCTAAACTCTTTCATTAATTTTTTACTGGCTAAATTAAAGGCTACCACTCTGGTGCATCTACCTTAGCTACCTCAGCGGAGTACTTGCCCACCTTAGTAAGTGCCTCTAAGACTGAGTTGGCATCTGCTTGATTGCCCATTAAGACACTGGTGTTAAACCAAAGTGTATTAGCAGCTAAGTGATCGGTAACTGGAAACTTTTGCTTGTTGTATTTGATCTTAGTTACCTTCCCACGCAGCCTTGGTCCAAGTGAGGATCTATCCTTAAACATCTCTAGTCGGTGCAGTGGGGGATATGAAGTAGTCAGCGACATACCTTCAGCAAGTAGTGCGTGACGAATTTGATCTCTACTTGCCCCACTTAACTTCTCACTTTCCACCTCAACTACATAACAGTAATTTCCCTGGTCGGTGCACCCTTTATATCTGCCTTGCGGCTTAAAGCCTGGAATTTTTGCAATCTCAGCATTTAAGTAATTTGCATTTGCAGCTCGATTTTTTTGTTGATCGGCAAATCGGGCGAGCTGAGTTCTAAGTACTGCACCCTGCCACTCACTTAATCGATAATTTCCACCAAGTCGAATATGGCGGTAGTACCAAATTCCCTCACCCCGACCACAATTAATATAAGACTTAAACATTGGAATTAAATCCTCACGCTTGGTAGTGATCACACCACCCTCACCTGCCGTCATTAATTTAGATGATTGAAATGAGAAGGAGCCAGCATCTCCTAAGGTGCCAGCATGGTGGCCATTCCATCTTGAACCATGGGCATGAGCTGAGTCTTCAATAATTGCAATGCCATGTTTTCTACCTAACTCAAGTAAGCCATCCATATCTGACATTGAGCCGGCCACATGCACACAAACAATTGCTTTTGTCTTTCGGCTAATTGCATTCTCAGCCTGCTTAACATCGATGGTGCCAGTTAATGGATCAACATCAACTATTTTTGGAATTGCATTTACCGTCAAAATTGTGCTGATGGTGGCTAGAAATGACCAATCTGCAACTATTACCTCATCCCCATCACCAATCCCTAGGGCCAGAAATATCACCTCTAAAGTGTGAGTGCCATTTGTTACTGCAAACGAGGCCTTAGCATTTGTGTACTGGCTCCACTCATTTTCAAACTCCTTGACCTCTTTACCTTGATTAGACCACCAGTTTCTAGAATCTAGTACGCGGTTTAATGCCTGCCGCTCACTCTCGTCATAATAAGGCCAAGCCGGAAATGCAGTAGTTCTAACCTTATTTCCCCCTAAGAGTGCTAACTGACTCATCATCTATCCCTTTCTGTAGTCTCGACCATCATTCGAGTTCTTATTTTTTCAGCTGCATATGCTGCAGCTCCGATTACTCCGGCTTTTACATCTAAGTTGGTGGTAATAATCTTTACCTCAAAGGGAACTAATTTATTAGCCCAGTGTTGAATTATTGGCAGCAACATCTGATTACTACCGATACCACCACCAATTATGATCAACTCAGGATCAACAATTGCCTTAAGGCTTGCGCATAGATAACCTAAATACTTACCAACCTCTTGCACCACAGTTAAGGCATCTGGCTGGCCCTTGCTAGCTAATTCAAAGATCTCCTTGACAGTAACCTGCTTATCGCTCTTGGTTAACTCTTGGTAGCGTTTGGTAATTCCTTTAGTTCCAACCACAGATTCAATTAAGCCATTTTCAACCGCCCAAGGATCTGTTAAATCACCAAATAGTGGCAAAAAGGCCACCTCACCAGCTGCACCGCGGGCGCCACGAACTAATTGGCCATCAACAAATATGCCAGCACCAATTCCAGTGCCAAGTTGGATTAGGGCAAAATTTAAGATCTCCTTTGCTGAACCATGCAAAAACTCACCAACCGCGGCCAGATTTAAATCATTTTCAACATCTACCTCAACATCAAATAATTTACGCAAAATACTTTGCAGGTGCATACCATCTAGATTTTGCACATTAGCACCTAAGGAAAGTTGACCATCTTTACTAATTACCCCAGGGGTACCAATTGAGATCTGCTTAATTTTATCGGGGGAGATATTGGCCTTTTGCGCAACATTATTAATCATCTCAATAATCTGCGCAATGATGCTGCTGCCACCTTTGGGATTAATCGGCTCATAGATATCGGCCAAAATCTTTCCGCCAATATCGGCAATCGCACAGGCAATTTTTGAACCACCTAAATCCACACCAACACCAAAACCAGTGTTTGGATCTAACTCATATAGCGCAGCTTTTCGGCCAGGTCGGCCGTGGGTAAAGCCAGACTCTCTAATCAAACCATTTTCTAAAAACAGCGAAATTATTAGATCCACAGTTGGTCGAGACAAACCACTTGCTTTAATTAATTGCGGAATACCAATGGGATTCTTCTCTGAAACTATTTTCATGATTCGCTGTTGATTTATCTTTCGCACTAAATCATGTCTATCTCTAACACTTGGAATTGGATCTATCACTCTTTCACCGCCCCACCAGAAAGTCCCACCACTAACCACTTTTGGATTGCAATTGTAAAGATAATTATTGGCAATAGTGCAACTGTGGCAGCAGCTGCCATTGGTCCCCAATCTAGGGTTCGATTAGAGATAAAACTTGAAACTAAAATAGGCATAGTCTTACTGCTCTCACCTGCCATAATTACTGGGATTAAAAACTCATTCCAAGATAACAATGCGACAAATACCCCAGTTGCTACCAATCCTGGGGTAACAAGTGGAATTAAAACTTTGGTGAATAATTGCATATTGCTAGCACCATCAACTCTGGCTGCATCCTCAATCTCAGTTGGTACTTGATCAAAAAAGTTAGTCATCAGCCAAATCGCAAAGGGAATATTAAAGCCGGTGTAAATCAGGATCAGCGCCCAAGCTCGGTCATATAAACCAAAGTAGGTACTTAAGTTATATAGCGGCAGAATAATTACAATTCCAGGAAGTGCTCGAACAATGATCATTAAAATTTCAAGTGCGCTTCGGCCACGGAATTTTTCAGTTCGAGCCAGGCTATATGCAGCCAAGCTGCCAATGATTAAACAAAGTGCCGTGGTCGCTAAGGTTATAAAAATAGTATTGGCATAAATTCGCCAAAACCCATCAAGTTCAAATAGTAGTTGGTAATTTTTCCAGGTTGGAGTGAAGTTAAAGAATTTAGGTGGCAAGGTAAAGGTATCAACTCGAGCCTTTATTGATGTGGATATGGTCCAGAAAATAGGAAACATCGAGAAGAAAACTGCAACTAATAAAATTGAATAGCTAGCTACTTTATCTAATTTTATTTTCATCGCACACTCTTTGCTGATTTTCGCCATAAGAAGTAAACCGGCATAGTAATAAATAAAATTATTACGCCAAGGGCAGCGGCTCTAGACATCTCTAGGAAAACAAATCCAGTCTTATAGGTCCACAGCCCAAGTGTGGTGGTGTCATTTCCTGGACCACCTCGGGTAAGAATAAATAAAGTATCAAATAATTTTAGAAAATCCATAATTTTGATCATGGTCAAAACCAATAGTGTGGGCACGATTAGGGGCAGCGTAATCCGGAAAAATACTTGAAACTTATTTGCCCCATCTACTAAAGCTGCTTCATAAATTGAGGTGGGAATTGTGGCTAGAGCTGCTACTACTAATAACATTACAAATGGCACTGATTGCCAGGAATCAACAATCACAATTGCAATTAAGGCTGAGGTTCTAGCTCCGAGCCAGTTATAGCCATCTGAGCCAATTAAAGATAATGCCCAATTAATTATGCCAATATCGGTATCAAACATAAATCTAAAAATTAAGCCAACTGCGACGGGCGTAAGTAGCATAGGCACAATTAACACCGATCTAAAAAATCTGCTGCCCTTTAAATTTTGGTGCAGCGTGACTGCTAGAAAAATACCAAGTGGAATTTGAATTACTAATCCAATCACCATCAATTGAATCGTGGTGATAAAAGTTGAATAGGTCTCAGGCGCTGATAGTGCTAGTCGATAATTATCTAGGCCAATAAATTTAGTTGGCGCAAATGATGAGAGATTTACGTTTAGAAATGAAAGGTATACGCCGTATAGCAGCGGAAGTAAAATTGTAAAACTTAATAAAATCCAAGTTGGTGCGGTAAAAGATGTAGTTGGTTTGGCGGATGATTTAGGGGTGCGCTTTGTACTACGCAATTAAATCATCCGCCATCCCGTTAATTTAGAAACCTATCTTGGTTCGTTAGCCAAGATTGATTTTAGTTTTTCATTCAATGCATCCATTGCAGCCTTGGTCGCTGATTTACCAGTTAGTACCTTGGTAACAGCGTCAATTGCGGCCACTTCAAACTCTGGCCACACTGCAATTTGCGGATATCTTTCGATTCTAGATGATGCTGGGATCTCTAGTTGTGGAAGGTATGGATTCTTCTCCAACAAAGATGAATCGGAAATAATTGACTTACGACCGATTGCAGCTGCACCTGACTCAAGATATGCCTTGGCATTTGATTTACCTAGAACAAACTCTAGGAATGCCCAAGCTGCATCTGGATTCTTAGCATCTGCTGGAATACCAATATTCCAACCAGCTAGGTGGGTGATATCGCTTGCACCCTTTGGCATTGGAGCGGTAGCAAATTTTCCAGCATTCTTATTGATGCTTGGATCAAGTGCCATTCCGTAGTAGCCAGAGTAGTTCAGCATTGCACCAATGTTTTCACCTAAGAACTTACTTGTTACTTCATCACCATTAGCCGTAATTGCACCCTTTGGTGAAACCGCAAGTAATTTCTTCATGTAATCAACAGCGGCAATCGCCTCTGGAGAATTAACAGTTGGGTTTAGGTTTTCATCATAAAGCTTGCCGCCAAATGACCAAACCATAGTCATCCACCACCAAGAAACGTTTGGACCGAAGCCGATTAGCTGTCCGCTAGCTCCTGAGTCTGCAACCGCCTTAGCGTTGGAGTACCACTCATCCCAGGTGGTTGCTGGCTTTAGACCTAATTTTTCATATAGATCTGTGCGATACCACTGAATCATTGGTTCAGTTGAAAGTGTTAGGCCAAATGTTTCACCGCTGGCACACTTTCCATAATCTTGTTGTCCCTGACCAAAATCACTAATGTCATACTCATCTGAGCCAGAGATCCATTCATCAAGAGCTGTCATTGCCTGTGCTTGACAGAATGGGGCTAAAAATGAATTATCGAACTGGGCGATGTCATATGCACCAGCTTTTTGCTTATAAGAAAGTAATTGCTTCTGATGAGCTTCACCATAAGGTGTCTCAGATACATTTACTTTTACTCCAGTCGTTGCTTCAAATTCTGGAATGAAACTTTGGATAGAGGTAGATGATGGGCTTGGAATCAAAAATAGATTTAGCTCACCACTTAGCTCTGCACCAGAATCACTACTAGAACTACATGCAGATAGTCCAAGTGCTAGGACACAGACCAGAGCAATACCTTGCGCGCGCTTTAGTTTTGCCACTTTCAGATCCTTTCGATTCGAGGCGATCGCCCCGAGTTATCGGAAAATCTACCTTTTTAGAGGGCGATTTAGTTGATTGGTAAAATAACAATAGTACTTAAATAACTTTCTGATAAGCCTTTCTGGCCATACGCTATGGCCTATGGCAAAAAAACTGACGCTCCCAGACAGTAAGAACAAACGTGCGCTGGTGGCGATCGCCCATGCCGATGATTTAATACTGTTTATTGGTGGAACTATCGCTGCCCTAGTTAAAGCTGGTTGGCAGATTGGGGTAGTTCGAGCAACTGATGATCGGTGGGACTCCTATCAGTTAACTGAGATGGCAACCATAAAGGCTAATCAGGTGGAGTTTGATAATGCGATGGCCAAAATTGGGGTAAGTAAAGTTTTTGAGTTAGGTCTAAGTACTGATTTATTAGCCGATTACTCTGAGGTTGAACTGCGAAAGCAATTTATTAGATCAATTAGAGAGTTCAAACCATATTTAATCCTTACCTTTGATCCAGATTCATATCTATATGAGGATAATGAAGACCACAAAAAGGTGGCAGCTGCCATGGCTGAGGCGAGCTGGGCTGCTGGCTTTGATAAGCACCCAAACTCTGGAGTGGATCAATTACCGCCTTACCTACCAGTTGCCAAGTGGTACTTCGGCCGGCAGGTGGCCTCACCTACTCATTACTTTGATGTTACTAAGCATTTGAATAACGCGATTGAAGCTGCCAATGAACATAAAACAATGCTGACAAACATGGCTCGGCAAGTTGAATTGAAGTTTCAAACTTTAGCGGATAATTCAAATATAACAATAGAGTTTGAAAAACTACTAAGTAAATTTGCCGCAAAAATAATGAAGAGTAGTAGGAGTAAGCAAATAAAAGGCGTAGAGTATGCCGAGATATTCCGAGTAATTGATGACTCTGAACAAATTAAAAAAATAGTTGGATTAAAGGAGCGGTAATGTTTAAGGCCCAGGGATTTAATGTTGAGTATGGTTCAAATATATGTGCCAAGCGATTAGATTCTATTGGGGATTATGTCTTAATTACCCATGTTGAACCATGGGAGTTTTTAAAAGGTAAGGTTAAAAATCAACCAATTGAGATTGTGGAAGCTAAAAACTTATCTAAAGCTTATCTAGATGATTTAGCAAACCGATTACCAGCAGTACACATAGTTGGCTTAGGTGGTGGATCTGCCATGGATACGGCAAAGTGGGTGCACTGGCGCCGGCAATTGCCCTTAACCCAAATCCCATCAATTCCGTCAGTTGATGCCTGCTTTACCAGAATGAGTGCATTACGTGAGCAGGGCGGAGTTATTTATGATGGCGATGCCGTACCTGAGATTGTGTTAGTTGATTTTGAACTTTTCCGATCAGCACCTGCGGCCATGATTACCAGTGGCATAGGGGATGTGCTCTCCTGTCATACCGCTTGGTTTGATTGGAAGTATGCCCATGAAATGGGCAAAGATGAATTTAATTGGCAACCAACAGATCCCCAAATATCTCAGAGTTATTTAACTGAGCTAGCAGATTGTGCTCCTGGGCTTAAATCCCAAACTGATGATGGTCTGCGCCGGCTAATGGAGTTGCATCGAGATATTGGTTGGCGATGTCATGAGTTAAAACATGCCAGATTTGAAGAGGGAAGTGAGCACTTTTTTGCCTATACCTTTGAAGAGGTTACTGGCAGAACCATCGCGCATGGTGAGTTAGTTAGCTTGGGTGTTTTGCTTATGTCTAAATTCCAAGGCAATGATTACCAGGGTGCTCAGGCGATTGTCGAAAAAGCTGGCACCAGGCACCGACTGGCAGATTTGAAGGTTAGCGAAAAGGAGTTTTTAGATTCAGTCAGACGGACTCAATCTTTTTCAATTGAACAAAATCATTGGTTCTCTTATGCAAAAACAATAGATTTTTCTAAGATTTCAGATCAGGATATTTTAGCTACGGTAAATTGGTAGGAGTTTTAAACCGATCTTAAGACCGCTGTAACCTTACCTAGTATCTGTGCATCATCTGCTGGAATTGGCGCATAATCATCATTTGCCGGTAGCAACCAGTAATGTCCATCTTTTTTAGACCAGGTTTTAACCGTTGCCTCACCATCAATCATGGCCGCAACAATCTCACCCTTTTCCGCACTCTTTTGCGATCTAATAACTACATAATCACCATCACAAATTGCCACATCAATCATGGAATCTCCCTTTACCTGCAACAGGAAGAGATCACCCTTACCAACAATTGACTCCGGCAGTGGTAGGACCTCTTCAACTATCTGCTCAGCTAAAATTGGATTTCCAGCTGCAATCTTGCCAACTAATGGAATTAATCTTGTTTTATCCTGCGGGGCCGCCTCACCATCTTGACCAGGAAGAGTGATTTCAATC
>Ga0222714_10002131_pt1 | contig 21409 bp, 18 predicted proteins | sample C33_3DmetaG_FD_165048 | JGI IMG/M metagenome (GOLD analysis project Ga0222714, IMG submission 165048) | Estuarine water microbial communities from San Francisco Bay, California, United States - C33_3D | ecosystem: Environmental > Aquatic > Marine > Unclassified | place: USA: California...
GCATCCTTAGTTGGTGTCTTAGCCTTAATCGTTGGTATACTATAATTACTAGTTAAACAGTTCATTCATATAAGGAATCTTTTGTGATCATAAAGCATCTTTGCTTAAATCATTTTAAAAAATTCCTTCGTGCTGCGGTTTATTCCTTCGTCGCTGCCGGTTTATCCTTCTTTGGGTTTATCCATGCTGCAAGCATTGGATTCCCCACAAGTTTTGACACGATTAATCCAGTTTCCATTGGTTATGTATGCTTTGGTTTAGTCATGCTTTTCTTCCATTACTACAAAGAACCCTCTGAAAAAGAAACAAAAAAAGTCGCAACGACTGAATAACGTTTCATTTTCCCACCTTCATTAAGGTGGATTCGTATCGGATCCTATGGCTACTCGATCGACCTCCAATTCGACATCGAACGTGTCCATAGGATCCACCTTCATTATAATTTTGAATATAAGGACGTTTGAAGAACGTTTCATGATACATATACATACGAATAAATTACACATTAAAGGAGTGATCTCATGCCTGCTTATTTACGTCTATTAAAAAATGAATATTATGATTCCGTCACCTTGATGTCTTTGACCGCGACATTAAAAAAAGAATTTAGCGATCGTGAAATTTTTCTTTTAATGGGGACGGACATGAATCTTGACTTGATTCGAAGTATCGGATTTTCTCCCGCACTAATTGAAGGTGCAACCCCCAATGATTGTTTGGTGGGTGTTCAAGGAGATTCGGTTCATGAAAGTGATCTTGAAGGTCTGGTTCATCGATTAAAGTCGGCGAATGATACGGTTGTTACATCAGGGAAAGCGGTGTTGGACTATCCCACCTTGACTGCTGCCAATCAAGCGTTTAAAGGTAATGTTGCACTCATTTCTGTGCCAGGCGCTTATGCAGCCTATGAAGCGCATCAAGCGTTAAACGAAAACCTTCATGTGATGTTATTTTCGGATAATGTCTCTGTCGAAGATGAAATCATCTTAAAAGATAAAGCCATTGAAAAAGGCTTATTGCTCATGGGTCCTGATTGTGGAACCGCCATTCTTAATGGTGTCGGTTTAGCGTTTGCGAACCACGTCCGTCGTGGCAATATTGGTTTAGTTGCCGCCAGTGGAACGGGTCTACAGGAAGTAACCACCTTAATCGATCGATTCGGTGGAGGTATTTCGCAAGCGATTGGTACAGGGGGACGTGATTTATCGGAAGCAGTAGGGGGTCGAATGATGATGCATGCCATTCGCATGCTTGCAGAAGACCCTATGACGGATGTCATTACCTTAATTTCTAAACCCCCCGCGGAATCGGTGAATGAAAAAATCATGGCCTTATTAAAAACGATTGTTCATAAAAAAGTTGTTATTGGCTTTATTGATGGTAAAAAACCTGAAGAAAGTTCATTTCTTCATGCTTCAACCCTTGCGGAAACAGCGTATCTTTCTCTGAAAGCCGCAGGGTTACAACCGCCATTATTTGAAACCATGACTAAAGCCCAAGAACGAACAGTACGTGCTTACAAAACCCAAGGCCAATGGATTCGAGGTCTTTATTGTGGAGGGACATTATGTTCGGAGGCGATTAGCTTAGCACGAAAATCGTTACCCGATTGTTATTCCAATGTATCCAAGAAAAAAGAAGAACATTTAGACGATGTTTTTCATTCTAAGGGGCATTGCTTTGTGGATTTAGGCGATGATGTGTTTACCAATGGTCGACCCCATCCCATGATTGAACCGACCATTCGTCTTGAACGCCTTTTACAAGAAGCCAAGGATCCTGAAGTTGGAGTTTTACTTCTTGATTTTGAATTGGGATATGGATCGCATCGTGATCCCGTAGGAACCCACGCGGAGATCCTCAAGCAATTTAAAGAAAAACGACCGGATGTCCCCATCATTGCCTATGTTTGTGGAACCGCGCTTGATTTCCAAAATCTCCAACAACAAGAAGAAAAACTAAAAGAATTAGGCGTATTGCTCGCATCAAGTCATGCGCAAGCCGTGCGTTATGCGATTGCAAGCTTAAAAGGGGTCTCACAATGAAAGAAACTGTCCTCAAAGAAAAAGAAACTATTCGCGTCGTCAATGTTGGATCTTCTATTTTCTTAAACGATTTAACTGCTCAAAACACGGAGTTTGTCTCCGTTCATTACCAACCACCTGCGGGTGGGCAAAAAAAGTGGGTGGATGCCCTCGTAAAAGCAGAAATGTATCGCGATAAAATTCAAGAAGCAAATCAATCCGCGTTGGAAAAGGTTCTTAAAGCAACAGCTCATTTAACTGCCATGAGACCTGCCATTCAAGTCATACCTGGAATGACAGAAAAAACGTTTCTTCATGCGGGTCCTCCGGTGACGTATGCGAACATGGCGGGGCCAATGAAAGGCGCGATTTTAGGGGCGATTGTGTTTGAAGGTTTAGCCAATAATTTAAAGGAAGCTGAGCAACTTGTTCAGTCCGGTCAACTTCACTTTGCCCCGGCGCATGATTATCATGCTGTGGGACCCATGGCAGGCATTGTTTCCCCCCATATGCCTGTCCATGTGGTTGAAGACCATGTTCACAAAAACACCGCATATTGCAGTGTGAATGAAGGTTTGGGGAAAGTTTTACGGTATGGGGCCAATAGCGATGATGTCATACAAAGATTACGTTGGATTCGTGACGTGTTTACCCCGATTATGAGTGAAGCGTTAACGATTACCGGTCCAATTGATTTAAAACAAATTATCGCGCAAGCTTTACAAATGGGAGATGAAACGCATAACCGTAATAAAGCTGCGACGGCATTATTTTTAAAAGAAATTGCGCGAGCGATTTTCCTAACCCAAGCAAGCATGGATCAAAAAGTCATGGTATTTGATTTTATCAAGAATAATGATCATTACTTCCTTAATTTATCCATGCCTTCTGCCAAAGTATGTCTTGACGCTGCTCAAGGAACCAAGGGGAGTTCCATGGTGACCATCATGGCAAGAAATGGCGTTGATTTTGGGATTAAAATTGCCAGTTCTAATCAATGGTTTACTGCCCCTGCAAATTATGTCAAAGGTCTATATTTTACGGGATATTCTGAAAAGGATGCTGCACCCGATATCGGAGATAGCGCCATTACAGAAACCTACGGATTAGGTGGTTTTGCAATGGGCGGAGCTCCTGCCATTGTCCAATTTGTTGGCGGTACGGTCGAAGACGCCATGAATTATTCTCGAAAAATGCACTTTATTACGGTTGGAAAACACACGATGATGCAACTTCCGACGCTCAATTTTGCCCCCAGTGCGTTAGGCATTGATATTTTAAAAGTCATCGCCAGTAATCAATTACCGATTATTAATACGGGTATTGCCCATAAAGAACCGGGGGTGGGTCAAGTGGGTGCTGGTTTAGTGGAACCGCCCCTTGCATGTTTTCAAGACGCGCTTGCAGTTTTTGTTAAGGAGCTTCATGTATGAAAATTGTTTTTGCACTCGGCGGTAACGCCTTAGGAAATAACCCCGAAGAACAAGCCAATCTCGCCTATGAAGTCGCTTTACCGATTTTAGATTTAATTCAACAAAGCCATAAGGTGGTGCTTGTGCATGGGAATGGACCTCAAGTAGGCATGATTAAAACAAGTCTTGATTATGCCCATCAGCATTTAGAAAAAATTCCTTTCGTCAATCTTAATCATGCGGGTGCAATGTCACAAGGATACATTGGCTATGCACTTCAACATGCCTTTTACAATGCAAGTCTTGTAAAAAACATTTCCATTAAACCCGTGACGGTCATTACCCAGGTAGAAGTGGATGAACATGATGCTGCTTTCCAACATCCCACAAAACCCATTGGAGGTTTTTATACAGAAGATCAAGCGAAAGCGTTAGAAAAACAAGGTTTTACCATGGTAGAAGATGCTGGTAGGGGTTATCGGCAAGTTGTCGCATCACCTCAACCGATTTCCATGATGGAAAAAGACGCGATTTTAGATTTAATTCGTCTAGGTTATACGGTTATCGCCTCGGGAGGAGGAGGGATTCCGGTCGCTAAAAAGAAGAAAACATTAACAGGGGTTGATGCCGTCATTGATAAGGATTTTGCGGCAAGTAAATTAGCGAGTTTATTAGATGCGGATCGTCTTATCTTATTAACGGGTGTGTCCAATGTATTAATTCATTACGGCAAACCGAATCAACGTAAACTTGAAACGGTCAAGACGGATGAGCTACAAACCTACATCGAGGAAGGTCATTTTGCACCGGGGAGTATGTTACCTAAAGTATTGGCTGCAAAAGCCTTTGTCCAAGGCCATCCAGACCGTGTTGCGATTATTGGCGCGTTAACCGATGCCTCTGCCATTGTGGAAGGACGTGCTGGAACACAAATCATCGATTAATTTAATTTTTTAGTCGTTATACTTATGGGGATGAAAACAAAAGGTGTTTTACCCCAACGTGGCTTATCCATTCGTGAGATGAACCAACGCATTGCCATCCAATTAACCACCCTTTTACAAACCGAACAAAACGCACGTGAGGCATACCACAATGATGATTTTGCCTTGCAATTTTTAACGGATTTAAATCAGTGGAATGAAGCCCAACTCGTTAAAGAATATTACTATGAAGGTCTCAAGAAGTTGTATCGATTGAACACCATGCCTTATGAATCCTTTCAACGCATGCTACATGAGGTTGATATTAAACCGTATGAGAATAACGCCTACTTAAAAGTGATTCCTTGGAAAGAAAAAAAGTTTGGCCCTTGGGAACTTTCCTTTGGCGTTTTCCCGGCGTATCAACCGTTTTTAATCGGGGATGTTTCGTTTGACCCCAAGCGCGAGGGTGAAGAAATCACGCCTCTAGGGTTTGCTCGTCAGCCCTTTCTATATCCATGCTTGTTAAACAAAGATTCCATTTGGATGAGTGTAACCCCTTTTGAAATCGAAACAATGAAAAATCCCATTGAAAAAGCTCAAGGATCGGTTTTAACTTTAGGATGTGGCATGGGTTATTTTGCCTTCATGACGAGTCAAAAAGAATGTGTATCGAAGGTGACAATCATTGAAAAAGATCTTTTCGTGATTCACTTATTTCAACAGGAAATTCTCCCTTATTTTCCGCATAAAGAAAAAGTTGAACTCATATTAGCCGATGGCATTGATTATCTTCAACATAAGAATCTAAATTGCTATGATCTGGTATTTATTGATATTTATCAAACAGTGGATGATGGATTACCAATTTACGAATCGTTAAAAAAGATAGAAAGTTCCCTTCGACCCCAACAACCTTGGATTTATTGGTTGGAAAATTCCATGATTGCGATGAAAATAATGAAAAAGTAGTTGAATAGTGACGAATTGCTTTCTCTTGTAAAGAACTCACTCAAATGAAGTCATTAATAAAATCACAATCCTGAAATTTTGTTAGCACATATTAACTACTTTTGTTTATGTTCGTTTAGAGCATTTAATTTGAGAAAAATTGCTTATCATTAATTTGGCAATTTACTCGTTGTATACGAAGATTTATGTTGTTTTAAGTAGAATTAGGTTTATACTATATCGCGGGAGGTAACCTCATGACCTTACGCGTCTTACTTACGGTCGTATTCTGGCTCATCTTAGGGTTTGTTTTATTTTATGAAGAGCTGATGGGATTGACCTTTGATTGGTCGACGGTTTCAAAAGGATGGGCTCAATGGAAAACAAGCCTCATCAAGAAACCCAAGAACACGACCAAGAAAAAAGTGGTTAAGCCAAAAGCTGAGCCGAAAAAAGCAGAACTCAAACCGATCGTTCAACCGGTGGGTGCAACACCCATTCAAAAGCCTGTGGTTAAAAAAACTCCGGTTAACATTGAAGAAGAAGCAGGCATGGAAGATGTGACCTTCTTCGACCAAGCTATTTTGGAAGACAAGAATTTTTATGCTTCCTTGACGCCACAACAAAAAACCGAGTTTAATGAATTCTTTATTCTTGAACACCCTCGTCATCTTGTCAAAGCACTTCAATACACCATTGGTGGTAATAACTCAGAATTCTTCGCCAATGTCTTTAAGTATATTTTTCAATATCGTCGTATGATTTCCTTAGGATTACTTCGTCGCTTGTTGGATGCCTTATTAAGTTTAACGAAGGATCCGCAAACAAAAACGCTCCTTCACGAAGCATTTATTCGTTCGGCGTATGCGCGTCGTCAAGATAAGGCCTTCCTTGCCGCTGCCAAAGAAGTGTCTCAACTCGACGTCAAACTTCACCAAGAAATATTAGATACCCGTGATACTTTTGTCTATGCCTATGTTCGCCTTGCCATTATTTTAGAAAAAGAAGGCAAGTACGATGAGGCCCTCGCCTTAATCCAAGATGCCAGTTTGCGCAACTTGGATGATAATCATGCGACCAAATTTGAAAGTCGTCGTTCGCGACTTTTAAATAAAAAAAATCAATAAAAGGAGAATAGAACATGAATTTTTTTGATAAGAAGATCTTAGAAAAGCTTTGGTGGTACGGATTAAACATCCTCACGACCCTTTTCATCGTTTCGTTTATTAACTTTAATGCCCCACAAGGCGAACCAGGGGTCCCAGGATCGAATGGTACCAATGGGGTGGATGGTGAAAATGGCCAAGATGGTCAGGATTTTAGTGGTCAAAATCTCTATCCAGTTTCACCACTCACCTACGATCCAGCTCCAGTTGGAGATGCCCGGGCTGCCTATGCAGCAGAGCTCGTTGAACAAGGTTTTATCCCTTTAAGTTCAGTTGAAGACTTTGAAATCTTTTCTGTGTCACCATTTGGAACACTCGAAGACGGTTTTTACGGTAACGAAGCAGCCTATGAAAATAATTATGTTTTAACGGCGGACATTGATTTTAGTGGTGAAGATATGAATTACTTTGGTCGCCGCATCGCAGGGTTTGTGATGAATGATTTTCAACAATCCTATGTCGGCTACTCTGGTACTTTTGACGGGGCAGGTTATACCATTAAGAACTTTGACTTAACAGTGGGCGAATATAATTTCGATGTTGGTTTTTTCCCATTTACACTTGAATCGGTCATTCGTAACATTAATTTTGAAAATCATTCCATTAAAGCTGTTTTATTTGACGGAGACGCAGGTGGTCTAATTGGTAGTATTGATGGTAAAACCATCATTCAAAATGTCACGATGACCAATCTTGAAGTTGTCTCGGATGGAAATTCAGGTGGGTTGGTTGGACGTAGTACGAATGCGATATATATCTTAAATAGCCAAGTCACTTTAGGTTCTGTTTTTGGAACCAATACCGCCGGTGGTCTAATTGGGCAAACGAGCAATAACTATACTGTCTTTATTCAAGATAGTGTAAATCGTGCTACCATTGATGATTCCATTAATCCAGATTTCTTTTTAGATGAAGTAACCATTGACAACGCTGGCGGATTTATCGGAGAAATTACGGATAATGAATCTACTATTATTCTCAATTCTATTAATGATGGTTTAATTCGTAACAACAATGAAGCGGGTGGTTTTATCGGCCTTGCCACATACAGTGAAACACTTGTTATTGCCAATAGTTATAACAATGGATTCATCTATAACCCAAGTGAAGGAAATAATGAAGCCGCAGGATTTATTGCCGATTTAGACAGTCCGTTTGCAGCGTATATTCAAAATAGTTATAACACGGCTCAAATTTACGGTACGAACAGCACCGCAGGTTTTGTTGGTGAACTAGGTGATGATTTTGACGATGAAAATGGAGACTCCTTAGAAGATTATCAATTGAATTCACTTTTTATCACAAACTCCTACAATGCGGGGTCGATTATGACAGGCGACGGTGAAACGGGTGGATTTGTCGGTGAAGTCAATAATTCACGGAATGTTGTAATTCAAAACAGTTTCAACGTGGGTCAATTTTCACGTTCTGTTACATTAGAAGACCTTGAGGATCCATTCCGCGACAATGGTGCCTTTATTGGGGATGCCACGGGAACACAATTACTTGATAATTCCGTCTATTACGTAGATCTTGAAGATGTTGAAAACTATTTGACCCATGCCATTGATGGTCATTTAGATGTTGGAGCGACACAAATTCACGACCATTCTCGTTTTACGGATGATGACTTTATTTTCTCGGAAGCGTGGGATTTTGATAACGTATGGACTTTTTCTAATACGAATTATCCGTATCCTATTATCCAAGAACTAAATTTATTCAATGTTAAACCCGTTGATGAAAACTGGTTGCCTGAAATTCTCGATCACGATTTGTGGATGTATGAAGAAAACCTCAATGAAGAAACCAATCAAAATGAAATTGATATTATTGGTTTCTATGCGTATGCCACCGATGTAGATTCTGCATCAAATGAAGTCCTAATGGAATTATATATTACTTTGGACAATGAAATTGAAAGTGCTGCAGTGATTCAAACAAGTGGCCAAAAAATTTATGAAATTAGTAATACCTTTATTGCCAAAGATTTTGATCAAGTTCCTATCAACTTTGTACCGAATGCTGGAACGGGAACATACTTTATTTATGTTGTTGTTACAGATAAAGATGGCAATCAAACGTTTGATATTGTCAGCAATTCAATTGAATATAAAGCCATTGAACCAGACTCAACCGCTCCTGTTCCGGGAGGCTCTGGAATCATGGGTGCGCTCGTTTATGATTTTCCTCGCGATGTTGCCGTCTACTTTGAAGAAGCAACTGATGATGTGACAGCCTCCGAAGATTTAGACTATTTTGTGATTGTTGCTGTGGATGGATTTGACTATGACTCCTGGGATTTAAATTGGAATAATCCCAATGTCTTACATGCCGCACTCACGCCCATTGCTGAACCTGGCATTATTCGCATTCGTTTAGATTTTGATGTGGATGATACTATTACCTATTTGGTTGCCCTTTATGTTCAGGATGCCGCAGGGAATCTTGCTCGTTATACACCCAGCAATTTACTTTACGATAATTAGAGAAAAGTTACGATATAAAAAGACAACTCAAACGAGTTGTCTTTTTTAATTCTAGGGAACATCATATCTTGTTTAAACGACGCGAAGGTTTATCATTAAGAAGAGGATTTTAAAATGAAAATTTCTATACCGATTCGAAAATATTTAGCCGAGTTTTATGGAACATTTATTTTAGTTTTTGTAGGTACGGGCTCCATTGCTTTTGGATTAGGTAGTGATTTATTGGGTGTTGCTTTTGCATTCGGGACAGGGGCGCTGATCGCGATTTATACAGTAGGACATATCTCGGGCGCCCATTTAAATCCTGCCATAACATTCGCATTTGTTCTTCATCGTCGCATGACCGTTAAAACAGCTATTTTTTATTGGTTTGGACAAATCACAGGCGCATTTTTTGCTTCATTAAGTTTATTGATGGGGGCTGGAACAGATGTATATGAAGGCTTAGGAGCAAATGGCGTTGATGTCACACAAATTCCTTTATGGGTAGCCTTTGTTTTTGAAATCTTTTTAACCTTTATCTTGGTGTATACCGTCCTTGCCATGAGTCAACGCAAGAGTTTACAACCATTCGTAGGAATAATCGTTGCTTTGACGTTAGTGGGACTTATCTTGGTGGGTGGTCCCATTAGTAGTGCCTCACTAAATCCTGCAAGAAGTATCGCACCCGCGTTGCTTGAAGGTGGAGAGGCGCTTGAACAACTTTGGGTGTATATTATTGGACCTCTTTTTGGAAGTGGACTCGCCGTATTTTTTTATACGTTTTTAAAATTCACAGATCACGATACCATCGCGTAAATCTTTGCTTTTAATTGAGGGAGAATTGCGTTAGTCTTAAAAGGTATGTTAAACCAACTCGAAGATGAATTTTCGCTATCCAAAATTCAATTAGCAAATGCATTCATCGCGTATCTTTCCGAACCAGAAACACACCTTGATCAATTACGAATCGGCGTGCTTTCACAACTTTCAAACATCAATCGTGTGACGTTTTATCGTAATTTTTCTTCGATGGATGATTTTCTGAAATGGTTTCTGCTCAAAGATCTCATTTTTCGGGCGAATTCAGAACAACCGATTGATTTTGAAGTGGCGATGGATCGCCTGTATGATTATGTGGTGCAACATCGGCTTGTGTTACGAAAAATGTTTGCTTCCTCTTTTCGAACGACTTTAATGCATTTTATTGAAAACGAAAGTAAGACGTATCAACGTCTTAATATTCAACGATTGGATACGGAGCATGTCCTGGATGCCAATCACCGGATTATGATGATTGATTTTTATGGTCACGGCATTTCCCAATTGATTTCTCATCTCATTGACGATCCTCTTTATGAATCCATGGAAAAACAATCCTTTGTCGCCATTAGTAAGTTGATTGTCAAAAATTACATTGAAAAGACCATTCAACAATTGCATTCAAAGAATTCGTAAAGAAAACGTGAAGCTATCCCCCATGCTTCACGTTTTTTATCGATACGGTTCGTAAAATTATTTTTTCTTTTTACTGACGCGTGTTTTAAAGTCGAGATCAATATCATCCTTCCACGTTTCGCGAAGGTTTTTCGTAGAACGTAAGTAGGCGATTTCTCGGTCTAGGACATTAAAGTTGGTTTCGGTACCATGTTCATCGTGAACATAGTTGGCCGCGCGTTCTTTACGGATTCCCATCCGACCTGCAGTTTCTGCCGCGTCAATATTGGCGCCTAAGAAGACAAATTCCCAACCATCTTTTTCTGTGGATTCACTAATGAGACGTTTCACGGTTTGCCAGTCAAAGTCACGTGAGGCATTTTCCATGCCGTCGGTTGTAATCACAAACATCGTTTTTTCCGGGACATTATCAGGCCCTAAATGACGATGGACTTCACGAATTTTAAGAATGCTTCGTCCAATCGCATCAAGCATCGCAGTCGATCCACGGACAAAGTATTGTTTGTCGGTAAGGGGTTCAACGCGTTGAATGTCATTCCGGTTGTGCACGACGTCAAAGTCATGATCAAATAACACGGTTGAAATGACCGCTTCCCCTTTTTCTTTCCGTTGTTTTTCCAGAAGATTGTTAAATCCTCCAATCGTATCAGACTCTAAACCTCGCATCGATCCTGAACGATCCAGAATGAAGACGAGTTCGACCAAATCTTTTTTCATGTTTGGTTCCTCCTTGGATGCTTTTACTTTAGCGTTTCCATGGAGCCGTTTGGTTTCCTTCAAGGAAACATTTTATGACCGCATTAATTGCCAATCCGTTGTGCGAAAGGATTGATTAATCACGTAGCCATGTTGCAGGGCATACGCGACAAAGATTCGTGTAAATAACGCTGCTTTTTTTTGGTCTTTTTGGGCATATTCATTACGATGATCATAAAATAAAGGTCCAGCAATTACATTGTGTTTAAAAAGGGTTTTCATGGTGTTATATATAGGTTGGTTTTGAAGTTTAATCGTGTCCAAGAAGTAATCCATTGTATAGCCACGTTGATCCATGAGAGCGTATCCTAGGCCTTCTTTCTCTGCATGAATTTGGAGTAGGGTGTACTTGGCGTGGACGTCGGGCAATAGTAAATCAAGCGTAGATTTGACTTCCACAAGATAAAGTGTTCCCTTTTCATCAAGAATTTGTAAGTCTGGAAAATATGCTTGATGGGGTTTTTCACGAACAATCTTGTAGGATTGAACTGCCATCGCTTGCGGTGATAAGGTAGTGGCAAACCAGCGAAAGATTCGTTTTTCTGCAAGGGAATCAAAAGTGTAGGTTACATCGTTCCAAAAATAAGAAATGGGTTTTCGATGACGTTGTGTCTTTCGTTGTGGGCGAAGCGCTGTGAAAGCTGCTAATGTCCATACACGGGGAGATGGGGGATGGTGAAGACGGGCGATGAGTTTGTGTTTGGGTTCGAGTGGTTTGACCATGGAACACCTCCTTGTGTCCCTAAGTTAATCACTCAAAAACCACGTTGTAAAGGGTGAATTTTGTTTATAAAAAGTTAACGATTTATCGTTAAATACATATAAAAAGAAACGCGCACGCGAGAGGCTATTCAGATAAGGTAAGGGTAGTTAGGGTGGCTTGAATCTGGGTGTGATGATAGTCAAATCGTTCCATGGAAACAAAATTCGAAGGATTAGGAAGGGTGACCGTATCGTGGATGGTTTCATAATGCGTTTGATACGCATCCATCAAGGTTTGATAATAATTCTTTGTAAAGTAAGGACTATCTTTCAGAGTAATCAGATGTTGGGTGAAGGATGTTTGTAAGGATGGAATCAATGGATACAGTTGGCTTTGTAAGGATCCATCCGCGTAAAATAGCGTTAACCAGTACAAAGGATTGACGATGGTTTGATCAAAACTATTGGTCGCGTTATACGGCGATTTGTTGGCAATACGTTCAGTTAAGGCCTCATCCCAGGTAACCCCAAGACTCCAATCGTTATCGTACGGAATGAAGGTAGCTTGTTGAGTCACCCCATCAAAATACACGTACGTATTATTGGTGTTATTGCGCATATCATCGGGATTACCGTTGAGAAAACTGACACTCGCGTAACGTAAGAAGGAAGGAATATCCACTACGGAAGATAAGCGCTCTAATCGATCCTCTTCTTGATATAAACGCGCAGATTTTAAGGTTTTTAAAAGGTTTAATAGGGGTTCGTGTTGCGAGGTTGATTTATTGGTTTTTAAATCATAAACAGGATGATAACCCTCTAACGTATTTTCTACTCCAACCATCCATGGTTTAACAACATAAGTCCCGGTGGTGATATCAATATAAGCCACATCATCTAAGACTAAATTGATCGGATATAACACTTTATAAAGGTCGCCTTGAGCGTGGTCACCGACGAAGTGACGATCAAGAAACGTTTGATCAATCGCTTCATTGATAATATACATACCTAGATTCACGGACGTTTCCGGGAGGTCGAAGGTGATGGGTGATAAGGTCGATTGTGGGGCAATGACATCATGCCCATTGAATAAACGACTTGCAAAAGGTTGATTAATTAAGCTCGGGTCATTGGAGCGATTCCATTTGAATTCCAGGGATTTCATATCAAAAAAGCGACGACGCTGTCTTACTTCATAATCAGGATCCCCATTTTTCCATGATTTTTGAATACCGAAGGATTCATAAAATGGGTCATCAAACGTTTGGTCAAACGATACGCGAAAATGGAAAGGATAGGTGAGTTCTCCCTCTTCGTTAAGAAACGTTCCCCGCGAAAAGATATTTCCTTTTTGCCGAATGCCGACCTCAGGAAGCGTGTAGGTTATGCCATTCATTTCTAAGTGAAAAGTCACAGGAAAATAATAATCATTATTCGGATTATTTTTTTCTGATCCGTAGGTTTCTATCCACCGTAATGTCTCGTGTTGCATCTCAAGGCGAATGAATTTAAGGGACGGTTGCCAAAAAGTCTCGTATTCTGCAGACGGTAATAAATTCACCGTTGGTTCCGAAGAAGAAGGAGATGAAGAAGAGGGGAGTGAAAGCGACTGACAACTTGTTAGGACAAGCATCCCCAATAAAAAGGATGAATAGAATTTCATTTAGAGTTGGAGTAAGGCCATGATCTCGGCGAGCTCTTTGAGTTTTTCTTCGGTTTGGTGCGCGTCCATAGCATCTTTGACGCATCCATGAATATGATCATGGAGGATAAAGTTATTGGCTTTTTTCAGTAACGCTTGCAAGGCAAGAATTTGTTTGGTGATATCGACACAATAACGGTCATTTTCATACATCGTGATAATGGCTTCGAGTTGACCTCGTGCGGTTTTTAAAAGCTGTTTAATTTGGTCTTGAGAACGTTTATGGTCTGGATTCATGATATATTCCTTGCTTCTTAAGTGTAGCAAATTCCATTGTATTAAAGAATGATTCCGATAGAAGGAATGGTTTATCGTATAATAGACGTATGGATCTAACCTTACTAATTCTTACCATTGTCAATGCGCTCCTCTTAATCAGCATAGTTTTCGTTTTGCTGGTAAAAAAATCGAATCAAGACCATCTTAAAAAATCAGACTTAACGATGGTGACGGATTTTTTAGATAAAACCTTGCAAATGAATCAAACCTTTACTCAACAAAATCTTGAAGCGTTTCGTCAACAACTCACCCAATCGATTTCGGTTTCCCAAGAAGCAGCCAATCACTTACGACTTGAAATGGGCAAACAATTGGATACCGTACGCGAAACGCTCATTGCTTCCCTTGATCGTCTACAAAAAGACAACGGGGAAAAACTTGAAAAAATGCGGGAAACGGTGGATGAAAAACTCAACAAAACTTTGGAAGAGCGCCTTACCCAAAAGTTCCAACTCATTAGTGCCCAATTTGAAACGGTTCAAAAAGGGTTTGGAGAAATGCAGGGTTTAGTCTCGGGAGTGGATGAATTAAAACGGGCTTTATCTAACGTAAAAACGCGTGGTATTATGGGTGAAATTCAACTTGGACGCATTTTAGAAGAAATTTTATCACCGGATATGTATCTTAAGGAAGTCTCAACCCGGCCGGGATCGCATGATCGCGTCGAGTTCGCTATTAAACTTCCTGGGGATGGTCAACGTTCCATCTTTTTACCGATTGATTCCAAGTTCCCATTAGAAGATTATTATGCGGTACTTTCTGCTTATGACACGAATGACTTAAAGCAAGTGGATGCCGCATTGAAAGTGCTTGAAGGGAAGATTGAACGATTTGCCTCCGATATTGAAGCTAAGTATATTGAAGTGCCCTACACGACGAACTTTGCCGTGTTGTTTTTACCGATCGAAGGACTTTATGCCGAAGCCATTCGTCGCGGCCTCGTTGAAAAACTTCAAACCAAATATAAAGTGGTCTTAGCGGGTCCTACTACGATGTCCGCCCTTCTCAATAGTTTACAAATTGGGTTTAAAACACTCGCGATTCAAAAGAAATCCCAAGAAGTATGGCAAGTGTTATCCAACGCCCGTAATGAATTTGATAAGTTTGCCGAGGTCCTCGCCAAAACCCAAGAAAAAATTCAATCCGCAGGGAATGAGTTGGATAAACTTATTGGTACGCGGACCCGAATGATTCAATCCAAATTAAAAAATCTTGATCAGTTGGGAGAACAACTTTCTATTCCAACGGAAAACGAAGAGACTGAAGAATAAATCGTTTCGCCCTTGCTCATTTTTTATTTGTGATTATTTTCATGAGGATTGTTGTTAAAATTATCCTATGAAGGATTCAACGCGTTACTTATTTCATTACGTTTTAACACAGCAATGGAAACTCATTGAATCACTTTCCTATTCCGAGATGGATCCAGTAGGTAAACACCTTCTCCTTTTTTTAAGTGATCATAAACTTATTTCATCCCTTGAATCACTTCCCTTAAAAACCATTCAAGATGACCGGCAAGTCATGAAACAATTTTACGCCCGGAATGCCTGGTATCGGGATGAAGCGCATGTCATCCTCATGCTTGTGCTTCGCCTTGGTAGTAAAACAATGGAGAGTTTGACAGGATTTCATTTCTCGAAGTATCAAGCTTATGTTCCCAATAGCATTGCCGACGTCCACTTAACCCAACCGAAAATCAAAGGGTATTTAGACACGATCAAAGATGACAAACTCAAATATCCATTTTTAGATTTACTCAAGGGAACCTATTATGTGTTTTTTCAAGAAACGAGCAAAGCCAAGTCCCATTTAAAAAATATCCTTGATCCCAAACGGAAACAAATCGCGATGTATTTACAATGTGTGAATGCGCGGCAAAGTAATGATGTTCAAGCGCTTAAAGAAACGTTTGATCAGCTGACGAAAGACACACAATTTCCATTCTCAATCCATGCTTTTTTAAACGAGACGAAAGCCTATCTTTATCAACTCGAGCATTTTGATTTCTTGTCGGACATCAAAGGGATTTCCACTCAAGATAAAATTCGAGAATACATTGAACGAATCTTTGATGTTTCCTTGTGGAAAAAAGTTGATCAACGTACAAAGAATATGGTACAAAATGCGTTTTATTTAACCTCAAAAATGGGTCGCTTACTCGATGAAGAATCCGGACCCATTGTGGATTATTCTCCGTTTGCCTTACCGTTTGTAAAAGCGTATGAATACGAATGTTATAAACTGTTCTTTAAAGGGTATATTCAGTATTTAAAGAAAGAAAACATTAGTCCCAAGCAAGCGATTCCTCGTCATGCTTTTAAAGGAAAATATCCTTCGATTGTCGATCATGATGGACAAACCCTTGCCTATCACGCGACTACTCCGGATAACTTCTCGATTGGGAATATTAGTTATATTGTAGATATTAATCATACCCTGGCGAAGAAAGCATCGTTAAGCTCTGATCCCTCCTCATTAACGATTGCCCCGTACTTTGAACAATATTGGTTGCGGCTCACCAAAAAAGTAGACATGACAGAAAAAGGACGGGGAAAAGTCATTCAAATTGCGAGTTATGCCTATGAAATTTCTAAATTAAGGAATAAAATGACTCATGCCGAGATGTTAAGTTTGGATGAGTTTAAACGCATTGTCGATCTCATTTTGACAAGTCGCCACCTCATCGAAATCATGCATATTAACTTACACGCGAACTAAAGAAAGGAGTTCATACGATGAACCCACGAAAAAAAATTGCCTTACTGATTGATTACGATAATTTTAACCAAGAAAAATATTTCCCCATTCTCTTTGAAGAACTCAATGAAATTGGGGATGTCATTATCAAATACGCCTTTTATTCGAATTTAAATGATGGCACCATTAAAACTAAATTTATTAAATTTGGCATTGAACCCAAAGCACAAATCGCCTACTCTACCGGGAAAAATGCGGTCGATATCCGTATTACCATTGATGCGATGGAACTATTAAATTTAGACTATGTGGACTGCATTTGTTTAGCGACGAATGATTCTGATTTTACGCCGCTCATTAAAACGTTACAACGACATGACCGTTTCGTCGTGGGAGCAGGGGATAATAAAGCCTCGGATACGTTTAAAGATGCGTGTAATTCATTTATTTCCGTTGAAAAAATCGCCGACAATCAATCGAATTCCAATCAAAAAGTATCCTTACTCCACCTTAAGAAAGTCGTTGATGAGATTATTGATGTACAAACCGAAGAAGATGAGTTTGCCGACTTTGCGTCCGTGATGCATTTTTTACGAACCCAAATGAAAGATTTTAATCCGAAAAACTATGGGGCTAGTAAAACCAAACCCATTACCTTTTTTCAAAATGAACTCAGTGCCTATTATGAAATTGTAAAAGTCGGTAACAATTACAAAATTCGCCCGAAAAAAACCACCAAAAAATAACTACGTCTTTTTAAAGATTGAATAAATAAAAATAGAGTTGTTGATACGGAGAAAATTGGGTAATGACTTCGATGGTTTGACCATTTTCGACGACGGTTCCGGTGGTAGGAACATCCACATACGAGGTCACACCCTCATTCCCCATGATGCGTAAGTACACATCATTGACCCAGCGGGCAAGATCATCAAGTAATGTGTATTGGGCCCAGAATGTGCCTTGATAACGATAATCATTTCGTATCTCAAGAGAAAGTTGTTGGTATGCACGACCATACGCTTGATCATCCCCGACGTAGCGTAATAAATTTAACAAGGCGTAAAAGGTATTAAAATATCCTGAATAACGAAGGAATGGATCATTGCTTGTTAAACACACATACATGGCAATGAGATTGGCGTCTTGCTCACGCATAACCCCTTTCGCATGGGCCATTTCATGCGCTATCGTAAACGGAATCAAGGCATCGGGGATGTGGGTGTTGATCAACACTTCACCCAAAGGTGAAAAGTACATCCCCGTAATTTGAAATTCGGTATATAACCAAGAAAATGTCATTGGTTTTGCTAAAACTGAAAAAGTATGTAACTCAGGAATACTAAGAAAATGGAATTGATCATTTAATAAACGATTTAACGTTGTCCAATCATAAGGGTTTGTCACCGATCCTTTTTCATCAAAAACAAGTGCTTCGCTTACCGCGTTGAAATCAAGTAAAGCGGCATTGACGAGGGACACAAATTGATCCGGTTCTTTCGAAAGGGTCTCGTTGAATAATTGCAAAGGAGGGCGTTGATAGGCCATTCCTGACGAAATCATAAAACTGTTAGGAAGCATCAACCAAGGAATCATGACCCATGCCCAGGAAGAAAGGTGTGCTTTTTTGCGAATTTTATGGATGATTGTGACGAGTGTTGAAAGGATAAGCGCTCCCCAAACAAGTTCAGTGATTGAAAAAGGAAGCCAGCCCAACACGACTTGAAAAAAGAAAAAGTAAAGAGGGGCAAGGCTTATCGTAAACCATTCTGCCAGAAGAGGAAATTGCGCGAGCAGAATGAGTATGAAAAAAAGCACAAGAAGTGCGAGAGTTAGCCATGCTTGGTTCTTAACTGAACGGTTCATGACTATACTATAAAAACTCTTGTGCTTTTTGAAAAGAAAGAAACGAAATTAATCAGGAATTACTTCACTTTGTAAGTAAAGAATATTTCCATCAAACGCCCAGACATCATCAAAGTTCCAGATGCCTTCGTAAATGAAGTTGTCTGGATCAAGTACTGAATGGGGATCAGTAAGTGTGTAAAAATTATTACTGAAATAGCCTGTTAAGAAACCAAATAAGGGAAGTTCAGTATTGATTCCACTTCCATTAAAACCGACAACAGGGAGTGTGAAACCTTCACCGTCAATACGAGCAGCGTAATAAGAATTACTGATATGGAGTATTGAACTACTGGATGCATTCTCTCCAATAAACCCACCTAATTCTTCCGAATCATAATTGGTATCAATCGGAATGACGTCCCCTAATTGGAGACTGTTATAAACATACATGAGGTTATCTTGCTCATATTGTCGACCTAAAAAGCCACCAACATTTTCATATCCAGATACCGTACCTAAATTCAAGGAGTTATAGATAAATAAGCCTCCTTCTAGTGTTGTTGCGTTATCAATATTTTCAATTTCGTTGTACCCGATAAACCCACCAATATCATAAGAACCATTTAAAATGTCACCAGTATTATATGAATTAGAGATAATACCGATATGATTAATTTCATAAACCTCACCAATAAATCCACCCACATTATAAAGGTCTTTATTTAGGATACTCAGGATATCGGAATGATTAACAGAATTTTCAATGACGAAATAAGAGGAATAGGAGTCAATTTTCCCCATAATTCCCCCCACGGCGTCCCCCCCTGCAATAACATTATTACTGACTGTGTTTTTGAAATATACAGCTGTTTCGTCTGTATTATCCGCTTGCATATAACCAAGAACACCACCGATTTGAGAGTCACCAAGAATTCTATTTTCTTCCACAAATACGGTGTGGAAAAGTGAACCCACATTGTAAACACTTCCAACAACGCCGCCAAGATAATAACCTAATTGATTTAACGATGATTCGTTTGGATTTTCAAAATCAAATGTTGGGGCATTCACGGATGTAGAACCTGCTACCAAATCGTTATTGTAAACATAAATATCATAAAAAGTCATGATACTATTGTAGCCATAACCGACAAGTCCTCCCACATCACTATCACCAGCGATGATAGAACTTGTTACAGTAATACCTTCGAATTGTGTTGGAGTTTGACTGTAGTTTCCAGAATCAAAAGTGCCAACAATTCCCCCGAGATTGGAAGGTGTTAGGACTTGATTCGTAATCGCATTATAAGATCCGTTGATACCATCAATCACCGTATTGATGACATTGATGTCATAAAATAAGGTTGTATTTAATGAACGACCCGCGATACCTCCCAAATTTTCCCCTCGTTCCCAGTCAGGTAATCCCCAGGCAGTGCGTTCAAAGATAGGTTGAATGGTTAGGTTGTTCGTGTTTAAAGAAAAAAATTCGGTATATTCGCTGACACCAACAAAACCACCAACATCTGTTACCCCTGATACCGTAGTGTTTGAGATCGTATTCAACGCAAAATAGGAGCCATAACTTAACCCAACTAAGCCGCCTACAACATACTTTCCGGAGATGGTATTCGCATCACCCGTTCCAGTTAATTGAATATTTTTGAAAATGGAATTAACTGCAAAGCCTGCAATGGTTCCCGTGGCGATGGGCAGCGAAGTTTGGCTGTTTATAACATCCACACCCACGAATTGTAAATTCATGATGACGGAGTTTTGAAGATTGGAAAACATACCAACATAATTATTGTCGGCATCGGAAATCGATAAACCTGAGATCGTGTAGCCACCGCCATCAAGCGTAATGACGCCAGCGGTATTGGAGTCCCCGATCATAGTCCATGGTTCTGTTAATGTAATATTGTTGGTTAAGCGATAGGCCCCACCAAATTCCATGGCACGTAATTCGGCTTCAGTACTTACATTGATAAAAGATGCGTTTAAAGCATTTTGATAAACTTCTAATGCATCAATATTCGTAATTTCTACGGTAGGAACTCGAATTGAATCTGCAGTAAAATCTAATTCAGGGTGAATGAAATCAATGGTTTCAAGAATACTTACGGTACCCCCTTGACCATCCTGTCCATCCTGACCTTCGGCTTGAACCCCGGTATCAGTATCGCCAATCCACCAGTTTCCGTTTTCACCAATATAAGGGGTTAGGCCATCCTCACCATCTTCTCCAGGTAAACCGGAAACTCCGGGTAATCCAGAAGCCCCACTTGGACCGATCGGCCCAGTTGCTCCTGTTTGTCCTGTGGTTAATCCTAATGTGAGAATAAGTGTAATAATTAAATTACCGCCTCCAACACCTCCAATTAAACCGAGTAGTTTTTTGTCAAACATTTTATAAACTCCTTTGCGTATACTACTCTACACCAGAATTAATATTTATGAAAACTAATTTAAAAAAATCGATGTGTTATACTTTATGGCGAATTGGGGAATAAAGTATGATTGGTGCAATAATCGGCGATATTGTTGGCTCGATTTACGAATGGGACAACCTTAAAAAAAAGACGTTTCGTTTTTTTCAAAAGAAAATGTTTTTTACCGATGACTCCGTTTTTACTTTAGCCATTGGTGAGGCGTTGGTTCAAACCGACGGACAGCTCGACGGTTTACAAGCGCAAACCGTACAAATTATGCAAGCCCTGGGTCGAAAATATCCTTATGCAGGATGGGGTAATCATCAAATGCGGTGGATCTTCTCCGATAACCCCGTACCATATAATAGTTTAGGCAATGGCGCAGGCATGCGTGTGGCTTCGGTCGCGTATGTGGGCAATACGTTAGAAGAAGTTCTACAGTTATCAGATGCGGTGACGAGCGTCACCCACAATCATCCTGAAGGGATTAAAGCAGCCCGCGCGATTGCAGGGGCGACCTTTTTAGCCTTAATGACGCGCGATAGAGCAAAAATAAAAGCATTTATTACTGACACCATTGGCTAT
>Ga0222714_10002132_pt1 | contig 21403 bp, 25 predicted proteins | sample C33_3DmetaG_FD_165048 | JGI IMG/M metagenome (GOLD analysis project Ga0222714, IMG submission 165048) | Estuarine water microbial communities from San Francisco Bay, California, United States - C33_3D | ecosystem: Environmental > Aquatic > Marine > Unclassified | place: USA: California...
TAGGGACTTCTGTTTCCAGGTTATATGTCCATCGACCCATTGTCACTATAGCCTTAGGCTACAGTAACTTCCTCAGCTTGGATAAGACCCAAAGCCTCGAGAGTTGCGAAAGTTTCGCCGTTTGATTTTTGCCTCCATAGATTAAAGTGATAGGAAACCTCTCACTGCATGCCCCGTATGACTAACCCTGCCAATCAATACCGGTCACCCCCATAATTCAAAGAACACTACAAAGATAAATACTTTTTTTCTTATGACAAACTATTTATACTAATAAAAAACTTATTTATGAAAAAAGTTATTCGTTTGACCGAAACTGATTTGGAAAATATTATTCACAAAGTTTTGTCAGAACAAAGAGTTGAAAACAGAGGTAAAGCAATATCTGGAGGTAAAGCAACATTCAATTTAGCCAACACTTTTGAAAGTGGTCAATATAAACTAACCGATAGCTCTGAACTACAAAATGTAGTAAAAAGTATCGAATCTTTTATGAAGAAAAATCCCAACTCTAATGTAGTTGCCACAGTTATGGCGGGAGAATCTAAAGTGCCAAATCCGAAGGGGTTTGAACAAGAGGGTTCGTTAGCTCAGGCTAGAGCAAATGAGGTCAAAAAATATTTGGGTTCTAAATTTCCTGAGTTGAACTTTGGTGAAACAAAAATCAAAATTGGAGAAACACCTTGGGATGTGAATAAAGGAAGAGACCACGAGGATTATAAAAAAGAACAATTTTTTACACTAACTGTTGATGCATCAGGTCAACCCATTCAACCAAACGTTATGATTGTACCAAGACCAACATTTGGAATGTCAGGTGGTGGTGTGGTTGTACATGTTGGTTTTCCTGATGGAAGTATGTTTACAATGAATAGAAATGACCAAACGGAAAACGAATTTTATAAACAATTATCTCGATTACCTGAATTTGAATCATTCAGAATAAATCGTGGTAAGTTAGAACGTGTTTGTAACAAATACATCAGTATGTGTGAGAACGTAAAGTACGATAGAAACAAATACGTTACTGTAGATAATGAAAATGCTTTCAAACAATTGGTGAATAAAATAAAAAGTGAAGAACTAGCATTCCCTAAAGGAATATCGGGAGAAACGATTTCTAAATAAAATAACCCCTCCAAGTGAGGGGTTTTTTTATTATAACATAATAACTGAAATATAAACAACTCCGTTTTTTTCGTTTGATTCACTCGGAGATACTGCCATTGCAACTGCCACCCTTTTGATATCGTTGGCCATCAGAATCCTCCAATGAACTGAAAAAGTCGCTTTTGGTGCAATCCATTGAAATGCCTTTACACCGTTGGATGCAATATTGGTTTTTTTGTACCCATAGAAAACACCTGTGACACATTCATAAACATTTGCTGTTGTGTGGAATGAATAACCGGCTTCAGCCATTTTATTTGCTTGTGGGATTGCTACATCATCATATAATGATTGGTCAAACACCAAAGGTTTTAGGTTTCGTTTTAATCGTTCCTCATTTAGATACTTGATGAAAAGTGTTTCTTGTTTTCTCAAACTATCGGAGGAATATTTCAGATAATCCCAATCACATGGAATTGGATATTCAACACCACTTCTAAAAATTGAACCACATTGTCCGTAGGTCAGACTTGGTAAAACCAGTAATAATAAAAGAATCAATTGTCTCATACTCCAAATATACAACAATAATTTGACATTTTGATGGTATTTATAAAAAATATGAAACTATCTAAGTTTTTACTTGAGGAAGATGAAAGACCTAACGCAATGGCTGAGGTTATAAGAGATTATTTGGAAGGTAAAATATCTGCTCAAGATCTTGAGAATGAAGTCCCTGAAATTATTGAAGTAAAAGGTAAGGGCGCTCTTTTGGAGTTTGATGACTACTGGGATTTATTTGGTTTGGATGACAATACGAAGTGGATTGTCGATGCGGTAACGTCTAGTTATAATAGTTATAATGACTTTTTTATTGATTACGACTCTCAGAACACCGATTGGGAAGAAGGTTGGGGTTTTTATTGGTTTACAGATACTCAAAAAGAAAGGTTATTGAATTTAATGTCCAACATAATTCCAGAAATAAAAAAAGGTGAATGTAAATTGGAGGGTGAAAATCCTTGCGCAAAAAAAATTACAACTTTTTTGGATGATGAGTTTGGTCGATACACTTCAGATATTGTTGATAGTGTAGTGGAAGAGAGAAATAATAAAATTTCTGAAGAGGTTGAACAAGAATTGTATAAAGATTACTCAATACCTCTCCCGAGAAAAATTCTTCAAATGGTACCTGTTAAAACAAGGGAAACATTCTTGGTGAGTCTGAGTCAGTTGATGAATTTTATTGAGAATTACGGAACTGAAATAAAAGACCAAAGTCTTACTGATATTATTAAGGATGTGATATACAATCAAGGATATTACCCCAATTACGAAGATGGTTTTTGGGAAATGGGTGAAGATTATGATATGGAGCCAATTCACAGGTATATTGATAGACTTTTGGATGCTGTAGAAGAAGAATTTGAAGGTAGAGATTTTACATCTGATCAAAAGTATTATAAGTTATTACAAGATTTTGGGGTAACACCAGGTTCATGGAAAAAATTCCCTGAGGGAGGTCAATATGATACATTTATGATTGAAAAATTTGACAATGAAACTGAGAAAGTGGATGTTAGAGTTTCAAGACCGGGTGATTGGAGAAGTGAAAAATTCAGGTTACCAATTGAGGATGTCAGGAATTTGTTGACAAATTATAGTTTATTTTGATATCAACAAATATTTTCATATCTTTGTTGAAAACTTATCAACATGAAAACGTATTTGTGGTTAGACGATATTCGGGATCCGAATATGAGTGTATGGAGGGATCAATATATCCCTGAGTACGATTCGAAAGTTGATGAGATTGTTTGGGTGAAAGAATACCCCGAGTTTGTTGATTATATCCGTGAGTTTGGTCTCCCTGATGAAATCTTCTTTGACCATGATTTGGGTGACGATGAACTTGGTACTGGTCATGATGCCGCAAAATGGTTGGTGAATTACTGTATGGATAATGGAGGTATTGATATTCCTACGTGGTCAATTCAAAGTGCCAATCCTGTTGGTCGTCAAAACATCAATTCAATTCTTTCAAACTATCGTAAATCCATCGGAAAATGAATGACTTAGAATTTTTGAAGGAACTGTTATCGGTTCGCACGGCAACTTATAATGAAGAACTTATGGTCCAATACATTTGTGATTGGTTGGACAAAGAGGGTATTCCATACGTTGTTGATGAGATGATGAATGTTTATGCCACCAAAACCACGCAAGGGTATGAGGATAAACTCTACCCTTGTATGGTTGCACATACCGACACAGTTCACCATTTCGAAGATGAAATTATCGTCCGAGAGGAACAACTACCAAATCGTCAAAAGCAACCTAAATTGTCCTTGAAGGGATATGGACCAAATGGTAAACCTGTTGGTATTGGTGGTGATGATAAATGTGGTGTGTATGGTGCTTTGATTTCACTTCGAAACTTACCTCACGTAAAAGCAGCATTTTTTGTGTCTGAGGAATTAGGGTGTATAGGTTCTAGACAAGCTAGTCCCGAGTTTTTCTCGGATGTTGCATATGCAATTCAGTTGGACGCCCCAAGTAATTACATGGTTACTGAAGTCTGTTCAGGTGTGCGTTTATTTGATCGGAATTCGGAATTTTTCCGAATTGCTGATGAAGTTTTGACAGAAATGTTTGCACACCACGAGTTTCAGATCCACCCTTATACAGATGTTTCACAATTGAAAATGAAATTTGATTTTTCCTGTATAAATTTTTCTTGTGGTTATTATAATTATCATACAATGCACGAGTATGTTGTTGTGGAGGATCTTCAAAATTCTATCCATACTGCACACGAGATGATAAATAGATTAGGATATACTAAACACGAATATGAACGTCAAGGATACAATAGGAGTTTACCCTGGAGCTCTATCTAAAGCTTTTTGTGAGAAATTAATCAGAATTTTCGAAGAAAATCCCCACTTACATTATTCTGGTGTAACTGCATCCGGATACAACACGGAGTATAAAGATACTACCGATTTTGACATTGCAGCACATGAAGAATTTAAATCCGAAACCGATTGGATTGTCAGAGTTGCGAATGAAAAGGTAAATGACTATGTTTCTAAATTCCCAACAAACGATGAATTTAATACCTTTCAATATTTGTTTGGAAATGGAACATATTATCCTGTTTGGCAACTTCAGAAATATAAAAAAGGGGAAGGACATTTCAAATCCTATCACACTGAAGGAGAATATTATGAATTCTACAATCGAATATTCGCTGTTATGTTCTATCTTAATGATGTAGAAGAAGGTGGTGAGACCGAATTTTTACATCAAGAAATGATGATAAAACCTACTCAGGGAACATTTTTGGTATGGCCAGCACCTTGGCCTTATGTCCACCGAGGACATATGCCAATTTCAAATGATAAATATATTCTGACTACTTGGTTGAATCGAAATGAAGATGTTGAATAGTAGATGAGGTCATTGGACCTCTTTTTTTTTGCCCTAATTTTTTTTGCTTATGAATGAAATGGAATTACTGAAACGAATTTTACAGATAGAATTTGAACTGTTTAAATCAATTAGAAATGGACATAAAGCCTGTGATGGTGACAAATACCATGATATGAGAATTGAAGTGAAACTTTTACGTTGTCTACATTTCGGAAAAGAATCATCATTTTGTAAAAAATAAAAGGGGGTCATTGACCCCCTTTCTTTTACTTGATAACCACTTTCTCATCTTCCACGGAGAGGGTGTAGCTCCCTCCTTCTTTTACGGTGTCAGATAAGACGGATTCGGAAACCAAGTCTTCCACTTCATCTTGAATTGCTCGTTTGATAGGTCGAGCGCCATACACCTCATCGAACCCTACTTTCGAGATATGATCAACGAGTTTTTCATCAAAAGTGAAATTTAGTTTTAGATCTCCGAGACGTTTCATCAACTTATTGAGTTCAATAGATACAATCTTTTTAAGGGATACTTGATCAAGAGAGTTGAAGATGATGGTCTCATCGATACGGTTTAGAAATTCTGGCGAGAAGTAATTTTTCATTTCCTTCTTCAGGATCTCTTTCTTTTGCTCCTCTGACGAGTAGGATGAACCACCAAAACCGATACCAGTACCGAAGTCTTGGAGTTTCTTCACACCGATGTTTGAGGTCATGATAATGAGGGTGTTTTTGAAGTTGATCTTACGACCCAAAGAATCGGTAAGATGACCTTCATCCAACATTTGAAGAAGGGTATGAAAGATCTCCTTATTTGCCTTTTCAACCTCGTCAAAAAGAACAACCGAGTATGGTTTGTTCTTTACCTGTTCGGTTAGTTGGCCACCCTCATCATAACCCACGTATCCTGGAGGTGCTCCAATCAAACGTGAAATGGTGTGTTTCTCTTGATATTCAGACATATCTACTCGGATCAGGTTATCGGCAGAACCGAAGATTTGTTTTGCAAGTTGTTTTGCGAGGTGAGTTTTTCCTACACCTGTTGAACCCAAGAAGATGAATGAACCGATTGGTTTGTTTGGATCTTTGATTCCGAGTCGGTTACGACGCATTGCTCGAGCAATTTTGCTGACAGCATCGTCTTGACCGATAACTTCTTTTTTCAGAGAATCCTCCAAACCAACTAATGCCGCTTTATCATCAAGAGATAGTTTGTTCACTGGGATTTTGGTCATAGATGCCACAACAGCGAGTACTAACTCTGGCTCGATGGATTTCTTGTTTTCAGATTGTTCTTTTTCGAACTTAGCCTTTTCTTTTTCCAATCGTTCCAAAAGTTTCTTCTCTTTGTCACGAATCTCTGCAGCCTGTTCGTAATCTTGTTTCTTGACCACGTCCAATTTATGTTGTTTGAGTTCTACAGCTTTTTGCTTCAGAATCTCAATTGACTCTGGAATTTTAACTTCCACTTGACTACGAGCTCCGACCTCATCCAAGATGTCAAACGCTTTATCGGGAAATTCACGATCGGTGATGTAACGGTCCGCAAGGTTTACACACATCTCCAAGATCTCTTCGGTGTAAAGGACCTTGTGGAAATCTTCATAACGTGATTTCGATTGTTGAAGGATAAGTAGTGTTTCCTCTTTAGAGGGAGAATCAATACTCACCTTTTGGAATCGACGCTCAAGTGCTCCGTCTTTTTCGAAATTGGTACGGTACTCGTCAAGAGTTGTTGCCCCAATACATTGGATTTCACCACGTGCAAGAGCGGGTTTGAAGATGTTGGATGCGTCCATCGAACCAGATGCGTTACCGGCACCTACGATCGTGTGGATTTCGTCGATAAAGATAATGATGTCTGGATTTTCAGACAGTTCTTCGATGATAACCTTCATACGCTCCTCAAACTGTCCACGGTACTTGGTGCCCGCGACAATTGAAGTGAGGTCCAAAAGAACGATGCGTTTATCACGAAGGTTTCGGGGACAATCGCCTTGTACGATCTTGTTGGCGAGTCCCTCTACGATAGCGGTTTTACCACTACCAGGTTCCCCCACGATAATGGGGTTATTCTTTTTCCTACGGGATAGGATTTGTGCAATTCGGTGGATTTCCATCTCCCGACCGATTACAGGGTCAAGTTTACCCTCAGCGGCCATCTTGTTAAGGTCTTTGGAGAAGTTATCCAAGACGGGTGTCCCACTTTGTTTTTGACGGGATTTTGCACCCTTATCGTTATCGTCCATAGATTCAATCATGATATTTCAGTTTTTGATTTACACCACAAATATACAATTATTTTTCCAAATACCAATATTGACAATTTGTCAGTTTGATTTATTTTTGTTTTGACATTTTGTCAGGAAGATAGTAATTTTGGTTGTTGGCACATTATTTACTATTATTGGGACAAAGATAACAAATAAAAATCTAAAAAGAAAAAAATATGTTTGGAAGAGGTGATTCTTTTGATGACTTATTCAATGAACTAAACAATATGTTCGGTCGTAGTAATCCGTTCGGTGGAGGATTTGGTATCCACGGAAAAAATAATGTAGAAAAAGGAAAAGATGAAAATGGTGAATGGAACAAAGAAACCTTCACATCTAATGATGGTAAAGTTGTAATCACCAGTTTTATCCGTACCTCAGGATTTGATGACGATATGTTCATCAATCCTTTCAAAAACAAAAAACAAAAAGACAATGGTCTTGAAGGACTCCAAAAAGAACTTCAACTAGCGATTGAATCAGAAGATTACGAATTGGCAATCGCCATCCGTGATAAGATTAAACAACGAGAAAACTCTCAAGAATCAATTGATAAACTTGAAGCTGAACTCAAACAGGTAATTGCTGACCACAACTTTGAAAGAGCGATCGAGATCCGTGAAGAACTCAAAAAGTTGAAGATGTAATATTTATCGATATGATAAATGTCATCATCTCAATAGTTTTATTAGGAGGAGCCGTCGCACTTCTGGTGTCATCCAAAACAGAAAAGAAAAACTGTGGATGTGGTTCTTGCACCTGTCATCTGAAACAAGAAAAATAGTAACAACCCCCACCCAAAGTGGGGGTTTGTTGTATTTATAAGTTATGACACCACAACTTGAAAGATTTATGGAATTGAAAAAAGCGGACGTACTTAATATAGTTCGTGGATACATCAAAATGAGAAAGATGTTCATTGGTCATGGAGTCAAAGATCGTCAATTGGAAAGGGGTGAAGGAATGACTCGAGAAATGTATATTCAACGAGAGAGAATTGTATATGATCTAAAAAAACTTAAAAGTGATGCTCGCAAGTTTGGTCTCATAGAAGGTAATGGGTTGGAAATTGATGATTACTTTACTGAATTATTGAGTAGAATTGATAAAAAAACCCCTTTGTAACATGGCTGTAAAATCACAAACAATCGACGGAACAAAAATTATCAATGAAATTGATTCTTCAAATATTTCCAAAACTGAATATGATACTGCAACGAAAAAAATGATTGCTGAGTTTAAGAACGGTAGTAAATATGAATATGAGAATGTACCTCATAATGTTTATGCGGAATTCAGATTGGCAGAATCACAAGGAAAATATTTCAATACGAAGATTTCTAAAGCTTACAAGTTCACAAAATTACCTTAATTAATATTGGAGTATTTATAGTTTATGGACAAATACTCTGAAATATTGATGTCATTTGGAACTAAGGAAACTTTGAATCCAAAGATTTGGAATGATGTTGATACTGACAATCCCGTATTGAAGTCAAATATTAGGATTGCTTTATTGGAAATTGCTGGTGAATTCATGGATTACTTGGGTGAAAATTTGTTCATAGAAGACGTAAGATTCACAGGATCATTGGCTAACTTTAATTGGTCCGAATTCTCTGATATAGATCTTCATTTATATGTTGATTTTTCTCAGTTCGACCCAAAAGATCGAGAGGTTTACAAAGAACTATTTCAGTTAAAGAAAACCTTATTTAATTCCACTCACAATATCACGGTAAAGGGTTATGAAGTAGAATTATATGCTGAAGATGTGAATGAAACTCATTTTTCTACGGGAGTTTATTCGGTGTTATTTGACGAATGGATTCACAAACCAGAAAAAGAAAATGTGTCGATTGACAAAGAATTCTTGAAGATGAAAGTGGCTAATGTCATGGAAAAAATTGATAATTTGATGGATGATGTTGCCGATGATGAATTGGATGTAGCCTTAGGGAAAATTGAGAAGTTCAAAGAAAAATTAAAAAAATATAGGAGTTCGGGTTTGGAGAAAGATGGTGAATTTTCTTATGAGAATTTGGTGTTCAAATTCCTTAGACGTAACCAATATATTGACAAACTTTACGATTTTAAGAATAAACTCATGGATAAAAAGCTGTCTTTGGAAAATCAAGAGGTTGAATAACTAAAGATTTCGTTATATTCGTATATTTATAAAGAAAAAAATTATGGAAGTTTTAAGTGCGGGAACTTACAATTATGAAGATTGTATCAATTGTAGTGGTACAACTACGACTGCTCCTTTGCCTCACCCAGTCTATTCAACAGCTCAAAATCAAGATGTGGTACAACTCACAGCGGTAGCTATTGGTGGATTTAACGGGTTAAACAGTTAAACAAATTTATATATCAAAACATGGCTGACCTAAAACCAATCGGAAGTGAAAAATTACAAGGACAAGACAAGATAAATAGAATCCTTGAAATCGCTAGATACAAAGAAACTAGACCTTCCTCAATTAATGAAACATCTCGTGTAGAATTCGGTAAAACTTTGGCCGATGGACAACAGTATGAGATTGTAAAAGAAAAACTTGGTTACGTAATCAAGAAAAATGTAAACGAGTCATTGGACTATATTGAGCCAATGAAAAATAGAAAGTATTATAAGTCATATTCTCAAGCCCTAAAAAGAATGAATCTTTTGGCGGGTGAGTTGAACAGACTCAACGAAAACGAAGAGGAGGTGTCTATGTTCACTTTGGAAGAGCAAAAGAAATTCACTTTGAAACTTCCTAAGCAAGAAGTACCTGCTCCTGAACCAGCACCCGCTCCTGCGGAAGCTCCTGTTGATGACATGTCATTGGATATGGATATGGAGATGGATTCTGAAGGTGGTGATGAGTCGTTGGATATGGATATGGAAATGGACGCTGAAACACCTGATATGGGTGATGAAGAGGAGGAAGTTGATTTCAAAGTTATCCAAAAACTTACAGGAAAATTAGGTCAAAAAATTCGTACCATGAACGATGCTGTAGGTATGACATCTGAAGACATCAAATACGTTCTAAATTCAATTTTGTCAGCATTGGATTTAGACAAACTTGATGATGAAGATAAAGAAGACATCATTGCTAAGATTGAGGAAGTTGAAACTGATTATGATTCAGAGGAGATGGACGTTGATGTGACTGGTGATGAGGATTTGGATATGAATCTTGACGTAGAAGAACCTGTTGAAGGTGAAATGGGTGAAGAAGAGGATCGTGATGAATTCGATGGAAGACCAGGTGAAGTTGTCGGTGTTTATTCGAATATCAAAAAACAACGTGACGAGGAAATGAGTGAAGAGGACAAAGCACATTCATCAATTTCCAAAATCATGGATTCAATTTTCTCTGAGTCAAAAGTAGATAAGGTTTTGGAAAAATATTTTGTAATTTCTGAATCGGAAAAGAAAGAACCTAAAAAGGTAACAACAAAATCATTTGACAAAATTTCTGAGTCTGTTGAGCAAAAACTCGCAGCTGAATTCATTATGTCCGAGAATTCTGAAATCAAATTTCTTGGTAAAACAAACAAAGGAAATTTAGTTTTTGAACATAAAGGAGAACAAATCAAAATATCTACCAAAGGTGAAGTGTTATGAGTTATCTTATCTATGTGAATGGGTTGGGCCCTAACTATAGAGGTGATAATATGTACGAATTCATTTTCGGAAAAGAACTTGATGTGTGGGGTGAGAGTTGGGATGCAAAACCGTCGAACGGGTATCCTGAACCACCCCACATCAATTTTATAGAAAAAGTTGCAACTCTTAGGAATACATCTGTAGATCTGGAGTTGATCCAAAAATCAGATTATATGGGGATGACCGACGCTATGGAAGATATTATTGCTTTAGCTTGGGAAACTGACGATAGCTCTGAAAATAACGAAAGATTAGTTTTCAGATTTGGTGACAGTGAACAGAAAGTAAAAGATAAATTGTACGCAAGAGACCTAATTTTAGAATTTGAAAAAAATACAGTCTATGAAAACTAAAAAAGAAACTAAAGAACAAGAAACTATTACTATCAAAGTAAAGAAAGGTTCTCCAGATGAAATTAAGTTGCAACAAAAGGGTGCTACTTACCAAGTATACGAAAAAGAAATGAAAGAGGGTGATGATGATCCTCTAAACCCATACGGATCTGGTCAAACAACTCAACAACCTCATCAAGTCGGCGCTTCAACAAATGATGGTTTCGGTGTTGATCCTGGACAAACTCCCGGGATGTATCAAGATGGTATGGATGAATCTGAAGACTTGGATGAAAAAGATAATAAGTACAACCCTTGGGCGGTATGTACGTCTTCATTAGGTCTTGAAGGTAAAGATCGTGATTCATATACTGACGCTCAGAAAAAGAAATTCGAGAGATGTGTCAAGGACGTGAAAAAAAATGTAAAGGAGGGAAAAAATCCTGTACAGGCCATTTTGGAATCATCGATAGATAAGTTAGTTCAAAAACATCTCACCCCAAAAATGACCAAGAAGGAGTTCATTTCTTTGTTGGAAGAAGGTGGTATCATAAGAAAATCTTTGAAATCTGCATTAACGGACAAATTAGTCGGGAAAACAAAATTGGACAAACCAATCGGAAAGCTTTATACTTTGACAAAAAAAGAAGCTATGGAACAATCCCCAACAACTGCCCCACCAAAAGTAAAACCAGGAACTACCGAAAAACCTGGTAAGATGGATCCTTTCAAAAATCCAAAACACCAACCAAAACCAAAGGCTGGTAAAAATATGGTGGACAATAATCCTAAGGCACCTGTTACAAAAATTCCTGATTATCTAACTTTTGACCAATTAGGAATTACTTTTGAAAACGAGAAGTAATGAAAAAAAATATACAAGAACAAGACGCTCAGAATAGAGGGGAGTTTGAAAAACAAACTAAAGGAATGTCTCCCGACATCAAAAGTAAGATGGAGAAAGGGGAGACACCTCTTTCAAAAAATCCTGCGTTCCCTGATGTAAAATCTGAAACCATACCCGTTTCATTTGAAGAAAAAATTGCATCCAAAAGATTTCGTGATGTGGTTGAAAAAGTAAAAAGATATACCGGTCAAGAAGAAGTAAGTAGTCAGAATGCCCTTATGGGTTTACAGATGGCCATGATGGGTGCTGTAAGAGACGTGTTTCGTATACAATCTGAAAATAAAGAATATTTAGAAAATTTAGCTGTTGATTTAGTTCGTAAAGAAATGGGTGTTAGATCCGATCAAGTTCAATATGATGCTAAATTAGTTGGAATGGGTGAAATTGGAATGGAAGGTTTTTCCAAAGAAGGTCAAGAACCCGAACAAGAGGAGATAGAACAAAACTTTCAACAACAAGAAGATCAGATTGATGATTTTGTAAGTGCCTTCGAAAGGTACGATATTGAAAAGGCTAAAAGAAGATTCATCAACGCTTTAATTCAAGGATCTTCTAAAAAAGGTCACTATATGTTTGAACTGGTAAAAGAAGAATTAGATAGACTTGATCCACGTTTGTTGAATCTATATGGTGTCCTTATGTCAGTAAACGATTTATTATATTGGGTCTTACCTGATCAAGTCATGGAAGGTATGATGGGTCAAGGAGGTATCGCAGGAAAAGAAGAAGTTGATATTGAGACAGACCCTCCGACTGTGAAAGCTCGTGGGGTGTTTTTCCCTGTTCTTGTCCATGAATTGATTAAGGGTACCATGGAAATCCTCGGAACTCAAGGATTACCAGATGACCCAAAACAAGCCGAAATGGTTATGGCATCAACAGATACTTTGGCAAATGAAATTTGGGATCTCAGACTTGGACCTGTATTATGGGAAAAGTTTGTAGCATCGTATCCCGAAAAATTATTTGATGAAGATAAACGATGGATACAGAACTACCTATTTGCTCGTTTTTCGGCACTCACTGCTGAAGAATTTTTCAAACTAGCGAAGGCAATTCTTAGAGGTGATGCTAAAGCAACTCAAATCTTGGATAGAATGGTTACAGAAATTGTTGACCATCTAAACGAAATTCATGATGATGAAGATTATGGAACTGACGATCAATCAGCAACAGACGTTGATTCCGATGATGACGATGATTTGGGTGATTTAGATGACTTTTTAGGTAGTTTGGGTATTAGTAGATCCTAAACTACTTTATGGGATTATCTAAGGAACAATTACTTTTAGAATACTCCAAGTGTATGGCAAGTACGTCGTACGCCTTGAAAACTTATTTACAAACTTACGATAATACTCAATCACGTTATGTTCCTTTGGAGTTGTTTCCTGACCAAGTAAGGTTAGTAGAAGATTACGATTCATACAATGAAAATATTGCGCTGAAATACAGACAGGCTGGTGTATCAACAGTAACTGCTGCTTGGGCAAGCAAAAAACTTGTTTTTGCTAGAAAAAACAAACCTGAAAAAGTACTAATCATCGCAAACAAACAGGATACTTCAGTTGAATTTGCAAACAAAATTAGAGAGTTTACATCACAATGGCCAGATTGGGTAGGTGTTGGATTTTCACCAGACAAAAACGCGGCCAAACATTACAAATTAACAAATGGTTGTGAGATAAAAGCGGTAGCAACATCTAAAGACGCACTACGTGGATATTCCCCAACTATTCTGATTTTTGATGAGGCGGCATTTATTGATGCTGATGGAGACTTTTGGGCTGCGTGTATGGCATCTTTGTCCACAGGTGGTAAAGTTATAGTTATTTCCACACCTAACGGGTACGATCCGATTTATTATGAAATCTACGATCAAGCCTTAAGAAATATGAATGATTTCAAGATTACGGAAATGTATTGGTATCGTGACCCTCGATATACTAAGGATTTATATTTAGTCAAAACTAAAGACATTATCCACTACTTTTTGAATCGTGAAGAATATAATGATAATGAAATTAGAATTGATTATACTAATACAAATCCATTCGAACGTAATTTTGAAGAAATTACACAAAAATTTCAAGAGGGATACAAACCATCATCATCATGGTTTGAAGCTATGGTCAAAAAACTTAAATACGACAAACGAAAAGTTGCTCAAGAATTGGAGTGTAATTTTTTGGGATCGGGTGATAATGTATTTGATTCTAGTTTGATTGAAACTATTACTGAAAATACAATCAAGGAACCAATTGGTAAAATGATTAGTGGTGGTTTTTGGATTTGGAAGGAGCCAGAAATTGGTCACAAATATATTATGGGTGTTGACGTGTCAAGAGGTGATTCTGAAGATTTTTCGACAATTCAAGTATATGATTTCGATGAGAGAGAACAAGTTGCGGAATATTTAGGTAAAGTTCCACCCGATGTATTGGCAGAAATTGCTTACAAATGGGGAACTATGTATTCGGCATTTATTGTTATTGATATCACTGGTGGTATGGGGGTTGCAACCTCAAGAAAACTACAAGAATTAGGATATAAGGATTTATACGTTGAGGGTGTTGAATATGGTAATAAATGGAAATTTGATCCGAAGGTAAAGGATAAAATACCTGGATTAAATTTTAGTCAGAAAAGGGTGCAGATTATTGCTGCTTATGAGGAAGCTTTGAGACATGGACTGAAGGTACGATCAAATAGATTATTAAATGAGATGAGTACTTTTGTTTATATCAACGGTAGACCTGATCACATGAAGGGTCAACATGATGATTTAATTATGGCTATTGCCATGGCGGTATATGTTGCAGAAACTTCATTCACACAACTTAGTAAGGTGAATGAACAGGCAAAAACAATGTTGGAATCTTGGCAAGTTGAGTCATATCAAGCTCCAAATCAACAGTTTTTCAATCCTCAATTACCCAATCGAATGTACGAGAATAATCCTGCATATAGAAATCAACCGACTAAAAGAGATTATCAAGACTATTTATGGGTATTCGGAGGAATAAGACGTTGATAAAATTTTTATATAGATTAACATTGTAAAAATGGCAGAGCAAGACAAAAATTTAACTATATGGCAGAGGTTATCGCAAACCTTTGGTCCCAACTCACTTTTGGGTCAGGATGTTCCTACCTACAAATTTGACAAAAAAGAACTTCTCAGAACTACAGATAAAGCTGAGTACGAAAGAGAAAAACTACAAGCAAGACAAACCGCCTATATTACACAACAATGGGCTAAGATTGAAAATAATCTTTATTCACAAGCCGTCTACTATGAACCAACAAGACTTGCGTCATATTATGATTATGAGTCTATGGAATATACCCCTGAAATTTCAGCAGCTTTAGACACATATGCGGAAGAATCTACAACAGTAGATGAAAATGGGTATATGTTACAAATTTATTCAGATTCACCGAGAATAAAATCCATATTGGGTGACCTATTTAACAACTCCTTGGATGTAAATACGAATCTACCAATGTGGACTAGGAATACCGCAAAATACGGTGATAACTTTGTATTCTTAAAGTTAGACCCTGAAAAGGGTGTTGTAGGATGTTTACAACTTCCAAATATAGAAATTGAAAGGATTGAAGTTGGAATGCGTGGTAGAGCAACTTCGGGAGCTGCTTTAGCTGGTACTGGAGATAAGGTTGAAGGTTTGACCTTCACTTGGAAAAACAAACAACTTGACTTCAAGAGTTGGGAAATTGCTCACTTTAGATTGTTAGGTGATGATAGAAAACTTCCTTATGGAACTTCTATGTTGGAAAAGGCTAGAAGAATTTGGAAGCAATTAGTTCTTGGTGAGGATGCTATGTTGGTATATCGTGTATCAAGAGCACCTGAAAGACGTGTATTCAAAGTTTATGTTGGAAATATGGATGACGGTGATATCCAACCTTATGTACAAAGATTTGCCGCTCAGTTTAAAAAGGATATGGTTACAGATCCAACAACAGGTAATGTAGACATGAGATTCAACCAAATGGCTGTGGACCAAGACTTCTTTATTCCTGTTCGTGATCCATCAGCACCTAACCCAATCGAAACTTTACAGGGAGCACAGAATCTATCTGAAATTGCGGACATTGAGTACATCCAAAAGAAATTGTTGACAGCTCTTAGAATCCCCAAAGCATTCTTGGGATTTGAAGAAGTAGTTGGTGATGGTAGAAACTTATCTTTACAAGACATTCGTTTTGCTCGTACAATCAACAGAATTCAGAAATCAATGATTGCTGAATTGAATAAAATCGCCATCATTCATTTATTTCTTTTGGGATTTGAGGATGAATTAGGTTCCTTCCAACTTAGTTTGACAAACCCGTCAAAACAGGCTGACTTGTTGACGATTGATGTATGGAAAGAAAAAATGTTGTTATACAAAGATGCGGTAATGCCGATTGAGGGTATTGCACCGGTATCTCAATCATGGGCTAAAAAACATGTTTTAGGTTTCTCAGATGAGGAAATCAAACTTGATTTACAACAACAGAGACTCGAAAAAGCTGTGGCAACAGAAATTCAAAATACACCTAACGTTATTACTAAAACAGGTTTATTCGATAATGTGGATAATCTTTATGGTAGTAAAACGCCTGTTACTGGTGAAACAACTACCGACGAATTTGGCATGGAGACTGGTACAGATTTTGGAACTCCAGAATCAACTCCGATTGAAGGAGAAGTACCACCGACAACAGGTGAAGTTACACCGGAAAGTAAAACAAAAAAAATGAACATGCTTTTCGAAAATGGTGATTCAACAAATATTGATGAATTAGACTTAGAAAAAGGAAGACGTTCTTTAGGGGAAATGGAGAAAGTTTTGGGCAAATTGATAAATTAATATATTTATAGAAAAATATATCAAATGAACTTCGGAGAAATTTTATCTAAAATTGAGTCAAAAATGGTATCAGCTTACGTGAATGGTACTATGAAAGAAGACACATTAAACTTCAAAAAAATTGTTTTGGAAAATAAAGCAATTAGTAGTTTGACTCACCTTTACACTGAACTCGACAAGAATCAAGGATTAGACAAAGAAACTGCCGAACTATACATTTCAGAATCAATCAGACAGATTGAAAAATTATTACCTAATCTAAACGTTTCTGATGTCTCTAAATGGATCAAAGATGTGGTTTGTGAGAACAAGTACAAAAACATCGACAATCTCATCTATACGTCTCCTACCACTATTTTAGAATCAGTTCAGAGTAGAAAAAGTTTGGTATCAACACTAATCCAAAAAACACAAGTAAAAGAATCAATTAATTTACCAATCGAAACAATTTTCAAAATTGCTGGAAAACAATTGGAAAATTATATCGAAAGTTTGGATGAGTCCACAAAAAATGATTTGGGTAAAGTATTGATGACCGAGGACACTGATTTAGAAGTGGAATATAAAGAATTAAAAGAAAAAACAATTTCATCACTCAAACTTATCGAAAGTGATGATGATGTTACTAAGAACAAACTACAAGAGACAATTTCTCAAATCACAAAAGAAGAATATAATAAAATAAATTACGTTCGTCTTTTCTCACTTTACAACAATATTCAATAAGATTCCGAATCTTTTTTTCTCTGAATATATTTTGCTTTATTAATTTCAGTTCTTCTGATTACAGATTTTTTTTGGAATTCTTTTCTGTTTTTAAGAATATCCAACTGTTTTGTTTTAATAACTTTTCCTTTTAGCACTTTTAGTGCTTTTTCTATGTTATTATTTTTGACTTCGACTATGAGCATATATTACTAAATAATACAAATGTTAATAAAATTTGACAAAACATCAAATAGATGATATATTTTTATCATCAATAAACATTTGTATGTCAAATAATATATGAAAAAAGGTAAAACTTCGCGAATTATCGGTTTCCCCGAAGCGAAGATCAACTACGGTACAGTCGACGCTAAACAACTAAAATCAATTTATCTAAATATCCAAAGTTGGGTCACCCCCAAACATGAATTTGAGAACTGTAATCGTGTGGTTTCAGATCTTAGTAAATCAATAAAAAATTCTGTATACGAAATAATAGATACTGGTCTATTCAAACCAAATTACATAGTGGACTTGGATCTACGAACAAGTGGAATAGTATACGGAAAAAAAAGTTTTATGAATTTAGAAATAACTTTTTTTATGGTGGGAGAAATTGATTTCAAGGACCCCAAAATTAAGTTTTCTCTCAAAAGAATTTGTAGAGAAATTTACCACAAAAATTTTATGCAAAACCCCAACTTTGAGTTCACACTCTCAAAAAAAGTAAAAGAACTATAATCAGTATATTTATATCTAAAAGATATCTATATGCGAATTTTAGGTCCAAGTGAAATTGGTAAGGGAATTTTGATTGAGATGGATGCGGGACATATATCCCCCACTCACGAATTAAACCGATCAATTATTGAAGAGTCCAACAAAAGTATGTTGGATTATTCCAAACCATTTGAGTTTTATGCCGTTCTTCAGAAATACAATACACCAAATAGAAATGGTCGTGTATATCCTGAGAGAATCCTCAAAAGAGAAGCGGATAACTACAAAAAAATGATTAACAAGGGTGTTGCCCTATCTGAACTCAATCACCCTGAATCATCACTAATTGATTTGGATCGTGTATCACACGCTATCACTGAGATTTGGTGGGATGGACATATCCTGATGGGTAAACTAAAACTTCTTACTTCACCAGGTTTCCACGAAAGAGGGGTTGTATCAACTAAAGGTGACCAAGCAGCTAACCTACTTCGTCAAGGGGTAACATTAGGTATATCTTCTCGTGGAGTGGGATCCTTGAAAAAGGTTGGGGAACAAAATGAAGTACAGGATGATTTCGAATTAATTTGTTTTGATTTAGTTTCATCTCCATCTACACCTGGTGCATATCTTTTTACTGATCCGAAAGAAAGAAATAATTTTGAGGAAAACTTAGAGGAAGAAAAAATGTCTAGAATGTCATCTACAGGTTCAGATACTGGAAAAGGAATGAATCGCTCTATTGACTTATTACAAAAACTTAATCATTATTTAGGAAAATAATTTTACACACATTAAATGGAAAACATGGAAGAAAAGTATTTCGTAGCAAAGATCATGTACGATCTCCCCGATGAGAACTCAGGAAAAATCAAAAAAATTAGAGAAGAAAAACTCGTAAAAGGTTTTAACGTTACTGACGTTGAGGCTAAAGTTACCAAAAGATACGAGGGATTTCCACACGATTGGAGAATCACCGCCGTATCTGAAAGTAAAATCGACGAAGTTGTAGAAAAGTAATTTTTACACTAACATAGAAAGAATCCTCCATCAAAAGTGGGGGATTCTTCATTTAATTTCATTTCTTATTATCAAAAAAAAAACTTTTTTGTATTTGGGTATATTTATAGAGTAAAAAAATAATCATTTAATAAATGGCAGAAAACAAATCTATAGTAGAGGAAGCACTACTCCAAATGAAAAATTTGGAACAAGTAGTAGCGGAGAATGCAAAAGGAATACTTGCTTCAACAATGAAGGAAGAAATCTCTGAACTAGTAAAAGAGTCTCTAAAGGAGGCTGAACACGCTGAAGAAATGGACGAGCAAGAAGAAGATATCTTAGCTTTGGACATGGATTCAGAAGAATCTGACGAAGAAGGTGATGATGTGGAAATGGATTCCGAAGAGGATGAAATGGAAATTGATTTTGATTCTGAGGAAGATGATGAACTACCAATCGACCTTACAGGTGCGTCTGATGAAGAAATTTTGAAGGTTTTCAAAGCGATGAGCGATGAAGACGGTATTATCGTTACACAAGACGATGATCAAGTTCATATTGAAGATGAAGATGCTGACGTAGAATATATCATCCAAATGGAAAGCGAAGAAGAGGAAGACTCTATGAGCGACGAATTGGATGAACAATTGGACATGGATGTTGATGTTGAAGAAGATGAAATCTCAGACGAGGAATTGGATGCGATGATTCAAGATATTTTCAACGAAACAGAAATGGGAGAAGGTGAGGAATACGACCATTACAGAGATGCAGAAAAAGATGATGCGGCTCATATCCGTGATTTAGAAAAGGATATGGAAGATGATTCTGAGTATACTGAAGAAATGGATGAAGTAGTTTATGAAATCGAAATGGACGAAGAGGAAGATGAAGACTCTGACGATATGTCCGAATCAAAAATGACGATCAAACCAGTTATGGGTAACACCAAACCAGCAAAATTAACGACTAAAGCAGAAACTAAGGAAGCGGCAATCGAGCCTAAGGGTAAAGCTAAAGGAGTTGGTATGAACTTACAACCTAAGAAATTCGAATTCACTGAAGAGGAAATGGAAGAAGGAAAGGATTGGGGTTCTAACAAACACGAATACAAGCGTAAGTCTGTAGACGGAGTCAAGAAAAAGGCTGGTGAAGGTAAAGATGGTCACTATAAAGACTACGAAGGTAAATTCGGAGGAAATAAAGGTGACAAATCTAAGACTCATCCTGGAAAGAAAGATTACGAAAAGTCTGAGGCTAAAGAAGCTGCAAGAACTTACGGAATGGGTTCTAAAGAAGGTCGTGGTTTGAGAAAAGGTATCACTAATAACCGTAACTACGTTTATGGTGATAACGGAGTCAAAGTTGAATCTATCAATAATGAAGTCCAAAGATTGAGAGAGAAAAACGAAGAATATCGTAAAGCTCTTAACGTGTTCAGAGAAAAATTGAATGAAGTTGCAGTGTTCAACTCAAATTTAGCATACGCTACAAGATTGTTTACAGAACATACAACTACGAAGCAAGAGAAAATTAACATATTGAGAAGATTTGATGATGTTGAATCTTTGAAAGAGTCAAAGTCTCTTTACAATTCTATCAAGAATGAACTAAACACTACGACTCAAAATGTTGTAACTGAATCTGTAAGTAAGATTGAAAAATCACCAGCTTCAGGTTCAGCACAAAATCTAATTGAGTCAAAAACGTATGAGAATCCTCAGTTCTTGAGAATGAAGGATATTATGCAAAAAATCAATAAATAAAACCTAAAAAAAAATATTAAAAATGGGTGCATTATTAGAAAGTGGTCTTGTTGGTAACATCGGCATGAAGCATTTGAAAGTTATCAAAGAAGACACAATCAACAAATGGGACAAATTAGGATTCTTAGAGGGTCTTAATGGTCACTTAAAGGAAAACATCGCACAGTTGTATGAAAACCAAGCTTCACACTTAATCAATGAAGCTTCTTCTACTTCTGACTCAGGTTCTTTTGAAACTGTAGTTTTCCCAATCGTAAGAAGAGTATTCTCTAAACTTCTTGCAAACGACATCGTATCAGTACAAGCTATGAACCTACCTATCGGTAAGTTGTTCTACTTTGTACCACGTATCCAAGGTTACTCTGGTGGTACTTGGGACGGTGCAACAGGTGGTAGTGGTGATCACTACGCTCCTGTAGGTTCTCCAGGTAATTATCCTGGTGATCCAAACAAAGGTTACGGTACTGACGTTGACGCAGGTACTTACAACCCAGCTTACACTAAGGACTTGTATGACTTGTTCTACGAAGGTAACGAAGCTGCTTTGAATCCTCCTGGATTATTTGATTACTCAAAAGGTAAGTGGTCTGCTATTACAGCTCCTGTAACAAC
>Ga0222714_10002133_pt1 | contig 21401 bp, 24 predicted proteins | sample C33_3DmetaG_FD_165048 | JGI IMG/M metagenome (GOLD analysis project Ga0222714, IMG submission 165048) | Estuarine water microbial communities from San Francisco Bay, California, United States - C33_3D | ecosystem: Environmental > Aquatic > Marine > Unclassified | place: USA: California...
TTAACCTCTTCTCTAACTTCTGGCTCATTCATCGCATCATTAAAATTTTCAGCAAGTTTACCAGTAATTTCGGCAGTTTCTTTTGCAGCATTTTGAACGGATTCACTAACTAATTCGCTATCTAAAACCTCATTTACGTTATCAATTAAAGCGGTTGTAGTTTTATCGACTATATTACTAACACCCGATATAATACCGGATGATGCATCTGCTTCATTATTTTTGTCTATATTTGAACCATCGTCTTCAATACTTTTATCAGATTTATCGATTTTTTCTAAACCTAATGCTTTAAGTCCTATATCCTGTGCTTTATCAAGAACAACAGACGCGGCTTCACCCATTTTGTTAGCAGCCATATCAAGAATGCCTTCTCTCGGTTCACTATCTCTTGGTTCACTATCTCTTGGTTCACTATCTCTTGGTTCACTATCTCTTGGTTCACTCATTTTGTTAGCATCCATATCAAGAATGCCTTCTCTTGGTTCACCATCTATCGGCTTACCACCTCTCGGTTTACTAAAACTAGAAACGGAACCTCGTGCATCAACCATAGCACCTCCTTTTTTATATGTTTTATTTTTTTTATTTCCTTTTTTAATACGTCTTGTAAATTTAGGCATACTTGTATTATAATAAGAAGTTTAAATTTTTATTATAATACAATATTTATATTTAATTTAGTACTATTTCTGCATTTTCTTAAAATCAGCAAACGAAAACCCTAACTTTTTATTGAAAACTTTTTTATCAACTTTTTGTAAAAAATTGAAGTTAGAAAATTTACCTCCATAAGTATAACGATTTACTCTTTCTTTTAATATTATTTTAGCGGGTTCTTTAGTTTGAATATTCGTATTATTTGGAATACTATTCTTTGGACAAGCAGCCATATTAATTTTTCCTCCAGTATCTTTGTTATAACTCTTAAATTTTACAAAAACATTTTTTTTCTCCTTAGTTGGGTTATTATTTACCACCTCTTCTGCCTTTAATTTTTCGTCAGTTTCCTTTACCTTTTTTAATTCATCTTCCCTTATCATTTTTTCCTCAAATAAATTTAATTCTTCGTCCATATCAATAAAAAGAGGCCTACAGTTAAACATTTTGACATATTTTCTAGCCACGACATCTAAATATTTATATGGAATAGTAGAATCCGAATAATATTTAAAAGATCCTTTATCATTATCATAAACCATAAGAGCATTTCCGTGTGGTGTTTTCTCCATAACATATGATAATTTAAGTTTCTCTATTTTTTTATTAGCAAAAAAAAGAATAGCTTGTTGCTGACATTCAATTTTAATGTTATTTAAAGCTTCGTCCGTGTCAATCTTATTATTAAGACAATTTATTTTTTCAACTAAAATTTGAATTTGTTCTTTTCTGGCCTCATTTCTTTCTTCAAATGTGGTGTCCTCTAAGAATATTTCATCAAAGTTTTCATCAAAGTTTTCAATATAATTAACATTATTAGTGTCGTCCTCAATTTCCTTTTTATAATTACAGACTTGTTTATAAAGTGTGTCAATCTCGTCTTGAATATTTTTTACAGAACATTTATAAAAATCTTCGTATACTATTTCTTTTTCTTTAAGTTCATCTTTAGTAAATTGCCATTCATTATCGAGTTTTTTAATCGCATCTAAATATTTGTCTTCATATTTGGGTTTAATTTTTTGAATACACGAAATTTCCTTGTTATTTTCATCTCCTGTTTCTGATGATACGTCCCAATAATCAGAATACATTACTTCATTAAAATTAATAACCGCAACATTTAATAATGAATAACATTGAATTAAAAAATTATGAATAAAATGCGGTGGTCCGCATGCGCAAAACCCCCACATTACCCACATAAAAAAATTAGATATATCATTATTCATTATAAATATATATTTATAAACACGATTGTTTTAAGTGTTTTGCAGAGAAAGATGATTAATTCTTTCTTGAAATAAATCATTAATTTCTATTGATAAATCAGGTAATTTAATAAGTTCGTAATTTTTTTCTTCAGCGTCTGGATGCAACCTGACTAAGAATAAATCTTTAACTGTTTTACCATATTTGGTTTCTAAAATATATTTATACGCATTTAATTGTAACGCATAATGCCAAAAGTTAGAGTCGGGCAGATGACATATAACAGGTGGAATAGCACATTTATTAAAATTGTTAATTCTAGAAATAACCTTGGCTCGTTTCCAGTCATAAATAGATAATGTGCCATCAGGATTTTCATATACCATATCAATAGATCCAGCAATTTTGAGGTCCTCGTTATAAACAGTCCATTCAGTTCTGTATGGTTTAAGATGCTGATTGTCTTTAACAAAATTAATAAAGTATTGCCATTCCAATGGTGTTTGTTTGAGGGTTTTGCCTTTATCAGACATATACATTTGGTATAGGTCTTTGTTAGTATATTCTAATTGTAATTGTTTATTATTGTAAAAACATTCGATTTGAAAGTGGATGTCAGTTCCAGCGCCAGCAGCAGCGTCTTTATTTGAGTTCCACTGAGATTTAATTTGCTCAGGAGTTAATCCCCAATATTTATTACCTTCTTTCCAATTTCTACCCTTCATCATATTGTCAATAACTGTATCAGCATCAAATTTAGGAAAATTATCGTGATTCCATGTTGTGACAGATGTATATTTTGAATCTGGCTCAGTTATAATACAATATTTATGTCCTTCTTCAAAAAACTTGATATTGGCATCACGTACGTGACGATTAATATAAGATAATACTTCGTTTAAAGTTTGGTTCATTATAGATATGTATTTGTTATATGTTTATTATGTTATTTAAATAATCAATTTTATTTTAACGCAAAATTTAAGGTAATTAATTGTTGATTCTTATACGGTTCAATATAGACACCACCACCATATTATATAATCCAAATTTGTAATAAATATTCGCCCAAATAGTTATTCTTATAATGAGAATAATTTTACAGGCTATTACTTATGCTTCTTAATGTTTTATATTTTGTTTTTAACGACCTTTTTCTAGTAGATGTTGATTTAGGTTTTTTAATAAGTTTATACGTGATGTGTGTTTTACGGGGTTTATGTCTCTTTTTAGGAGTAAGTTTATATTTTTTCATCCTCTTAGTATCAATAGAGAGTGGTACAAAATAATCATTTGATTTTGGACTGGACACCCGTCTATCAATAAATTCTGTTGTAGTTGTATCAGGACCTTCAAATATTGGCTGGGGATGTGTTGGTAATTTTATAAAATGTGGTTCACGAGGTTCGTCAAAATCCATTTTTAAACGTTTGTGAATTGGAATATTAACGCTTTCAACATTTAAAATGTTATCTAAATCATTATTATCAAGTTTAATGTCATAATGATTAGACTTCCCATTAGTATCAGTATCTATTGATATATTAGCTACATCTCCGTCATAATCAGCCTCCCAATTAAGTTGATTAATTTGATTATTATTATTATCAATAATAATAGTTTGAGTCATTCCTCTATTTTTAATATAAGTATTAAGCATTCTTATATTAAAAGTATATTATTTTTAGAATAATAAGTATTAAAATATTACATATAATATGGAACTGAATATTACAGAATACGATAATGTAAATACGATAAATAATTATGATCATGAAAATCCAATTAATTATTGGGAAAAATCCATAAAAACAGAATCTAAAGAAAAAAGAAAAAAGGTATCATTTAATGATATTCTATCAAATATGAATTTAGTAGTAAATAACCAAGGTGTATTACAATTTATGGTTCCAAAGCAGGAAGACAATTCTCAACAAAACCAATATAACCCTAACAATTTCTATCAATCAACTCAATATCAAACTCCTAATTTTAATCCTCGACAACAAAATATTAGACAAAGAGAAGAACCACTTGAACCATCAATAAAACATAGTTCCATTTATAATAAGTATTTTAAAGATTATATAGACCCAAATATGCCAAAACTTGTTCCAAAACGTGTTCCAAAAACGCTACAAGAATATCATCGAATGTTACTAGAATATAAAATAAAAGCAATTGAAGATAAAAAAAGAATAGAACAAATAAAATCGACCAAATTAATGTTTACAAGTTCGCCAGAGTCTGGTTCAAATCCACGAAATGTGGTAGCAAGCAATAATAATTTACGTAGGTTGAATTTCCATTAAAGTTACAATGTAATTCTATCTCTAGCATCGTTATTTTGAACTGTTAAATTGGTTATTCGTGAACGACAGATTGGACAAGAATTGTTATTTTGTCGATGTTGATTTATACATATTACACAAAATGTATGTTGACAATTCAAACGGCAAATTTCGTCGGTATGTCTTTCTTCCATACATATACAACAATGCCTATCTTCTTCTGATATGTGAAAGTCGAGAATATCAATATTTATTTCATCATTTTGAGGAGGTGAATTACTAAAAGGTATAAAGTCGTCGTTGGTATTATTGGTATTATTGGTATTATTGATATTATTGATATTATTGGTATGTATAATATTATGAATATTGTTTCTAATTGGATAGTAAGATCCGTTAACCCACATTGAATTATTACTACTTCCGTTGTTATAGTTTCCATCGAGATGATTATGATTTATATCATTGTACCAGACGGTATTTTGAGAATTGTTTGTATTTTGAGAATTGTTTGTATTTTGAGAATTGTTTGTATTTTGAGAATTGTTTGTATTTTGAGAATTGTTTGTATTTTGAGAATTGTTTGTATTTTGAGAATTGTTTGGGGGCCTCATTATATTAATGTTTTGTTTTGTTTAAATTTAAAATGTTTAAATTTTATTCAATTTTTTTATTAATAATATATTTTGAAAACAAACTTAAAGACATTATTTATAAATAAATAGGTACATCAAATTTGAATAAGATGTGCTTCTAACTATCAATCCTGGTTTAGCTCAGTTGGTAGAGCAAAGGACTGTAGTTCCTTGGGTCACTGGTTCAAGTCCAGTAATCAGGACATATTTAATATGTATTATTAAATACTTATTAAACTAATTTACATGTTTTAAGCCAAACCGTCATAACATTTCAATAAAATTGAATTAAATTTATAATGTTAATATCAATATAATTTAGAGCATATCAACATGAATTCATCTTGTTATAATTTAACCGAAGATTGGGGATGGTTTGTTGATGTTGAAAGTTTAAAATACACATCTTCGGATTTTATAAAATATCCAATTAAAAAATATAACCTACACAATAAAAATTTACCGGTTATTAAAGAACGCGACGAATATGAAATTACAAGTGTTAATAAACAATATAATTATTTAATGTTTTCATTATCCTATATTAATATATTTATTTATAAGACATTCTCAACAATATATGGTATGATGAAAATATGTTAAATATTGGTTCAGCGTGCAGTTATTGACATATGTTATATTTTTATATTACCAAATCACAAATTATACACCATATAGTTTTTAAAATTATTTATACCACAAACTGTATTTCCAAATAAATTTCCACTTGGATCAATATTATAAGTAAGATAGGGTTCAACTGTTGTATCAATTTTGACAGGATATCCATTACCATCTAAATAAGTAACAACAATTGCATTATTACTTAAATCTAATTTTGTAATAAGATTTACATACAATTGTGTATTGTCAATATTAAACTGATTATTAGCTTTTTTAAGAAGCATGTAATTGCTTTGTGAATATAAATTTTGATTTGGATAACAATATTTTGGTTTGCAAAATGAATATTTAGTTTTTTTAATTAATGTATGTTCACCGGCGGCTAATGATTCATTAAATTGAGCAAACGTGGTTTTTCCATTATTTTTAGCAAATGGTCTTGACATATATTTATCTGTATATTTAAATATACAGATTTTTATTAGTAAAAGATATTTTATTAGTAAATATAATAAACATGGTGTTTATCGTAATAAATCTATTTAAAAAACTATTTAAAAAGTTGTATAGTATTCCTTATATATTATACCAAGAAATTAATATATTACAATCATTAACTCAACACAAAATAGAGAAAAAAAATATGGAAGATGATTGTGTTATTAATTTGAAAGATACTCAAGAGTTTACTTTTAAACAAGGACATGTCATTAATGTTTATGACGCATGTACAATTATAATTGATAGTAAATTGCCTTATCATGGTTCGGTATTATATCGTATAACAGTAATTTTAAATGGCATTAATACACCTAAAATGAGGGGCGCCTTGGTATCAAGTGAAGAAAAAGATGCAGCTAAAGCAGCTCGAGAATTTGTTCATAATTTAATATTTAATAAATATATAAAATTAGAAAATATTGAAAACGATGTATATAGTAGAATATATGCTGATGTTTATTTTGATAACGTTCTATTAAATGAATTATTAATAAAGGAAGGATATGCTGTTCCAAAAAGTAAAGGAAACCCTCAATCATGGTTAAAATACAAATTAACGGGTGAATTTGAATAATTAAATATCATATACAGTTGTTAGACTTAAACAAAAACTAAAGTCCATGTTATTTAAATTTACTATTCTACCATATTCATCAAGTAGTTGAATATTTAAATTGTTGATATTTATAGGTCCAAAGTATTCTCTCGGCGTTGTAACAATATTTAAATTGTTCTGCTCTAATATATTAAATGAACTCGCTCGCGTTGATATGCGAGCTAGTATATTTTTATGTAATACGGATGAATTAAACGCACTATAAAATCCATTATTTACACTATTATTGTAATCATCTACAACCAAAAATAAATACTTTGGACCACTTGTGTCAACTACACTCTCTGAAACATAATTAAGATTTCCATCATAAACACCATTGCGAAATCCTAAAACCCAACCCAATTTTAATGGTAAAGGGGTAATTTTATCGTCTATTCCATATCTATCAAATTGAAAATTTAATTCAAAACTAATAACCGATGGAGTAGGAGTAGGTGTATGAGTTGAATTAAGTCCAACCAGAGTTTGTCCACTTCCAGTATACGTTTCAGTCAAATTAACAATAAATGATATATAACTAAATGGAGTAGAAGATAATGTCAATTGTGTATTTATAATATCCATAATTGTTTGTTGCGTGTAATTACCGTCTGGAATATTAATTACTTTACTATGACTTTCTCCATTACTTAAATTAACTATAATGGTAAAATAATTATTGTCATATTGTTTAGAAATAGAATAGAAGGTAGTGGGCAATTCGAATGATGTTAACTGCATTTGAATAACATTGTTAAAATTGGTTGGCAACGATAAATTAAAATTAGTAGATGGGTTCGCATAATAATTGTCTCTAAATCTGGTATCAATATTTAAATTTTTTCTAATTGTTCTCTTTTTAAGAGGATTAATAGTACCTGGAAAATATTCGCTTGGAAAAGAAGAAATATATTGATTATCTGGTTTAAGTTGAACCATATGTTCTTGTGGATCATCTAATTTTGTTGATTTTAGTTCATAATTTGAATTATAACAATCTTCTGTTTTTTCATCATTTAATATAATACTTTTTGCTTTAGCCAAAAAATTAATTGTCTTTATTTGTGTATCCTTTTTAATTTGGGTATTATTTATTATATTATCTCTCAATTTTGATTCCTTTATTTCAATAATATTTCTGTCAAAATGTTGAGGTAATTCAAACATCTCTATTAGTTCATCCCTTGTATAATTGTCAATATTTAAATCAAAGTTCATATATAATATATACACCAATATTATTTAAGATATATTTGTTAAATAATAGTTATTTACATTACATATAAATGACACATTTAGATGTTTTACACATATTATATTTAAAATTGATATAAAATAATACTAAAACTATAATAAAATATACTAATGGAACTTTCAACAGAACAACAAATATCGTTTGATAAATATGTTAAGGGAGAAAACATATTTATTACAGGTCCTGGAGGTACGGGTAAATCAGCTTTAATACGGCAAATTTTTAAGCACGCAAATTTAGCGTGGAAAGATATACATGTAACTGCCTTAACTGGGTGTGCGGCAATTCTATTAAATTGTAAAGCAAAATCGTTGCATTCGTGGGCTGGAATTGGATTAGGACAAGAAACAACCGAACATTATATTTTAAAAATTAAAAAAAATAAATTTTTGAAGGCAATTTGGAAAGCGACACAGGTATTAGTTGTGGATGAGGTAAGTATGCTCTCATTAAAGTTATTTGATATGCTGAACGCAATCGGTAAGGCCGTTAGAGGTAACCAGAAACCTTTTGGAGGAATTCAATTAATATTATCAGGCGATTTTTATCAATTGCCTCCGGTTGGTGATAAAAATTTTCCAGATACACAACGCTTTTGTTTTGAAAGCGATGACTGGAACTCGGTATTTCATCGCGATAATCAAATAGAATTGAAAAAAATATTCAGGCAAACCGATGAAATATATTCAAGTGTTTTGAATCAAATTCGCGAGGGAAAAATTAAACGCAAAACAAATGATTTACTTCTACAATATGTAGGTCGAGAATTTGCCGCAAATTTAGTGGCAGAACCAACTAAATTATTTCCTACAAAGAAGAAGGTAGAACAAATTAATATATTAAAAATGGATTCACTACAAACCGTCGAAAAAAATTACAACGTTTCATACATAAAGGACGCCGATATGACACGGGCTGATAAGGAAATTAGACGACAATTCACCGACCGCGATATAAATATTGAGTTAGACTTCTTAGCTGGAAATTTGATGTGTGAAAAAGAAATGAACATCAAAATAGGGGCTCAGGTTATGTGTATTATCAATATTAAGTCAGAACTTGGTGATATTTTGATTTGTAACGGAAGTCAGGGTATTGTTATAGATTATTGTGAACTTTCTGGCTATCCAAAAGTAAAATATAATAATGGAATTGAGATGATAATGACGAAACATATTTGGCTCAGCGATAAAATTCCTGGCATAGGGGTTTCACAAGTCCCCCTTATTTTGTCTTGGGCGTTAACAATTCATAAGTGTCAAGGTGCTACATTAGATTCTGCAGAAATTGATGTCGGAAGTGGTATTTTCGAATGTGGGCAAACTTATGTTGCTCTTTCTCGTGTAAAAAGTTTAGAAGGTCTTTACCTAACTTCATTTGATGCTAAACGTATTAGAATCAATAAAAAAGTCAAGGATTTTTATGAATCGCTCACTTTATATCATGAGTCTAAGGAAACTAATGAGGAAGTTTATGTACCACTTGTTATCGCAGAAGAAATTCCTATTGCTATTCCACTACAAACCGGGTCTTTTGAACTAGTACAAGAAACTCCAGTGGAAAAATTTAATCAATCGACACATTCACTAGTCTAGGGCGATTGGACGCAATTCAATATGATTGTCTTTAAAAAATCTACCGCTTCTTTATCCGTTCTAATATTGCCTAATAATTTAAATATTTTTTCATAAGTTTCTACATCCAATTCACATTTATTAATATATTGTGAACAATATGAGTTGATTATTGGGTCGATTATATCATATATTTCTCTAACGTCTTTATCTAGTTTTCCAACTTTATTTAAGTCAAATAATAATTTATCAAATTTTTGTTTTCTTTTGTTACTTTCTTCATTATAATCTTTCGTAATTTTCTCTTCATATTTTCTATTTAATTCTTGTTTATTTCTAAAATCTTGAAAACTTAAGTATATTGCTTCATCAATTTGTATATCAAAATCACTCCTTGTATCTTCTAATAATTGGTCGGTTTTAACCTGATCTGGTAGTCTAATATTATATTCGTTATCGTTAAATGAACCATTCATCTTATTTTATTTTATTATAACTTTTTAAATCATTTTTTAGACATTTGAAATGCAACTTATTAGATATATTATATATATTATATATATTGAATATCTTGCCAGTTTATTGTTTTTTTAGTAATAGAGTGATTAACATAATTAGTTTTATTATTTTCAATTAAATTATTAACATAGTTCATATCAACCAAATCTGGATGAACATACCAATCTTCGTATGGATTTTCGCCTCGATTATTTATGTCTTCAAATACACAAATATATCCTCTTTTTGATAATATATTACGTGATTCTAATCGTGTATTCGCAAAATTAGTATGATATATATCGTGTTCAAATGTTACCGTAGCAAATGTATATTTATCAAAAATTTCATTATCTAATTTTTGTAATGTTTTTAGTGTAGACCCATTATTTGCTTCTAAGTCTATTTGTAAGTAATCAAATGATAAAGGCATATTATTTTTTTCAAATATATTTTTATAATTTACTTCTGTAGCATCGTTTATTATATGAATACTATTAGGACGATGATCTTTATATAAAGATAAAAATTTTGAATTATATTCAACCATTATTCCTTTCCAATTATATTTTGTTTCTAATAAGTATGAATTATTAATCTCAATAGGATGATTTGAACCAATTTCTAAAAAATATCCATTTTTTTTGTTATTGAGAACATTTAACACAAATTTATCTTGTTCTGCTTGTCCTAAATACATATATATATATACATATATATACATATATAATTAAACGCAAAAATCGGCATTTTAAATGTCCAAAGGTGTAAATCATTTTTTAGACATTTGAAACTATCAATAATGTTTGTTATATGTATTTTAAGTTTTACACCTTTAGACAATTAAAACGCCAATTTTGAAAAGTTTCTAAAATTATAATTTTAGAAATCGTTTTATTTTTACCCTTTTTGAACTTCTTACCCTTTTTGAACTTTTTATCCTTTTTGAACTTTTTACCCTTTTTGAACTTCTTACCCTTTTTACCCTTTTTAGTTTCCTCGTTTTATTTTTTTTGTTATTTTGTCCTTGTTTTCCGCCAAGCAGCCCCAAAATAAAAGGAGTTGCAATTAATCCGCCAAGTACTCCCGCAGTAGGAATAACATACTTTAGATTAGTTGAACCATTATTAGATGTTGATACGATGTTTTCATTTGAAGGACCACATTTATTTATATCGTAGTTTAATTTAAACGAAGAAAACTTATATATCTGTTTATCTAAATCAACCAATAAAATAAAATGTAACTTTCCACACGGATATTCAGGATTAACTGGATTGTCTCCTTGCGAAATAAGAAGATCTGAATCAAACACAAATTCCATTGTAACATTTGTTTTCGTTATTATTATATTGATGTTTTTTTTCGCTTTATAAACATAGTTTTGAGCGGGGGAAAGCATATTCATTAATTCAAGTGTTATTAAATCCGTTATTAAATTAAAAATGTTCTGACAAGACAACAGACCTATTTTATTTATTTCATTTAAATCAATTTTTTTACCAACTTTATTAAACTCCTGAATTAATGTTTCGTAAAATAAATCTGTTACTTTACCATGTGTATAATTTTCATCTGAATAATAATTACTGCCATATTTATGACCATTTATAGTTCTATCGTCTCTTCTAATGTCCTTTCCCATTTGGTTTTTTAATATTTCTAAATATTCTTCCATACTAGTTAGTGTGTTGTCAGTACGTAAAAAGGCGTGTTTTGTTTTAGTATAAAAACAAAATGCCAATAATTTATCTAATGAGTATTTTGTTTTTCCATTTACACTAGAATCTAAAGAAAAAACGTGTTGGCCCGACTTCATTTTATTACCAAAATCAAATAATTCGTCTATGGTTATATCGTAATTTTTGTTTGGGCTGGGATCAAAATTATTCTTAATATATGTAAGTATTGCAGTCACCGGCAACGGTGTATCGTTGTTATCCATATTATACGTTGATATAGTATTATTTGTTGTCATATATATTTTTATCTATAAATAAAATTATTTATTTGATATTGTTTCAAAATCAACGACACCATCGTCGTCCTCATAATCATTCAACTCATATACGATATATTCATACAGTAAATGTGGGGCACGAAAAATTAAAGGAAAATATAGAAAATGTGATAACTAAACTACCAAAGGAAAAGTATATAAATATTTTCAAAGGTGCTTATGAAATACCAGAAAATATGTAGAAAAAATAAAACAATAAAACGGAAATTAAAGAATTATAAGGAGTGAAATAATCGGTGTTTTAAATGTATAATGGTGTAAAAAAAATTGATTTAAATAAATTAAAGTTATACTAATTATAACTCAATCTACCCCTAATTCTAAAACCAACCCCATAAAAATGAATAGTTGTAATGAAACTATTGTAAATTTAAAAACATATAGAATTGATGTGAATGAAATTGACAGCGAAAATATCAATCGCGAAGAAAATATCAATCGACAAAATAAAAATTGTAATGTTAATATTTATAGATATAAATTTACTGAAACATTTACAAGTGAATTATTTAAATTTTCAAAGATACATCAGTATGACGAGAGAAAGATGTTTAAAGAAGCTTGGAATATTTGGGTGGAAGATAATAGAGATATTATAAACGAAGAATATAGACGATTAGCGGAACTTGGATATTATGGAGACATTTTCGATAAAATGTTCAAAAGTGCCAGATACTATTTTAGAAATAAGAGTTCTCAAAAAAAAGAACCAGTAAAGCGGCGCAATTATGTCGGGGCTCAGAAGAATTTACTTGGATCAATGGATGAGTATATTAACTCTAATATTGGTTCGGGGCATTTCAAACCGTCAGAAGGATTTGATGAATTCTGCAAACAAAATATAAATTTACTGAAAGAAGAAATTTATATTTTGCAAAGCACTGGGATAACAGAACCAAGCGAAATCAAGGGAAAAATAAAGAAAACATTCAAAAATAGATATTTCTTAGCTATCAGTAAGTAAACGGTTAATATACATTTTTGAAAAGTTTATTCGTTAATTTCATATAAACATTTAGCGCGTGGAAAATAAATTAAACAAATATTAAAATACTAATAAATGGATACAAATATTAATATTTTAAACATAAATAAACATTTTTTTAATATAAAAAAGAAACAACTCAAAATAAATTATCGCAACAAACTTGTAAATAAATCTTATTTTTCAATAAACGAGGCAAATATTTGCCATAAAATTCAAAAAATATCGTATTATTCCAATTTTTTCTCTATTTTAGCTGACTACGAGGCTTTAAATATTTCTCAATTAAATGATGATATTATAGAAAAACTCAATAATACCGGCGATATGCAATATTATTTATTTAAATATAATGATGCGAATTATTTAAATTTTATGGAATTTCTTTATAATTTTACTAGTATTAAAAAACTTGTTTTGGATAATATTAACGCGTTTCAACATCTTTTATGTGGACTAAACGTTTTAAAAGATAATAATCTTTGTTTTTTTGATATATCACCAAAAAATATTATCTTTCTTGAGAATTATAGAGAGAAACCAGTATTTAGTAATTTTAAGTTTTGTTTAAACTTAAATAAGATTAATTATACATATATTTCTCATATTTTAAACAAAATGGAAGATTTTACATACCAACCATTTGAAATTCACATTCTGTATTATTTTGTTAAACATAAAATGGAGTCCATTTCTTATGCGTTTATAGAGGAATTTTGCGAAGAATTTGTAGAAAACTTAAACATTTTGAGATTATTTTCTGAAAATTACAGAAAAAAATATAAGGAACAATGTATTGAAACTATGAGAAAATATATAAATCGTCCACAAAAATATATTTTGGATGATATATTAGAGAGAAATCAAAAATGGGATATATATGGAATTAGTATGTTGTTTTTACATATTTTTGGGTTTATTTCTCGTGTTTTCTCTCTAAAGGACACTTTTATAAACAAAATAACTATTCAACTTACTAGAAATATTCATCCAGATTCAGATAAAAGAATGGGTTTAGAAGAAACGTTAATCATGTTTAATAAGCATTTAAATATAGAAACCAACTGGAAATTTGTAAGCGATTTAGATAATAATAAATTACCTCAATTATTCGATGAATTGCAAAAATAATATTATATCCTTAAGTATCTAAATATTATTAACGTTTATTGCGTCTATGTTTGCGAGTTCTTCCGCCAGCTATAGAAACATTTTTACTTCTACTTTTACCTCTTTTGGCACTTTTATGACGTTTGTTATTCTTCTTAACACCAGACGCATTACCAGAGTGTTTCATTTCAGACTTGCGTTTACTAGCATCTCTTAAAGCATTTTTAAATTGATAGGTGTGGTCTTTTGCTTTACCTTCCTCGTAAATTTTTTTAACGAACATATTCCATTCAGTCGGCATTTATATAATTAATCAATATTAAAATATAAATTTCAGTTATTATATTAATATCGTGTAAATTAATTCATTATATTTAATGTAAACATAAAACCCCATTCCTTTAATTATTTTAATTATTTAAAATAAAATTGAAATCCATCTAAAGAATATAAATATAGATAACATATAACCAAAATGGTGAGGAACAATAATGGAGGTAATAAAGCTAAGGGATTTGCTCGTAAAAATCTTATTAAAAGAGATACGGGATTGAGAGTTGCGGTTGAAAATGGCGAAATTTATGCACAAGCGGTTAAAGTTATGGGTGGGAATATTGCAAGTGCGATTGACATCGATGGCAATCCACTGAGAGTGCATATTCGCGGAAAATTTAGGGGAAGAGGCAAACGAGATAATTTTATCGGTCCCGGCACTTGGCTATTGGTTGGTCTTCACGTATGGGAATCGAATGCGTCTAGTTCTAAAGCCAGTGGAATTGTAAATTGTGATATTTTAGAAGTTTATTGTGAAAATGATAAACATAGATTACAAAATTCTGTCACATCTGTTAATTGGAGTATATTTATTGCAAATGATACCAAACTATTTAGAGATGATAATACCGGAGATGTCGACTTTGTAGATGACGATACACACGAATATCAAGAGCTTATTGCGGCTCAGGCATCTTCCGGAACATCTAATACTCTTATAACGGGCGACGAAGAACTTGTTAATGTAGATGATATTTAATATAAAAACTATACAAACGATAAAAATTAACTAATTAAACATTTTTTATTTCACCAATTTTATCGATTACCATGTTTTGATATAACACATGTTTATATAATTTTTATTATATCTTTAATGTATTAATTATTTAAATATATATTACCGTATTTAAACTTAAACATATAATGTTATATAATATAACACCACAACCAATACACAGCCAATAGTACATACACAAATGAATCGCTTATTTAAGACTAATTCCAGATTTTCAGCATTGATTGATGATATCCCATCAAAGAATAATAAAAATGATAATAATAAAATAAATAATGAAGATAAAAAAATACCAATAATTAATTCAATAACATCTAATAATAATTCATTTAAAGGGGCAGGGATTAGGGAGCGTAGATATAACAAATATCCTAGTGAACGCGAATGTCAACAATTAAGAGAAGAATATGAAGATAATAAAAAAGCAAAAAGGGCACAAGAAGATAGAAAAAAACAAGAGTCATTGACAATTGACAACTTTCCAGAATTGACTTTGAATATTAAAGAAACAATTGTAAACCAAAATCGGGATTATTTAGAAAAATTAAACAAGGCTGAAAAGGTTAAAGATGAAAATAAAGACATTGATACAGATTTACAAAATCTAAACCCGGGGTGGATTTTGATTAAAAAGGATAACTTAACTAGTAAAACAATAATGAAATGTAAAGAATACACCCTAAGAACACCAGAAATATCACAAGAACAGACTACTATAAATATAAATAATGTATTATCCAGATTATACAAAAAAAGAACTGAAGAATATATTGAATTTAATGGGTTTGATACTTGGGAAAAAATGTTTAAATGTCCTGATTGGAGAGAAATGGAAAATCAAAGTGACGATGAAACAGACAGCGACGACAATTCTTCGGTTGAAGAATACTGAGGCTCAAATTAGTTTAAAATTATAATGTATTATGTAAAGTAAATATAATACAATATGGAATTAGAAACTAATAAATTAGACGATGATTGGATTAATAAATTTGATGATACCGATAAGTTATATAAGGATTTTTACAAGGATGACTTATATTATGTAAATTTGAGTGTTATTTATATTAATAGAGATAATGAAATAGAGAAGTTAAAACAGGATTCGTTTTTGATGACAACACCTAATTATATTTCTCGTGATGAAATAATTGGAATACTTAAACATAATTCTATCGATAATGATAAAAGATATTCTCTCTTATCTATATTAAAATATAATATAGTTTTAGAACCGAATGATGTAAATTTTTATTTAAATAATAAATGGGGAGATGACTATTTAAATGTTATAAAAAATATAGACGCTATTGTATTTAATAAAAGCATAAATATGTTTCACGATTTGAATGATCTAATACTTATTTTTTATGAGAAGTCGCATATAATGAAAAAAACAGACATTAATAGAAGTACCAAGAAGATTTACATACACTCTTTAAGAGGCAATAAAAAAACAATTAAAAACCGGTATAAAGACTAAACGCTAATTATAGTATCATCATAATGGCAGCACTAATTCACACGCTCGACAACAATACTCCTCTACAACTTGGAGAAAATGGTCATTTAGAATATGGATGGTCTAATAATATTAAAGAAAAAATTCTTCAATTCAATTTTCAAATAACCAGAACCAACACAAATGGCGTTAATCATTTAGCTATTATTCTTAATGATTTACTTGTTCGGATTAAGTATTTTTTACAAAATGGCACTTCACAAGATAAGGAAGTCGCAAAGGGACACCTTTCGGTTCTTTACAGAATGATCGGACACACTCGTGATGTTATTGATGGAAAGGGAGAATATGCTTTGTCTTATATGATGATTTATGTTTGGAATAAGCATTTTATTGAACTTTCTAAGTTTGCATTAAAGTGTTTTTTCGACCTTGGTGACAAAACCTCACATCCGTATGGCTCTTGGAAGGACATTAAGTATTTTTGCAAATATTGCAAGAGCAACGGTGAAAATCCCGACCTTTCAATTATTCAATATGCTATTTCTCTTGTTAATGAACAAATCAGTAAGGATTATACAAATTTTTTGGAAAACAGTAATGATATATCCCTTGTTTCTAAATGGACACCTCGCGAAAAGTCATCCTTCGGTTGGCTATATGAACCTCTTGCTACTAATTATTTCAGCGAATTACTACAAACCCCTAAAAATGATGTCCAGATGAAGAAGGCTGTATTGAAGTGTAAGACCGAATATCGCAAGATTTTATCTCAACTTAATCGATACATCGATACTCTTCAAGTGAAACAATGTGAACAAAATTGGAGTAAAATTGACTTCAATAAAGTGACATCTATTTCGTTGTCTAAACAAAGAAATGCTTTATTGAATGTTAAAAAGAATGGAAATATTAGATACGCTGAAAACAACGATAGAATTATTTGTGCAGAAAATTTTAAGACACATATTAACCGCGCAGTTAATGGCGAAGTTGAAATGAAGGGGAAACGACTTGGTATGAATGACTTCACTAAACAAGCAATCAACCTGTTAGGTTCTACCAAAGAGAAGACCGAGACACTTGACTATCAGATAGATTTACTTAACTCTCAATGGCGAGATAATGCTACCCAAACTGGTTCACTTGGTAAGTTTATTGCGATGGTTGATGTTTCTGGCTCTATGTTTGGAGAGCCAATTAATGCTGCAATTGCGCTTGGTATCCGCATTTCCGAGAAATCGCTTCTTGGAAATCGTGTAATGACCTTCAGTGCGACACCAACGTGGATTAACCTAGATGGTTATACAAATTTCATTTCCAAGGTTGACGTCATTAAATCGTCCCCGTGGGGAATGAATACAAATTTCGAAGCAGCTTTAGATATGATTCTTAATGCTATTGTCGCGAATAATATGCCTCCTCAAGATGTCCAAGATATGGTTCTCGTAATATTGTCTGACATGCAAATGGACGCGGGCGACCACTGCGATAAGGAAACTTTATATAAGACCATGGAGAAAAAATATGCAGATGCAGGTGTAAAAGTTAACGGGGTTCCTTACAAGCCACCTCATATCCTCTTCTGGAACTTGGTAAGTACGAATGGGTTCCCATCATTGGAAAACCAAAAGAATGTTTCCATGATGTCCGGATTCAGTCCATCTATTCTCAACTTGTTTTGCGACCAAGGGATGGAAGCACTTCAAGGGTCGACTCCTTGGGCATTATTGAATACCAGTTTAGAAACCGAGAGATATAAAATTATGGGCAACTTTCTTGATACTCATGTTATTGTATAAATATAAATAATATAATGTTATAATGACCCAAAATAACCATTCCCAAAATAACCATTAACTAATTTAACCTAATAAAATAATATATCGGGAGAAATCATTATTCTTGCGCCTGAATTTTGACGCGCTTGTATGTGAAACGCTCTATGTTCACAATCTTCATTTCGACCATCTACTGTAATATATTTTTTAAATACTAATTTTGATTTGGCAACTTTTTTATGAGCTTCTATATTTTCCTTTGGAACTAAATCGAGTCTAATTCTTCCATCATAGTAGGTATTTAAAAATTTGGATGTTCTATATAGAGAGAAACCATTAAATGATGATATGCATTTTATTAATTTATTATTTTGTTTTGCTTTTTTTAATAAAAAATCAACATAATCTTGAATTATATAATAGTATTTTACATTATCTTCAAAATGATTATAACTAAAACAGAATGGATAAATTGACAACCCCCAAATATCATAATATTTAGGGGTTGTATTAAATGATAAACCATCCCAACTATTCATATATAAATATTTTTTTAAAATATCTATATTAACTTCTTTACAATTAACATCATCGCAATCCATCATAATAAAATAAGGATACTTTTCTTTATTATCTTTAACATAGTTTAAACAGTAGTTTCTCGCAATCGCAATATTGTGAGTTCTAAACGGTGATACAGGGTTTTCATTAACATAAAATACCATTTTGGAATTTATCTTTTCATATTCCTTTAATATATTAAGTGTATTATCATTAGATTCGTCATAATAAATAACTATTTTATAATCATCAAAGATAGAACCTATTTTTTCCATGTTTTTTAATATTTTTAATAAATATTTCCCGCAATTTTTTACCGGTCCACAAATACAACAATTCATTCTATTATAATATTACAATATTTTAAATAATGCATATTTCGGAGTTAATATCTCAATATCTCGCGTTCAAAATTCAAACGGATAAAAATTACACTTATGATGACGCTAAAAAAATTGTAATTGAACAAATTAAACATAAACAACAATTAAAGATCGACACATTTAATAAACACATTGGTTCTTTATATGATTCTAATGGAATACCTAAATTAATTCATTTTACATTAAAAAATAAAAATAAAATAGATAATAGCAGCTGGATAGACTGTTTACAAGCATATTATAAATTATATCCAGATTATAAAATAATACTATATGATGACAACGATATATTTGACATTATTAGTGAATTTGATAAATCAAAATTAAATATATTAAAAAATATAAAAAAAGGGGCAATATTAGCAGATATATTTAGATATCTAATTTTATATTTAAGGGGCGGATATTATTCGGATATGGATTGTTTTCCACACAAAAGAATTGATAATTTGTCAAATATACAATATCACGGAGATAATAAGAATAATATTTATATATGTAATAAAAATGCTCCTATTTTAAATACTACTTGTGAATTTTACAGAAATCCGTGCGATAATTCTAAATTAATATATGGTAATCATAATAGAATTAATAGTGTTTTTAAATGTCAGGGGCATAAATACATAAAAGACACCACTAGTATTATTGTTGGATATGAATATGATGAATCATGGAACCACGCCATGATTAATGGTAAAGATAAAAATTTATGGACAAATAATAAAATTGGTATATGCCAATGGTTTATTGGTTCTAAACCAAATGAAAAATTGTTTTTAACATGCTATAAAAATAGTATTAAAAATTTACCACAAATAGATTTTACGAATAAAGATGGTAATTACCACTTTAATGTAATTAATTCAACCGGACCATTATTTTTCACAAAAACTATTAACAAATTATTATTACATGATATGGAATTTAAGAATAAATTATGTATTTTACCGTGTGATTATTTCTGTTGTGGAAGCGGAACAACTGTACCTTCTACCAAAAATAAATTTATTCAACATAAATTTACAGGAACTTGGTTAAAATAATATTGTATATTATAATGACTTTTAATGATTGTTGTTGTATTTGTGGAACTGTTAAAAATTGTTCAAAATATTTAAAAAGTGTATTTAACAATATTGACAAAATTGTCACCCTTTTTAAAGACTATTATATTATTATATATTACGACGATTCTCACGACACAACACTTGAAATACTTTTAAAATATAAAAAAAAATATAATATATATATACATATTAATAAAAAATATAAAAGTAATTATAGAACACATAGATTAGCATTTGGTAGAAATTATTGTCTACAAATTATTAATAAATATTTTTATAATTATAAATATTTTATAATGATGGATTTTGACGATGTTTGTAGTAATGAAATAAATATTTCAGTTTTAGAAAAATATATTTATACAAATAAAAATTGGGATGCTATTTCTTTTAACAAAGAAAATTATTATGATATATGGGCTTTATCTATAAGACCTTATATTTTTAGCTATATCCATTTTAATAATTATGAAAAAGTGGCTGAAAATATGAAATGTTATATAACAAATAAATTAGCATCGTTAAAACATAATGAATTGCTTCAGTGTTATTCAGCATTTAATGGGTTCTGTTTATACAAAACAGAAATATTTAAAGATTGTTTTTATAGTGGTGATATAAGATTAGATTTAATTCCTTTGGATTATTTAAAAGAAACTATTGATATAAATAATTCTGAAATTGTTTTCAATGATAAAGATTGGTTAAATCCTTATCATGAAGATTGTGAGCATAGAAATTTTCATTTTCATGCGATCCTTACAAAAAATGCAAGAATATTTATATCACCTGAAATATTAATAAAATGATAATATATTATTAATAATGAACAATAAAGAAGAATTAAGTGTATTTTCTGATATTTCTTTAGATATGTTAAATTTTACAGATAAAAATAAAATAAATATACCTGTAATATCAGATGATAAAAATAAAATAAATATACCTGTAATATCAGATGATAAAAATAACGTTGACTTTATAGTTTCCACTAATATAAAAAATAGTAGTAACGGTAGTAGTTGTAGTAGTAACGGTAGTTGTAGTAAAGGTAGTAGTAACGGTAGTAGTAAAGGTAGTAGTAAAGGTAGTAGTAACGGTAGTAGTAA
>Ga0222714_10002134_pt1 | contig 21399 bp, 14 predicted proteins | sample C33_3DmetaG_FD_165048 | JGI IMG/M metagenome (GOLD analysis project Ga0222714, IMG submission 165048) | Estuarine water microbial communities from San Francisco Bay, California, United States - C33_3D | ecosystem: Environmental > Aquatic > Marine > Unclassified | place: USA: California...
TGTATCGTGATACATCCGGGTCCTGATCGCTTCTAAAGTCAATGCGTCCGATGCGCAAGGTCTCCACCACGGACTGTACTTCTTCGATACCTTGGCCCGGCGTCGCCGTGAGCGCGAGGAGGCGGAAGTTGATGTTGCGCTCGTTCAGCACGCGAATGACTTGTGCACTCGCATACTCCCCACGCGCGTGATGCGCCTCATCAACGACTACACACACAACTTGGTTAGCGTCTAAATCACCACTGTTCAGATCATTCGCAACCGTGTGCGGCGTGCAAAAGAACAAGCGCTTGTCGCGCCAGAATTCGCGTCGCGACCCGCTTTCATCCTTCTTCGTACTTCCCATGAGCACGACAGTGTCTGATGCGGGAATACCGACAATGGTGTGACATGCCGACATTTGTTGATCAACCAAAGGGCGCGTGGGCGCCATGAATATAATCTTCCCCGTCGGGAACCACCGATAGTAGTTGTACATGACCACGGCGGCGATGAGTGTCTTCCCGAGCCCCGTCGGTAAGCACACTAAAGAATTCGTCAACAACGCGTTCCGCGCAATGTCGTACTGATACTGCCGCCGAGAAATTTGCGCCGGATACACGTACGTCTGCACCGCCTGAGGATCCATGGGTAGACCATCGCGCCCGCCGACGCCCGCGCACGCCGTGCGTCCGAGCGCGTCCTGTTCGCCCAAAGCTTCTGGCGCTAAATTCGTCGCCATTGCCACCAAATCGCGTTTGTCATTCGCCGAGCGTATCATCAATTCCTTCGGCAACGTCGTTTGGTGCTTCCGTGGCGCGTCATCTGATTGTCCTTTACGCTTCGTCTTCATCCAACCGTCTCCGCTCGCCGGCGCGGCGCTCGCCGTCGTCGTCGACGTCGCCCGCGCCAACGTCTCTCTTACTTCCTCCGCCACCGTCGTCGGCGCCGCGCGCGTACCCGCAGCGACGGCAAACATACTACTAATCGATATCTGTTTCGCATTCGCACTCGCAAATTTACCGCTCGGCGCCGTAATCGTCATCGCTCCCGACGTCGACGTCGACGCCAACAACCGCGCCCGCCGACGCGCCAACGACTCCTCCTCCTCCCCTCCGTCGTCGATCACCACCACCTCGCGCGGCGCATGTGGTGGTGGCATACCACCCCCGCCATCTTTTCGCGCGCGCGCGTGATCGACCACGGCGTCGACGTCGAAATCCGCCAACCCATCGTCGTCGTCATCCTCCCAGAAATCCATCCTCACCAGAGCTCACGCGCGAAATGCGCGCCGCACGCGCCGCGCCTCCGCCACCGCGCGCGCGCGGGGTGAATCGCGTGGAGATGCGTCCCGCGCCGCGCGTCGTGCGCGAATGCCGCGTCGGCGCGTCGCGAATTGGCGCGGAGCTCGCGCGAGCTGTCACGGTGCGATTCAAACACGAAAACACCAACATGAAAACACTACCGTTAACCGGTCCACAGTATGTAAACGGCACCACAATACTGTACGCCGTTATGTGGTATCATGCGCTAACCACCACAACAGGACGCGGCGGCGGCGGCACGCGACGACACTTTCGCGCGCGCGTCGCGACGAGCGAACGCATTCGACGCCGCGAACGTCGCGAACGATACCCTTTGCGTGCCCGCGCGTCGCCGCACGCGCGCGATCGACGGCGCGCGTGACGTGCGCGGCGTGTGAGCTCGTGGAAGTTGGAATTCATTATGCCTCGAGCCGCCAAAGCGGATCCCGCCGACGTGCGCGGCGTGACGGCGCAAATGGAAGCCATGCTGGCGCGATTGGAAGAGCAACGTAAGTTTGTCACGGCGGGCGCGAATACGAACGCAAACGCAAAGGAGATTGCGTATGGTGGTGCGTATGCGTCTTTAGGGAAGGATTGCGCGTTTAGCGTGGAGGGTTTCCGGGACACGTTTGCGTTGACTATGATCTCGAGCGACGACGAGACGTGCGTGTTCGAACTCGAAGGGTGCTCACCGGCGTTTGCGAATGCGTTTCGGCGGATTATACTGGCGGAAGTGCCTACGATGGCGATTGAGAAGGTTTTTGTGGTGAATAATACGAGCGTCGTGGCGGATGAAATTTTCGCGCACCGACTCGGTTTAGTGCCTATTAAGGCGGATCCTTCGCGGTTTGAGTACGTTGGTGAGAACGACAGCGCGAACGAGACGAATACAATCATTATGAACATGTACGTGAAGTGTTACAAGCAACGGAATGACGATGGGAGTTTTGGTGATGTCGTGAACCGGTCCGTGTATTCGAGCGCGTTGACGTGGTGCCCGGATGGAAGCGCGTTACCAGAGGAAGACGCAGCGAAGCATTCGGCGTTTAAGCGTTCACAGCGCGAAATTTTTGATGAAGGTGAAATTGGTTGTGTGCACGATGATATTTTGTTAGTAAAACTTGCGCCTGGACAAGAGGTGGAGCTCGAATGTCACTGCGTGAAAGGACAAGGAAAGGAGCACGCCAAGTGGTCTCCCGTCGGCACGTGTTGGTATAAAATGGTTCCTGATATTAAGATTCTCGAGCCAATCACGGGCGCTGACGCTGATCTTTTCATGGAAAAGTGTGCCAACTTTAGTGATACGCATACGTGCTACGCGTGCGATGGGAAAGGCGATAAGAAGACGGTGCGCGTGGTGAACGAACGTGGGTGCGACTTTTGCATCGAACGCGTGCGAGAGCTCACGGGCGAGCCCGGATGGGAAGAAAAGATTGCCGTGCGTAAGCGAAAAGATCACTTTATTTTTACCATCGAAAGCGTCGGGCAAATGAAACCTGGGACAATTTTCAAGGAGGCTGTGAAAATTCTCGCGTCAAAGTGCCAGAGCACTCTAGGCACCCTCGGATGAGTCTACATAGCCAAACACACAATAATGTTTTAGCCTTCTTTGTTGTTTTTTAGTCTACACGTACTTTTCGTTCGTTACACTTAAACTAACAATCGCGCTCTAGTGGCTCTTACACGTTAATAATCTTGATTCCTGCGTCGTCGTCGTCGCCGTCGAGTTCCTCGTCGTCAAAGTCATCGTCGTCGTCGTCTTCATCTCCAAGATCAGCAATCATTTCATCCCAAACCCCCTCGACGTCGCCATCCCAATCCTCATCACTATCATCCTCAACGTCCCCACGCTCGGCGATCACATCCTCAATCGACTGCAGCACATCCTTCCCATACTTTTTCGCCGTCTTGCTTCGATTCTCCGCGCGAATTTCATCGAGCAACGCCCCCACGCGTTGCCCCCTCTCAAACGAATCATCATATATAAACCGTATCTCTGGAGTCAAACGCAAAGACATACGTCGTCCAATCTTCGACCTCACGTACGTCTCCATGCGTTTCAACCCCTTTATCGCATTCTTCTTCCCTCTGTCGTCCCCCAATATGCTCACGTAAACCTTCACCACTTGCAAGTCATTCGACACCTCAACCTCCGCCACGGTCGCCATGACGCTCAGAATATTATCCACCCCCATGCGCTCCTCGGGGGAAATCATCCCGCGCAGGTTTTTATCCTGCTGCATCATCTGCGAAATCTCCCGACGCATCTGTTGCTGTACTTTTTGCACGCGACGCGGGTGCGCCATGCACGTGACGGCGCGGCGCACCGATGCGCGATTGGGCGCCTCGCGCGGCGACACCGGCGCGAACGCGCGCGCGGGCGCGACGGTGACGCGGAGAAACATGTCTGCGAGCGGTGTGTGCGCACGCGGGAGGGCGGCGGCGGGTGGCGCGCGCGGGAGGGCGGCGCGGAGTGACGTCGACGTGTCGGCGGCGCGAGGGCGCGTCCATGCCGATCGATATTTCTCTGCGCACTCGATCGATATTGAACGTCTTTCGATTGAAATTGAACGCGAAAAAATATCGATGACATTGAGCGCGTGTGGCTTTCAAATCAAACAGCGCATCCAACGACTCGTCGCGTCGCGGCAATCGACGACGCGGTGACGCGCGCGCGTACGCGTGCGGGCGTGCGAGAGCGAGCGGGACGGTGGAACGCGCGTCGCCGGTGCGAGGCGCGATGACGGTTCGCGTTGGTGCGCGCGGGCGCGCGCGGCGTGGGGCGGTGATGGTGGCGCGGATGGTGGCGGGGTCGATCGAGACGTTCGCGACGAAGGCGAGCAAGGCGACGACGGGCAAGGCGACGACGACGTCGGCGGCGACGACATCGGCGGCGAAGACGTCTGCGGGGTCTTCGACGGTAAAGGCGAAGAGTAAGGCGGCGGCGACGACGGGGGCGAAGGTGACAAAGGCGCGCGCGAGTAAGGCGGCGTCAGCCAAAACGACGACGAAAACGACGAGTAAGGGGGCGACGACGGCGAAAGTCGCCGCGCCAGACGCGCCGCAAGGTGTGAATAGAGTGTTGCCACACGTGAGTGCTCAAAAGTTTCCGCTGCATGCGTCGATTGGGGACATGGCGCGAAAGATGACGGCGAAAGCGAAACCGTCGGCGCCTCCGCCACCGACGTCGAGCGGAAACAGAGTCTTGGCGCACGTGAGCGCGCCAAAGTTCCCATTGCATGGTTCGATTGTGTCTGGAGATGCCGCGGTGAAGGCTGCGTCGAAGGCGAGCGCGCCGGCGCCGCGAGTGCCGATGTCGCTTTCAAAAAAGCCGGGCGTCCCGAGCGGAGCGGCGCCTCTGGCGGAATCGACGACAGCCGCGGCGCCGAATCGGTCGCGGATGTTAGCCGCCGCAGGCGCGGCACTCGTGGCTTTTATGGCATATACGATGAGTGATGACGATGATGACGAGTATCCAACGCCAAAGCCGTCGGGGAAGAAGAAGCCAGTGAAGAAGCCGCCGCCGCCGCCGACGACGACGACAGTCATGAAAGCCGCAGATGTCGTCAACGAGCCAAAGCCTGCCAAAGCGGTAGAAGAAACATCAGCGCCGAAGACCGAGACGCCGGATAACAAAATCGAAGGTAAACGCGCGACTGAAGAGGCAGCGAAAGAGGAAGATGTCAAGGCTGAACTCGCGGATGCATTTAGCGCCGCGGCTGATTTCCTCGCCAACGTCCCGGAGCCAGAGCACGCGAAAGTTGTCGTACCGGACGCACCAAAGCGTGACAACGCAAGCATTGTAAACTCGGCGAAAGATTTGACCGCTGCAAGCTTGTTCGCCGCGGCTATGGATACGCTTGGGTCGACAATGAGCGAGGATGAAGCCGCATCGGCGTACCGCGGTATGAAGCTCCAAGCCGACGCTGACGTCAAAGTGTTTCAAGATTTGGCCGCATCCATGGTGCAAAACTTTGAGCGCGTCGTTGACGCCGAACGCTCGGCGACGGATGAGCTCATCGCGGCGATTGGAGTGCTTGAATCTCGCGCGAACGAGGCGACGAGTAGATTGGAAGCAGACCGCGCGCGGTTTTTGAGTGAGCTCGAGCTCGCCAAGGCGAACGCGGCGGCGGAAAAAGCACAGGCACTAAAGACGCAAGAGTCCGAGCTCAAGGCTAAACACGCAGACTTTCTCGTTGCCGAGCGAATTGAGCGCATTAAAGCGCTCGATGACGAACGACTTAGAATGGGTGCACTTAAGACTGTGCTTAAAAAGCGTCGGGAGGCGTTGGAGCGCTCGCACGCGACGCAACGATTTGAACTTGCTGTGATGGATTTGAGCACACGATTGGACGATGGTGAGAGTTTCGTCGACACAATAGCTTTGCTGAAGACTTGCGCCAAGGATGATGCATTTGTCGCCACTATCGTGAATTCGATTGACAAGCCATACGCCAAAGATGGTGTGCCTACGCGGTTGCAGCTCGCCGAACAACTCGAGCACGTACGCACCATCGCGCGACAACTGGCGCTGGTTCCGCAAGACGGTGCGGGTATTTTCGCACATGGATTGGCGTACACCGCATCATTGCTTCGAATGAAGGATACTTCGGAAGAGGGCGCGCAAGGGATCGAAGGTGCCATTGCGCGCGCGGAAACGAATTTGGCCAACGGCGAATTGGTGAGCGCGGCCAAGGCGTTGGAGGACGCGGCTGCGGGCACAAAGGCGTCAACCACTGTCGGTGCGTGGGCAACAAATGCCAGAGCGCGCGCCGAAATCGAGCAAGCACAAGCTGCTTTGAGTGCGCACGCAACATGCCGCGCGTCCGCGCTCGTGTAGAGGAAATTTTAGCGCAACAATTGTTATTTCAAACCAGCATCTCGCGAATACAAACATGTGAACTCGACGGCGAGTGCGACAAACAAACATCCTGGCATAACCGACCGACTTCATTCTGCACCTCGTTTGCATTCGTCACGTGTAAAGTAAATGATACATATTTTGCCGCACAGGCTGGCGATTGCAGTCCTCCTCGCGTCGTGCTGGTGCGCAGCGTTGACTCAAATGGTTCACGCGCGGAGATTGTTGGTTGAGACGGATGCAACCTTCTACGTCGATGCCACGGGCGCATCACGAGGTGCGGGCGTATCGACCGCGGTGAGCTGGAACACATTTTGTGAATTTGTGCTTCCTTTCCTTCTCGAGCGCGGGTATGAGCCACCCGCGTATTGGTGCAATTAGTTTTACAGCTGCGTGCAATCTTTGCTTTTGTTTTTACAACGGGACGCGCCATCTAAAGCTCATCCTTCGATTCTTTCGCGCGATTTGCATACAATTGTTCAGCGGTAGCATCAATCATACCCCAATCCGCAGCTTTCTTCGTCTTCTTATCTTCCGTACGCTTGCTAATCATCGTGAGCACATCAGCGAGCGTCGGCGCCGACTCGCCCGTCATCGTCTCGCCAGGAGCCGTACGCAATGGAATAAATCTCGGATTCTCCTTCCTATTCGCCAGGTACAGCATCACGTTCGGTGTTTGCGCCCAGTTATTATACGGCGGCGGCACATCGTTTAACTCAACGTTCAACATACCCACGAGTAAGTTGGAATCCTCCATAAATTCAGCTACGAGCGCATGCGTTTGCGCGTACGCGTGATGGAATTCTGGCGCCAAGCTTGGGTACGCAAAGTACACCAACGCGTCGCGTCCACGGTCGATAATCACACGCTTGTAAAAGTCCGACGCTACAATTTTCTGCACCTCGCCAGACTTTGTCTCCGCACTCTCGGGTTCGCTCTTATACTTTGTCTCCGTCTTTGGCGCGCGAAGCATCGGATGCGTGTCATCCTTGCTCACAAACTGCGCTTCTTCCTCGAGCGTCATGAGCTCAGAAACAGTCAACCTCGCCATGCTATCCTCACATCCCGCCTTAAGCACTCCGCGTACGCCACACAACGGCTCACCGAGCTCGCGCTCATCGTCTCCGCGTCGCATGGCGGCGCCGTGCTCGAAATACAACGCCACGACGTCGTCTTCGGCGCGCTCAATCATCTTCGCGCACGACTTTCGCATCGTGTGATTCGTCGCAATCGACTGCGCCCCGCACACCGATGACACAGCCTCTTCAATTGTCGTCTCTAACGCGCCGTAATTCGTGCGGAACGCACTCGTGGTCGTTTTACGCGACTCCGCGGCGTTGATATCCAACAACGCCGAAAGCAAGTACTCATCAAAGAATGCGAGCATTCGGTGGCACGTCACGCACGAGAGCGATCTCGCGCGGAACGCCGGGATGAGCTGCGATAATTCCGTGGCGTTGGACGTTTCAACGCCGGCGTCCACGTCCACGGCGACGTCGGAAGGCGTCGGGAGATCAATCTTTCCGGGTTCCGGAGGCGTTTGGTGTTGCTCGAGCTTGGAGCTCCAAGGCCACGCGCGCGCGGGCGCGGGCGCGACGCACGCCAACGCGATGGCGACGATGAGCACAACTCGTTTTACACGCATGGCGTGCGCGCGCGAGATGTCGATTGCGTAGACGTGTGCGATAATGAGGTTCTGTAATATTAAAGAGTGTCGAGTATTGAAAACCGAGCGCTCGCGCGAAGACGCACTCGCGCCAAATGAAGTATCGACTCATCGTTATCATCGACTCAAGCACGCTTCAAAGTCGCGCATGAGTTCATCGCGATCGAGATCTTTACCGATGAAGACGAGTTTGCTCGAACGCTTCTCGTCCGCTTTCCACGCGCGGTCTGGCATGCCTTCAAAGAGCGCGTGTACGCCTTGGAACACGTATCGTTCATCGCATCCTTGAATAGCGAGAACGCCCTTCATGCGATATAAATCTTCCCAACGGTCGTTCAATAATAAGCCGAGCCAGTCGTTGACGAGATCGAGATCGAGATCGCCATCGAGGGCGAGTGAAACGCTACCGACGGCGTCGTCGTGCACGTGATGCGAATGCGAGTGTCCGTGCTCTCCGCACACTTCGCAATCAGCCTCACCGTCGCTGTGCGAGTGCGAATGCGAGTGCTCTTCGTGCGAGTGTCCGTGCGCAGAAGTGTCACCATGCGAATGACCATGCTCGCCGTCGTCGCACTTTTCACACGATTCTTGTCCATCGGCGTGGGAATGTCCGTGGTCGTGTGAATGCGCGTGGTCCTCCGCCTTCTTCTTCTCATCCGGCAGCACTTGATCCTGTACGCGCTCTAAATCAAACCCACCAACTCCAAGCACGAAATCCAAATCGACATTGGCTTTGGACGCGCGACGAATGCGCGCCAAGTCGTTAATCGTCTTCAATCTGTACTCCAGCGCGTTGGCCTCGGCGTCGCTCACCAAATCAATTTTGTTGAGCACGATACGATCCGCAAACGCCACTTGCTCCAACGATTCATTCACCACACCCGCGGGCTTGACTTCATTTAAATGTAACTCTGCGTGCTTGGCGTCCACGAGCGTCACGACGCCATCCAATCTCAACGAATCCAACAACGCCGGTTCTAAATAAAACGTCTGAATAATCGGCGCCGGGTTCGCGAGCCCCGTCGTCTCAATCAATATATGATCAAACGACCCCTTCTTTTCCCGCACCAATCGCGACAACATCTCCACTAAATCACTTCTCACCGTGCAGCACAGACATCCATTGTTTAAAAGCATAATATCCTCCTCACCAGACTCTTTAAACGCCACGAGCTCGCCGTCGATGTCAACCTCGCCGAATTCATTCTCAATCACCACGATTCTCTTCCCGTGATCCCCTCTCAACACGTGGTTCAACAGCGTGGTCTTGCCGCTGCCTAAGAAACCAGTCAAGATTGTCACCGGTATCCGCGCGTCGGTCGCGCCCGCAGCCTGTACCGCGCGCGTCGTCGCCGCACGCGCCGTCGTGGCGGCTCTCGCTGCCGATGACGTTGACGGCACGGATGCGACGCCCGCGCGCGCGTGACGCGCGATCGCCCGTAGCGCGGGCGTCGCCACCGTCGCTCGGCGCACTCCGTGCGTCATCGTCGGCGCCGTGCGGCGAGCACACGTTGTTGTTGTCGTCGTCGTCGTCGTCGAAAGCATGATTGTCGAGCGCCGTAAAGTGACGCCATTCGTTCGCGCGCTCGCGCATCACGCTCGCGTATCATGCGCTGACGCGATATCACGCACGCGCACGACGATGAACGGCGAGGAAATCACGCACGCGCGGCTGCGACCGGTGCAGGCGCCGCGCGGCGCGCGCGCCATCGCCCTGAGCTCGTCACACAGCGCACCGATTCACAACGCCGTGGAGGTGCTCGGGTTCTCCGACGCCGCGCTGCCGCATCTCGTGGTGAACGTGCGGTTGGTGACGACTCCGGACGTTGCGGTTGAGCTCGAGACGCAGGCGTGGGAGGTGTTCGTGCAGGATAAGTTTGGGGCGTGTCGAATGTTGAAGGCGCGGTCGAAAGGGTACTTGAAGCGCGGCGAGGTGCTGTACTTTGCGTGGTCCAAGGCGCGCGGGACGAGGTATGGGTACGTGTTGGACGTGAGTGAGAGTGAGCATGGACGCACGCGTACGCGCGGGGGCGGTGGTGGTGCGCGTGGAGCGGTAGAGACGGAAGTGATTGATATCGCCAGCGACGACGACGACGACGACGACGACAGAGGCAAGGCTGAGTCAAAGGACGACGCGGGACGGGACGCGCCGCACGGACAAGAGCGAGATGACGTGAAAACCTTTGTACATGGGGCGTCCACGGGGCCGTCTACGGCGCGCGCGCGCGCAAAAGATGGCGACAAAAGCGCTGGCGCGTCGAATTCGGATGAACACGTCATCGAGCTCGAGCTTGAGTCAAATTCTGACGACGAGCCGAAGACAACGAAAAGACAAAGCGCCGGCGCGAGTGCGCGCACGAATGCGCGTGATGAACCGTCGACGTCTACCGCCAACACACAAGCGTGGCGCCAGCGCGCGCAGCAATACACGGAATTTCAACAGCCGCCGCGCGCGAGCCGCGCGCCTCCATCCATGTGGGGAGGCAACGCGCACGAAGAGCTTCGTCGTCAAGCTGAACGTGCACGCGTGCCCCCGCCCCCGCCCGAGGGACTATCTGACGACTCACCGCAGCTGAGAAGCGCGAGGTCGGCGTTGAAACAAAAGCACCGCGAATTAGTCGAGGCGTTGGACACCGAGGTTGCCATGCGGCAGGCGTTGCAGCAGAGTCAACACGATTTTCAGCGCACGATGCGAATGCCCGACCATTCGCTTCGCGCGTGGCATAGAGATCATTTAGACGTCGTCGCGGGGAAGTATCAACAGAGTCAGTTTCATGCGTCGGCGTGTCGAAGCGCATATCAGCAGGCGTTGGCGTACTTTCACGCCGAGATGCAGACGTTTGAGGCGACGCGAGGCGCTCGAGGGACGCCGACAAAGAAACGCAAAGAAACGTTTCATGACGATGGCGTCAGTGAGCCCGAGACGGAGCGCGATGCAAACACGTCGTTCGCAAAGCGCACGCATGGCTGGGATGCCGAGTGCGAGGCGTGGGCGACGCTTCTAGATAAAGATCCAAGTGACATGTCGTTGCGGGATTTGCGACGGTGTGCCACAGCCGTCGGCGTCGACGTTACCGCCATGGTTGAGCGCGACGACTTCGTCGCCGCGCTCCGAGTCAAGCGCGACAATGAAGCTGATGCATTCAAAGCCAAAAAGAAGAAACACGACGAAGAGGAAGCAACTCGCAAGAAAAAACGCGACGAACACCGCGCCGCGCGCCGAGCCGCAGATGAGGAGGAATCCGCCAAGCGCGAAGCGGTCCATCAAGTCGCCGTGTGGGCCATGCACGCCGACTTGCGTCTCTTCTTACACCGCTGTGGCATCGCCGTACAAGGTGGACAATATGGCAAATCCACGAAACGCCTGCTGCAAAGCTCCTATCGGAAAGCCATGTTAAAGTACCATCCGGACCGCGCGCGACAAAAAACCACGCGCGAGCAAGCGCTCGCGAGCGAAGTCACGAAATGGATCACCCATGCCTGGCAAAACCTCCCTCCATGACGCATCCACGCGTATTATATGTAGACCATGTTCATCACACGATTCTTAGCCAATGTAACGCCATATGCGCATCATAGTCATCACGCGCTCGACGTCGGCCGTCGATGTCCCGAGCGACGCGAGCTCCAGAGCTCCAAAACCTCCGCCTCATTGTGCGCACGTCGCTATCCGCGCGCACGCCGCGCACGCCCCGAACGCATGGTTCTCAAGCGCATATTCTCCAAAAACGCCGTGCGCGCGGACGCGAGCGACGAACGGCCGCGTAAACGCCGGCGCGGGCTGCGGCTGCCGAAACGCGCTCGAACGGATGTGCGCGCGCCTGGACGAAAATTCACCATCGTCACCACCGCGGCGCTGCCGTGGATGACGGGCACGAGCGTGAACCCTTTATTGCGCGCGATATATCTCGCACATGGCGACGAGACGCGGGAGGTGACGCTGCTGGTGCCGTGGTTGGCGCTGCACGACCAGGCGATCGTGTTTCCAAAACGCGCGACGTTCGCGACGCCCGAGGCGCAAACCAAGTACGTTATGGATTGGGCGCGCGCGCGCGTTGGATTTGAACCAAGGATTAAGATTACGTGGTACCCTGGGAGGTATGCCACGGATAAAGGATCGATCGTGCCGGTTGGGGATATCACGACGCGCGTGCCAAAGCAGGACAGAGACGTGGCGATTTTAGAGGAACCGGAGCATTTGTGTTGGTATCATCCTGGCGCGCGCTGGACGTCGAGATTCAAGCACGTGGTTGGGATCATACATACGAATTATTTGGAATACGCGAGGCGAGAAGAGGATGGTGAGCGCAAGGAGTCGATATTGCGTTGGATTAATCATTTGACGACGCGATGCCATACGCACAAGGTGATCAAGTTGAGCGATGCCGTGCAGGATTTCGCGCGGTCGATCACGTCAAACGTACACGGAGTATCGAATCGTTTTATTGACGCTGGTAAGGCAAAATCGAAGGAGATTAAACGTAGTGGAAGTGGGGCGTTTACGCGCGGGGCGTACTTCATCGGCAAATGCGTGTGGGCAAAAGGATACTCTGAATTAATGCACGTCGTCGGGGATTTCAACGAGCAGTACGCGAAGAAAGGCGAACGGTTAGAAATGGATGTATATGGTGACGGCGACGATTTCAAGGAGGTTCAGACGGAGTTCGCGAGAAAGAATTTGCCACTGAATTTGCTCGGTTGTTTGGACCACGCCGACGCAAAAATTCTCGACTACAAGATTTTCATCAACCCTTCGCTGTCGGATGTCGTAGCGACAACTTCAGCAGAGGCGTTGGCGATGGGCAAGTTTGTAGTCTGTGCTGAGCACCCGAGTAATGCGTTCTTTGCAACGTTTCCGAATTGCCGCACGTACTCAAATATGGATGAGTTCGCAAAGGTTATCAGAGAAGTCACCGCTTCCGTACCGAAACCAATGACCGAGGCAGAAATTCACCGTTTGACATGGGACGCAGCCACGGAGCGTTTGTTGGACGCCGCGGCTCCGTGCGATGAGACGAAGCATACGATACAATCGCACTTTTCAGACTGGTTTGCCGCGCGCTTCCACAACGCCGTCACGTGCAGCGAAGCGCTTCGATGTTTGATTGGCGGAGGCGCTGGCACGCTCGTGCCTCCTGATGATCTCGCAAATTGGTCACCAGATTCATGGGGAGGTGGTTTGATGGATCGTAAACCATCCACCGCGGATTTCGGCGGCGCTGCACGATGAGCGTCCAAAGCGCGAACAAATAAATTTTGTCGGTTCAGTCGACGCGTTGTTGTCACAAATGAAATGTACACTAAAAATTCTACGTGCCTGTGTGCATCCTACTCACTCTCATCCTCGCTTTCGTGCTCGCTCTCATGATCCTCGCCGTCATCCCCACCGCCCTCTCTTTCCCGTGCCTGTTCGAGCAACTCGGCGTCCTCCGGGTTTCGGTTGCACCCTGGGCATAAATTCTTCTCCTTCGCGCATACGTCACACACGCTTCGATAAGCTAAGCGCACGCGCTGTAAGGTACATTGATTGCATCGTCCCGCTGTGCCCGCCTTCTTCTTTTTATACTTGCCCATCTGAAACCGCCACTGCACTTTTTGCGCGCATCGTCGGCAAATGTTTTGCAATGCCACGTGCTTTATCGCGAGTTCGCGCTCGCGGTCGGTGTCGGTGCGCTTGATGTCGCGCTTGGCGACGAATGGAACGCGATTTTGGTGCTTTTGCCCTCGATTGCGCGTGCCGGAACTCATATTTGCGTCGTCGTGTGGCGACGCGGCGCCGAGGAGGTGTCCCGGTGGAAGCCGCCGGTCGGTCGGCCAAAGCGCTTCGCGAGGGACAACGCCCACACCGCGTCCGCGCCGTGCGCGCAGTCGAGCTGGAGGTTGCGAGACGACAGTACAATGTCTACGATGGTATCATCGTCCGCGCTAGGCGTGATGGCTGACGTTGGTGATGCGAGTGGGACGTCCCGACGAGGCGCGAGCAGCTTGAAGCGACGCGGGACTTGCGCGGATTCGAGAGCGCCAGTAAACGAATTAACACGGAGTATTCGTTCGTAACGTTTGCCGTTGCGCGCCACTTTTGTGATAATGACGCCGCGTTCTAGCTGACGATCGGCGGTTGTGTTGTGAAGACGTGTAACCACGTCGAGTCGATGTCGTTGCGCGTCCATTTCCGCTCGAAGGAGCGCGACGTCCTGTACGTAACGCTCATCGATTTCGCTTCCACGGCGTTCGGCGCGCCGAAGTCGCTTTGAAACGTCTAATTTATCTTTTTCAAGCGCGAGCACCAGGGCGGATCTCTCAACAGATCGTCGCGCGGCAGCGCGGCGCGCGATGGAATCCCTCTCGCGCCGCGTTTCGGCTTCACGGCATTTAAGCTTCATGCTCCAATCGTGCGCTGCGATCATATCCGCGAACACGTCGTGTCGGTACGTGCCATACGTGTATTTGACGAAATAAATGAGCCCCTGCCGACGCAATTCTTCACACTCGCGCACGCTGTCGTTTTGTTTCGCTTCAAGCGCGACGTGCCTGCGCATTAAACGCGCGTTGTCGACGCGATGCGCGCCAACCATCGACCGCGCTCGCTCTAGCTCGACGTTCATCAGCGATGACGCGCGTTCTAAGTTCACATTCGCCGAACGCAGCTCAGTGGAGGATTTTGTGAGCGTCTCTACACGCTTGAGGGCTCTCGACGTAGACGCCCGCTCGGCGTTGAGCTGAGATTCTAGTTTCCGCGTTGACTTTTCCATTTGTGACAATGCGAGCTCATACGCCGCGCGTTGATTGTGCATTTCGCCACTTGTCGCGCTTAATTTAATAGTGAGTGTTTTTGTGCGATGTTCGAGCGTTGCATTTGCTGTTTGCATGACGAGTAAATCTCGAGTCGTCGTCGCGCTTTCGGAACGAGCACGTTCTAGCGCCGCTTTACATGCCTCCAAGTTTAATCGCGTCGTGCAGAGTTCGTTCGTAAGCGAGTCACGAGAATGTTTTAGCGCCATGATGTCTTCCTCCGAGCTTTTATTCGCGTTCGCGAGCGCTCGACGTAAGGCGTCGACTTCTCTCATGACTCTCGCGAGAGCTTCGTCGTTGGCTTGGCCGCGCAACTGCTGCGTCAATCTTCTGGGATCCATATCCACCAGAGAAGATCGAACTTCAGGCGACGTCTCGATTCGCATCGCACGCGTTGCAAAGTCAAGCGAATTAGCGCTCTCGTTAGCGTGCTGAGCTTCAGCGCTGACGCACACCAATAGCGTCGTTCGGCTTTTGCCGTTGAGACTTGATTCAAGAATCTTCGTCAACGTCGAATCGCGATACGGAATGTAGCGATGCCCCGCGGCCAACGCACTCACGACATTTCCGAGGGCGAGCAAGCTTGTGTTGATGTTTGTCGCTTCTTTGAATCGCGCTCCGATACTTTGCGTTTTCTTCTGTCGCTCCGAACCAGCTAAATCGACGATGGTGAGCAATCCAGAACGCATCTCGACCGCGACGCGACGTCCGTCATCGGCGTGCACCTCCGCACACTCACCATCACGCACCACGCTATCACTCGACGAAATCACATCCACCGGGCGTTCTATGCGGTCTATTTTCATCTGAAATACGCAATGTGACCGCGAACTTTGCTTGTTCATGTGCGTTTCGGCGTACACCAACCTCGACCGCCCGCGCTTAAAGCACTCCAGCACGTCTTCCGCACTGCGACACGGCGTCCACGACAACCCTTCAACATCGTATCCTGATCCATCTGACGCGGGCACGACCTTCAATCCAGCGCGCTTGGCCACCAAATCATCCACCTGCTCGTTATATATTTGCGCCATGGCGCACGACACCTCGTACGCGTGAAACGAATCACTCGCCGCGCGCGCAAAGCAATCCACCGCGAGACGCGGCACTAAACCCGGACCACCTGCATCACCGCCTTCGCCATCACCGGCGTTGAGCATCGAATACGTCTTCCCCGACCCAGTCTGCCCGTACGCCAACACGCATCCGCGGTAGCCCTTGGTCGCCGCCTCGAGCACGGGCGCCGCGCACGCCGCGTACACCTCGCACTGCGTCGCCTCCACGTCAAACGCACCATCGACATCGAACGCGCGCGCGTTTGCATGGTTCGCGCCTCCACCACCACCACCACCACCACCGCACGACGCATCCACGACCACGCGCGCCTCGCCCGCGCGGTGTTGACCGCCATCCTTGCGCGCCACGCGCACCGCCCTCGCGCCGCCGCCCCCACCCCCGTCGCCCTCGTCGCCGCGCGCGACATCCGCGGGACGCACGCGCGCGTACACCTCGACGCGTCCGCGCGCGCACGCCCCGCTCGCGCCGCTCGACATCGCGCCCGCGACGCGTCGCGCGCGCGCGCGTGCGCCGGGCAGTGGCGATACGAACCGTCGCGTTCGAGGCGCGCCCGAGGGCGGGGATAAATTTAGATGCCCCATACACCCGGGTGTTTGAGCCCAAGGCCCGACGCCGCGCATGATTATAAAAACCATATCATAAGCATATAGTGTATACAATACGATCCGTATGTCCGAATACGCGACCGCGTGGACGCGCCCGCGACCGGTGCGAATTTGTGGCTCACAGCGCGTCGTCGTCGCCGCGCGCGGCACACACGCGCGCACGCGACGTTCGACCGATATGGCGCTCTCGATGTCCGCGAATTTCACCGGTACGTGCGAGAATCGAATGCGTGGGTGTCCCGCGCACGCGTTCGTGGCGACAGGCGGCGTGCGATGCGGTCGCGTCGCGCGTCGCGCGGGGATGCATGCGAATGTGGATCGATCGGATGTGGATAGAGTTTGGTGCCGAGCGCGTGCGTTTGATGCGGGTGTATGCGCGCATGCGACGTCGCGATGGGCGCGAGTTGGGTGGATGTGATTCGTGTGATATGCGGTGTATCGTTCGCGCGCGGGTGTGGGCGCGAGTGGGGTGGTGGTGCGCGCAGGCGGGGCGATGTTTCGCGATGGCGTTGGCGCGGTTGGATACTCTCGTGATTCGCGCGAGGGCGATTCGGGGCGTAACGACGGGCGCGATGTGTGCGTGTGTGCGTGGAGACTGACCGTAATGAATGTGCATCGTTGTTTGCGTTTGTTTCACAGCCAAGTCCACGTTTGGTGGCCAAAAGTTGAAGGCGCAAACGGCGCGCAAGGCGTCGGTGCGCGCCGTCCCGGCGCGCTCCGCCGTCGCCGTGTCCAACGACACCGCCGTGTCCTCCTCGAGCGCGGAAGACCAGCGCATGGATAATGTGTTGAGCATCATTCTCGGTGGTGGTGCGGGTACACGTTTGTATCCGTTGACCAAGACGCGTGCCAAGCCTGCGGTGCCGCTCGGCGCAAACTACCGTTTGATTGACATTCCGGTGTCCAACTGCATCAACTCGGACATCAACAAGGTGTACTGCTTGACGCAATTCAACAGCGCGTCTTTGAACCGTCACTTGTCCCAAGCGTACAACTCCAACATTGGCACCTACACCCGTCAAGGCTTCGTCGAGGTGTTGGCGGCGCAACAAAGCCCGATAAACAAGGCGTGGTTCCAAGGCACCGCCGACGCCGTGCGTCAATACTTGTGGTTGTTTGCCGAAAGCGGTTGCGAAGATTACTTGATTCTTTCCGGCGATCACTTGTACCGCATGGATTACAAGCCCTTCGTCACGAAGCACCGCGAATCGTTAGCTGACATCACCGTTGCGGCGTTGCCGACCGATGAAGAGCGCGCGTCCTCCTTCGGTTTGATGAAGATTGACGCGAGCGGTCGCATCATTGAATTTTCAGAAAAGCCGCAAGGCGAGGCGCTCAAGGCGATGCAAGTGGACACCACTGTGTTGGGTCTCGATGCGCAAAAGGCTAAGGAAATGCCGTACATTGCATCCATGGGTATCTACGTCTTCACCGCCAAGGCGATGCAAATGCTCTTGATGAATGACTTCCCGGAAGCCAACGACTTTGGCGGCGAAGTCATCCCGCAAGCCGCCGCCAAGGGGTTGAAGGTGCAAGCGTACTTGTTTGAAGGATACTGGGAGGACATTGGTACTGTCGACGCGTTCTTCCACGCCAACTTGGAGTGCAACGACCCGAACCCGAAGTTCAGCTTCTACGACCGCACGGCGCCGATTTACACCCAGTCCCGTTTCTTGCCCCCGAGCAAAATTCTCGACTCGATGATCGAGCGCTCGACGATTGGCGACGGGTGCATGGTGAAAAAGTCCAAGCTCCACAACTGCATGGTTGGTTTGCGTTCGTTAATCAACGAAGGGTGCGATTTGCAAGACGCCCTCATTATGGGCGCCGATTACTACGAAAAGGAGCAAGAATGCTCCTTGCTTCCGGGCTGCACGCCCATTGGCATTGGCGCGGGGACGGTCATTCGCAAGGCGATCATCGACAAGAATGCGCGCATCGGTATGGATTGCGTCATTGACAACAAAGATAACATTGCGGATCTCAACGCTGAGGACAAGGGTTACATCATTCGTGACGGCATCATTGTGGTCATAAAAGATGCCGTCATCCCGGCTGGTTCGATCATTCCGGGTCCGCAAGAAGTCGCGGCGGCGGCGGCCACCTCGGGGAAAAAGTGATTTTCCATCGCGTTTCGCGTTGTCTGCGATCGCGGCGACGTTTTCCACGCACCGAGCGAGTGAGCATTTTCGCTCGTTCGGTGTGATATAGCCCTCCTCAAAATCATCAACATAGTTCAGATTTTCTTGTAAAACAGTTCAAGTCTGTATGCGCACATCTTTCGTTTGTTCGTTTTTGTTTTACACGCGCTATTCAGGCTAGAGGGATTCCACGAATCGCCGCGACTGCGTTGACGACTCGTGCATCAATGCTTTCTGACTCGGTGCCGCGAGCGAATGTTCTATACTCGCCGCTCGGCGTGCCCATGCACACGCGCCACGCGACCAGGGTGTCTGGCGGCGCGAGCGCGAGCGCGGCGACGATGTTGGAAAAGTATTCCAGGTCCGCCGCGAGTTGCGCCGCACCTTGCTCGGTGAGCGAACGGATAGACTGCACTTCTTTAAGTAGCAGATCTGCGCTCGCTTCGGCAATTCTAGCAATCCAAGCTTCAGACGCCACCGCTGGTTTGCTCTCGCCATCCGCGGTTTCCTCGTGCGCGTTATCTAAATGCTGCGGCAACGAAAGTAAATACTCCCCGGCGTTGGTCACGCGCTCTTGTGGGTATGCGCTAAACGTGGGTAACTTATACGCGCTTTCCGCCGGCTTCGCGGTCCACATTTCCGACTTCGCAATTCCCTTAAGTTCAAGGGACACTCGGCCGAGCAACGCGTCGTAGACAAATTTTTCCACAGAGCGCGCCAGGGCGTTCATGTGCTCCGCACCAACGGGCACGATGGATGAATCTAACGAGTGTTTGGCTGCGGCGTCGGCGACCTTGTCTAAGAACACGCACAGCTTGCGCGACCGAGATGCATGCGCGGTGACGCTCAATCCAATGAGTGATCTCGCTTTTGAACTTTCACGAAACTCTGCGCCGCCGTCGAGCGCCGGTCGCAGCGCTTTGCGAATCTCCAGCACTTTGCAGCGCAACTTCGATTCAAAGTCTAACACTGCGAGCGGCACAGCTTCAAATAGTTCAAGCAAGCTCATGGATCCGCGAATAAACTCTTCACCTGCGACAGTGACGTTGGGCTTTAAACTGGCGGCGTTGGAATCAATCAAACCGGCGGCTTCGCGTAAATCGCGCAAGACAAGAGCTATTAAATCCACGTAGTGCTCCATGGCACTTTCAATGGCGTGAATGCAACTCATCGTCTCCACGCCAGACGTGACTTCAATGCATCGATTGACCGCGGCGCTCATGATATCAATCGCTTTCGGGAGCGTGGCGAGCACGTTGTGCGCGACGGAAGCCAGATCGTCCGAAGTCGCGATGGATCGTGCCTCGGGAATATTCACCACGGCATCGAGCTCAGAGCGCAACGTGTTCAGCTCAAATTCACCATATCTTTGTTCGACTGCGATGAAGGGTTCGACAGTAGCCATTAACGCATCGTTAATGGCACCCTTGACGACGTCCGCTTTTGCTCTCGAAGGCGAATCGTTGGCAAGTTTCGTGAGTGCGCTACCAACTTCATCCACATACGTCTCGAATGCGCGGCGCACTGGCGCGAGTAGTGTCGACGGTAATGTCGACAGCTTGTCCGTCATAGCTGACTCGAGCGTAGCGTGGAGCGAACACCAAGAGACTGGAATTAACACCGCGGCGTCTTCGGGAAACGTCGCCAAACACCACGCAATTTCAGAGCGAATAGCATCCGAACAATACTTCAAGAACTCCTCAATCAATCGCACATTGTTCTGGTGCTTCGACGCGCCATCGTCACTCGCGCTCGCCGCGATATCGCGCTCCCGCGTCTTCCATTGCTTGAGCATTCGCGTCGTCACCCGCGTCTCCGCGTATGTGCTCTCTAGCGCCCCGTCGCGACCAGTGGCGCGTAAAACATCTCGCAACTCGCGCGCCGCCGTGCTATTCTGCGACTCAAGTGCCGTCACCAACGCCGGTCGAACGATACCCTCAAGTTTGTGCTCAAACGCATCCACCTTATCTTGCCCGTCGGCAAACTCTGGAACTTCGCCGACGACAGCCAACCCACGCTTCATGCGCGACAACGCTTCCGACATGCTTCGAATGTTCCCACTCGCAAACACGCTATCAATGCCAGCCATCAAGTCCGCGAGCCCATTGGCTTCTTGCAACGTCTCCTTTGCGCTTTCCATGCGTGTTTTCGCGGCGTCGAGCTGACGCAACGCCTCCACGCTCGTTCTCGATTCCGCCTCCATGTCATCCAATCGCACAACAATCCCACGAACCTCTTCATACAACCGATCCACCGCGCGCTCAACGCTAGATATCTCCTCGAGCGCCTTTGGCACGCGCTGCACGCCTTCGCGCGATCGCTCCTCGAGCGACATTGACAGATCCTCCCCCAACAACTGCACCTTCAACTCGACATCCGCCAACGCGCGCTCCACGCCCCCGCCGCTCGCCCCAACCCCCAGATCGCCCCCGCGCGCGCCCGCATCATCACGCACCATCCCTCGCGTGCGCTCATTAATCCATCGCTTCACATCAAAGTCATCCGCGGTGAAATCACGCGCGGATACCCCCGACGATGACCAACCGACGGATGTCGATGCCCGTCGATCCATCGCGCGTTCGCGCCCGCGTTCGCGCCCGCGCGCGTCCGCGTCCGCGTCGTCCGCGTCACCCGCGTCCTCGCGCGTCTGCGTGTGGTCGGTTCGAGCGCGCGTCTGACGGTGGCGCGGGGCGTACCGGCGTGAGGATGTGCGGTTGGGATCGCCAGCGCAGCCTCAGACGTTGCCTCGGCATCCGTCGCATTTCGAACACCACCGCCGCCCGCAACGCGCGCGCGCACGGGCGACGACGCGAGAGGCGCGCGCGAGGGGCGGTCTCGGGCGCATCGCGGCGGGGGCGGCGGCGGCGAACGCGCGCACGCGTCGCACGACGCGCGAGACGTGGCTGGCAATCGATCGGTCGATTGGCGCACGCGCATTCGCCTCGGGGGTGCGCGTCGACGCGTGAGGGCGCGT
>Ga0222714_10002135_pt1 | contig 21394 bp, 33 predicted proteins | sample C33_3DmetaG_FD_165048 | JGI IMG/M metagenome (GOLD analysis project Ga0222714, IMG submission 165048) | Estuarine water microbial communities from San Francisco Bay, California, United States - C33_3D | ecosystem: Environmental > Aquatic > Marine > Unclassified | place: USA: California...
ATTACATCTGCTGGATCTATTGCGCCAACAGAACTAGTAAACTGGATTCCAGTTACAGGGACAGCTACCGATCCTGTTCCAACTAATATACCTAAAGTAGATTCTAATTCTAAACCAGATAATGTAACATCTTCATTCGGTACAATTACACTTCCAATATTAAAGCTTGCAGCAATACCTGTTAGTTCAACAACTGTAATTGTATCAACAGTAAGAGTGCCTTGAGCTGAAGTAATTTCAAAACCAGATATAGATACATCTTCATTTGGTGCTACCGCTGTACCTTGAGCTGATGTAATTTGTTGACCTGTTAAACCTAGTACTTGGTCTGCTGGATCTAGTACACCAACTGCAGTTGCAATTTCTTGTCCTGTGATAGTTGGAGTAACAGCAATTTCTGTTGTAATAGTTCCTTGTGCAGAAGTAATTTCTTCTCCTGTCAAAGAAGTTGTTACATCAATAACATTAGTAATTGAACCTATAGAGAAAGTTGCAGCAATACCTAGTGGTTCTACTAAACCAGAAATTTCAAATGTAACTGAAGGATTGAGTGTTGAATTAATTTGTAAACCAGTAAGACTTACAACTTCACCAGAGAGATCTCCCCAGTTACTTGTACCATAAGGTTTAGCACCCCAACCTGTTGCGAGTAAATCATCCTCACCCCAGTAAGCTTGGCCCCAGGTAAATCGTCCCCATCCCGACATGGGTTACTCCTAAGCTAATCTTATGATTGCGTTACTTGCGTCTGCTGTTGGAAATTGAATTGTGAAAGTTCCGTTAGTTGCAGTTTTGTCTGAACCAAAAGCGATTGCACAAACAGCAGGGTCTCCTGCTACAGTATCATTATAAATTAAACAACCGTTTGCAGTAAAAGAAGCTGATGTCCAAGAGATGTCATCAAAATCACAAAACGCAGTTGTTCCAGAAGTTGTTGGTGTAACACTTGTTAATGCTTCACCACCTGCAACGTAAGCAGAGCCAGCGTCATTTGTAATTTCATTTGTAGCTGAATAAGCGGTTGTTGCTGCACCTAAAGTTGCTGAACTTGTATATAATGCAAGTTTAAACGTATCACCTGTAGTTGCTGTAAAGTCATGTGTACCAACTAAAATTTGTTGTTTGAAACTTGTACAAATTGCCGATGTTATTGCCATAATTTTTATCTCCTATTACGGTGACGGTGAAGGTATTGGAATACGTACAGTACCATCTGTGTAGTCATCCCTTTTACGTCTACCAAGTTGCTCTCCAGCAAACTTTTGTACTTCCTGTGTATACTTATTTTCATATAATGTCAACATATCCATTGGACCTTTTAAATATCCATATGCTTCTACTAGACAAGCATATAATAAGCCATTAGGAAAGTATTGACTAATATAAGTTGTAGTATTTGAGCTGGATAACCCATCTGGAATAGCTTCATAATGGATTTTAAATACATAAGTGTTATCAGGTGCAGGCGCTAGAAACAATCTTCCTGAAGTAGTATCCGAAACACCAGTTGCTCCACCAAACATAGCATAGTATTTTGGCATACCAGTTGATGTTTCTGCTGGAATATATTCTTGTAAATAAGTTTCATCTTTTTTCTCTAACCAAGTATTAGAACCTGTAGAAACAGAAGTAGAATCATAAACTTGTACACCTTTTACAAATAAAGTTTTAGCTGGAACGTTTATAGTTGTTTGACCAGTAACTAAATTACCAATAGATTGTTTTTTATATGCATCAATAGGTACATCTCTTAAAATTCTAAATTCTGCATTTTCAATAAACTCATCTGTAATTGTAGAAGTTAAAACATTACTATCTACTTCAGTATAATTTTGAATTGCAGTAGTTAAACTTGCGTAAGTAAATCCAGCCATTAGTTAACTGCCTCCTGACATTTTAAACAACGATGTTTATATTTAGGATGTTCATCACAGTGTTGTGATGGTGTTACGTATAAAGTTAAATGTTCATCTTCTTCAGGACAAGCACATTGCTTAATATTAAATAATGAACAAATGAAATTTTTAATTTTTCTTATCATGGTGATATTGTTACAGGGCCCACGGAGCATCCGTAACCTCCTCCTTTTATATTTCCAATTGTAGCAGTATCTGTATTAACTGTAAAATAGAAAAAATTAGTAGCTAAATAATCAGTAGATGCATCTCTTGCACCACTAATAAATTGACCTGTTCTAATCATATATCCAGATGGATTTGCAATGTTTGCTCCTGTAATTCCATCAAAGTCACTAGGGTTTGCATAATTACCCCCTATTGTTGTTGGTCCTCTAAAAACATAAATTGTTGAATCAGTTAAACCATGACCTGGAGAATATACATTTATAATTCCTGATCCGGCTTGATAAGTTTCAAAACCATTATCAGGTATACTAACTGTAGTTGCTGGTTCTGTTCTTGCAGGTCTAACATTTAATAATGCAACACCATCTGCTGAAACAGGTTTAGGTTCAAGTTGTGGTTGTTTAGGATCATACTCTGTGTAATGAACTAAAGAACCATTCCATTCTTTGACCATTTCTCTGTATGGAAATTGAGCACCTGATCTATCTGATATTGCTATTGCATGTTTACCTGTTGCAAATTTTGACATTAAACTCCTGGGTAATAAGCTTTAGGAGTAATGAAAGTGCTTGATGCAGATCCATCCGCTTGTAAAGCTCTTTGAAACTCATCTTCATAAACAAGTTTCATTGGTTGAATTAATTGTGGATTAAATTTCATAGCTAGATAATAAGATAATCCTGCTACCATACAAGGTACAAATCTAAATGGTACATCAGTTGCATTTGTATAATCACCAACATCTTGAATTCTATTGATATAATACATATGCATATAATATGCAGCAGTTGTTGCATCAGGTGTTGGATAAATATGTACTGTTACTTTATCAATAAATCTTTCAACCCAATATTGATTAGGAGTTCCTTGAGAAAGTTTATTTGAAAAACCAGCATAAGTAGATCTATCTACTTTAACCATTGGAGAATCTGATTGAGTAGTAGTATTATAATTTTGTCTTAATTGAGCTTCTAAAATATCTGACATTCCATAAATGCCATTTGTTGGAGTTGTAGTGGCACTTGTACCATCGGAACTTGCTCTGTAAAAATCATATTCAGCTTGTCCTTGAACAAGATCAATATTTGTATCTGCTATTTCCCAATAGTGAATACCTCTATTGCCCCATTCCTGAAGCATAATATTTAAAGATCTTCTAGCTAGTCTTAATTGATTACCAGAAACTCCTTGTATACCAAGTCGTTCGTAAGCTTCTTCTATAATTTCATCAATAGAAAAAGTTTTATCGAATGTAGTTGTACCCGAAGTAGTGTTAGCCATTTAGACTCCTAGTTAGCTGTTAAGCCTGGACCAGAATACTTATCTGTCAATAATGTATAAGCTGCAACGTTAGTTTTAGTTTTACAATAAATACCTTTTGGAAATAAAATTCCATCTTCTGGAAAAGATAAATTAATTACATCTCCAGTTGGAACATCACCAATGAATAATGTAGTTCCAGAATTTGAAGTTGTTGTAAGTTCTAAAACACCTGCACCAACACCATCAGAAGCAATTATAATACCTCTTAATCTTATTGGTTGTGCAACAATTGCACCAGCACCTGCTGCTGCAGTTGATCTTGTAGCTTGTATATCGCCTTTTGATGCCATATTTTTCTCCTTAAATTTTTATGTGGGGCCGAAGCCCCACACTAAATTATTTATTAGTTACTCTCTGCGCCAGAGTCAGCTACTGTGTAAGTAAATACACCTGTAACAGTTCCAGTACCTGGAGTTGCTCCTGCTGAAGCAGTAACTTCAGTGATTGCAGTAATACCTGCTGGTACTACTAAAGCACCATCTGCTCCTTTAAGAGTTCCTTTAGTTACTGATGCAATTTCATTAAAGAAACCATCTGGGTCAGCTGTTGAACCAATGTCACAAGTAGAACCTGCACCTGCTGATGCTGCTACTACTGAAAATGAAATTGGAATTGCTCCTACTGGTAATTTAAAAGTGTTACCTGCTGTTGCTGATGTACCAATTCTAACTGCTACGTTTGAACCTGCAGCGTTAAAAGAGATTACTTCAGACATTGCTACAACACTTGGTGTTGAGTTGCCTTTTCCAGCGCCGCCATTTGATCTAACGACACCTTGGAATGTAGTTGTTGCCATAGTTTTATCCTCCTAATTGTATTGATATAGTTGTTAGGCCAATCGACTATACTCGTCCATATCAATTTATTTTGTATAGTGATTATTATATATACTAGTTTTTAGTAGAGTGCAAGAGGGCTCACAGTTCGGAGTGGATTTATCCAACAATGTAGCTTTTTATTAAGTAGCTACTGAAACTTGGGGAGCAATTTCATTAACTTTATTTTCAAAATGAGCTTTTTTAGCTTCAGCCATTTTGATGTGGTTAATTACTTCTTTAACCTTATGGTCAATTCTAACCATATTGAGAGTATATCTACCCTCGTTAAGATGCTCCTGCTCCCATTGTAGATCCAATACTTTTTTCTGTTTGTATAGATCCTCTAGATGTTGTTGCATCATCATTTATAACCTCCTCATAGGTTATTCTATATTTATTGGAGTCATACATTTTTTCTCCAACAAATTCCCAAACTATACTATTTTCTCCTAGTTTGTCAACTATAGCTTGTTCAAGGGAAATCGGGTCATCTTTTGATTCTACGGTAAATTGACCGTAGTGATCGTAAGCATATATTTTTACTATGAATTTTGTCATGAATCTCACCATTATATTTTGTAAATGGGGCCGTTTTAAGGCGGCCCCATAAAAAAGGTTAATTACGCACCTTGTACGCCAAAGATACCTCTAGGGTCAGATACACCAAAAGAGTATCTCTCTCTTGCTTTGTATCTTACGTTACCAGTATCGAAGTCACCTTCCATTCCAGTAGTTAGAGCTGCTCTTTGGAACATTTTCATACCATTTGGTACGTCTGTAATGATGTAGAACGCATCAGAGTCAGTTAAGTAGTTATTAACTCTGTATCCTTGTGGAATCATACCCATAGATACGATTGCGTTAACGTCATTGTCAGCTGTTCCTACTCTACCTTGAGACTTCATCAATCTTTCAGCTGTGAATTGAAGTTCAGAAGGAATAATCATTTTTACTCCTCTTGCAGCAATTCTTAAACCTCTTTCGTCAGTCATTGCAGCGATGTCAATTAAAGACTGCTCCAATGATGTTTCGTTAAGGTCAGCTTGAGTTTGCAAAGTGTTTGCGAAAGTACCAGCAACTGTTGGGTGAGCTGTACTAAATAGTGCAACACCGTCACCAGATTTAAATGTAGCCGTTCCAGGCAGACCATTTATCAAAGGCTCAACTGCTTTTACTTGTTTCGCATTACTCATAGATCTAGCTAAAGCTTTTGTATATCTAGAAGAAATTCTATCATACAAATTGTCCTCGATCGCTTCTTCAGTGATCGCGAACGCTAAAGCTACAGTCTCGTGAGTGTAACGAGCTGTGAAAGTTTCTTGTGCTTCGTCATAAGAAACGCCTGCACCTTCACCTTTCACTTGTGCGTTTGCAAAGCCAGATAACATAACTTCTTCTTCAAAAGCTCTGTCAGATGACTCAGTGGCATAAATTTCAGCATGCTGATTTTCATACCTTTTATATTCCAGGCCGAATAGTGCATTCAATCCTGGCTCTAGTTCTTTAACTAGTTGTGATCGTGATATAGCCATAATTTATCTCCTATTCTCCTATTACGATTGTAGTTCTAACAAGTTAGCAACAACTACAACAGATCTGTAAGCAGCATCAGTATCATTTTCAGGATCCTCTGCTGATCTTAATAATCTATATTGTTTGTCGTCGTTACCTGTTACACCAATGTTCAAAGTTGCCTCTGATTTACCAGTAGTGTTATCACCAGTAGAAGTATTCATATCATAAGTTTCTAAATACCCTGCTTGTGCTACTGCGTCATCAGTTGCAACAATGTATTGTTGTGTTGGGTTGTCTATTACAAAAGCGTCGATGTCTTCGCTATTTGCAGGTGTAATTGGTTGAAGGTAGAAATTCGACCAAGTTGGCTTTAAAGTGTTAGCCGCATTGTAGAATATCCCATTCAGCACACCGATAACCGGTGCAGCTGCTGTTTGACCATTAACTATATAACCTGCAGCGCTTGCTACAGCTCCGCCATTGTAGATAGTAGTACCATAGCCGGCATCGATTTTATATTTCCCTTGACCAGAAGTCGCTGGAGTTGATCCAAGCGTTCCTGCAGGAACTAAACCGAAACCTTGTGTGTTTCTATTAGCCATATTATTGTCTCCTATTACAATAGTTTGTTAGTTGTTAGTTTCGATGATCTAGAAATAACAAAAAAATTATTTCTTTGTACCACCGAAGGTTACACGAGACTGCCTATCAACATTGATTGGCATCCTCTGGTCCTGCTCCTTCATTAAATCGTTTTTAATAGCTTCGTCTCTTTGTTTATGACGATCAGTCATATACGCTTGACGTTGTTGCGCGATTTCTTCAGGTACCTTCGCAAGTAAAAGGCCACCGACCCCAATCACTCCCTTGTATTTGCCGTCTTCGACAACAGGATAATCAGATGCATTTTCGATTTCTTCAGATCTAACTAATTCATATCCTTCTCTTAAACGTCCAGATATATTTTTAGTGTCTTGAAAGCCGACGCTTTCTGCTCTTATCCATCTATACCTGAATCCATCAGGTGCAGGGGGTGCATCTAGAGAAGATGGTGGAATCCACACTTTTGGTCTTTCAGACTTTGACCGTGTTTGATTCGCACGAGAAGTGTTTTTGTCTTTTTCCATGTTACGCTCCTTCCGTGAGTTTTAGTTGTTTTGCGTATTCTTCGAGTGGCACTCCTAATTTTTTAGCTATTGCTACCTGTGATGAAGTGAGTTTCACAGTTTTGCGACCTGGCTTTACGCTTCTTGAAGCTGAAGCCACTGTCTGAACAGGGGCGGTCGATTGCTTATTATTAGTATTACCAAATTTATGTGGAAAGTCAACACGTATTCTTTTGTCAACTTCTGCATAATACTCGTTAGAGTTAGGATCATATCCTTCCTTTTCAGTCAGTTCTTTGTGTATTTCAAAAGCCGTATAAGTCATAGCTTTATCTGTACCAAACCATGGGTTTTTTGAAGCCCATGCTTCTGCTCTAGGATCAGGATTTGATTCTTCAGATGAATCTGGAATATATTGATCCATCCGCGCTGTTGGTTGTATTGGTGTTTCCACCGGTTTTCTTACTTCTCTCCCTTGTTTAGCTTCTTCTAGTTTTGCATTCTCAAAAGCAAGAGTTGCAATTCTTTTATTAGCCTCAACTTGAGCAGTAGCATCTCCCGCTTCGATTGCTGCAGCTAATTCTTTTTGTGCAGAGTCTAAAGCAGTTTTAATACTTGTCTCAAATTTCTTAACATATTCAGAATCAGTTTTTTCAAACCTTTCTTCTAATGCTTTTCTTTTTTCTTCTACAGCTCTAGCATAATCAATTGCAGCTTTTTCCCTTCTTTCAGCTTCTCTCATCTTACGAGTTAATTTCGCAATACGAGCTTGTACGCCTTTACTGTATTCTTCTAAATCTTCGTCCTTCTTTTCTGTTTCTTCTTTTGATGTTTCTTGATCCGTGTTTTCTGTTTCTTGACTAGCAGTTTCTACAACCGTTTCGTCTTTCGCTTCTTCAATAGTTATTTCTGCATCGGGACCCGATGTATCAATATCTACTGTTTTTTTTTCTTCGTCTGGCATAGTATCCTCCTATGTTAAAACTCATGCAAGATGTCCTCAGGACTATCAATTGTTGCTAAAACTTCATCGTCGTTTAGCATACGAATCTCCCCACCTTCGATCTTAACTCGGCTGCCTGCATAACGTGCAAACATAACCCAATCGTTGACCTTGCACCATGGACCTTCAGGATACCTCTCTTTATCCATATAACATTGAGGACCCATAGCTAAAACCAAACCTACTTGTGAAGCAACTTGTTGTCGCTCTAAAGTATCTTCGGCTAGTATTACTCCACCTTTAGTTTTCTCCTTCATTTTGAAAGGTAAGACTAAAAGTCTCCAGCCCGTAGGCTTCGGTAATTTTGCTTCTTCTGTTTCTTCTGATTTTTTTTCTGATTTTTTAACGCCGACTAAATCATTGTTCGGCATTATGATCTTTCGATCTGATGTCGATGACTGTTCTCTTTGTTTCATTTTTTTGCTCCTTATCTTCTAGCAGGTTAGAGAGTTCCTGTTTAGTTGCCTCAAAGGCATTTATTTGTCCTATTATATACTTGTATTTTTCCATACTGTCAACCCCACCAGAAGTTATGTTAACTGAAAGAGAATCGAGTCTATTATTTAAAAATCTTATTAGTTTATTTATTACTGTCTCTAATTGCATTAATTTCCGCTACCTTTCCTTTATTTTCGCCTTTCTTAATGACATATTTCTGAGTGCCATTTGCCCCAGTCTCAACTTCTTTCTTCAAGTTTATAAACAAAGATTTTTGTTTATCTTTTAGTTTTTTTTCTTCTAGAAAAGATTCTAATTTTTTTGAGTCTCGCATAACAGTTAGGTATAATTCTATCAAATAGAATGTCAAGAGAACCTAATATTCGATACATAAATTTATCGAACATTAGCAATTCCATTTTCTAAGTGATTTGTTTATTCTTGAATTTGGATCATTTGCAGTCTTAGCTGAAGTCAATCTTTTCTTCATCCCGGACATTCTCGCGCAGAAACTCTTTCTACGTTTTGCAGCTTTAGATCCTGCTTTTAATTTTGATGGTTTAGTAGTAACTGCAGTTTTTAATTTTGATCCAGGGTTTGCTGCTCTGTAAGATGCAACGCCTTTTCTATTTAATCCACCTGATTCAGATTTACCTTCTTTTCTTTGCCATGCTGCTGTTCTTGCCATTAGCTTTTACTTCCTCCAATGTATCCACCTATAACTCCAATTAATCCTGTAACTGACATTTTCATAAGTACTATTATACTATCATCTATAGATCTATCTTCTTTAACAGCTACCCAATAGTCTCCAATAATAATGATACCCAATAAAATTAAAACACCAGTTGTGATTAATAAAACTACAATGTCTTTAAAATTTTTAATCATTATTTTTTCCTCACAATAGTTTTAACATTAGTTGGTTTTGGTCCTGTATTTCCTGCAGCTCTTTTTCTTCTAACTGCTGAAGCTTTTTGTGATGCAGACATTGAACTTGCTTTTGCAAGTGGAACACATTTAGGATATTTTCTTTTTGACCCTTTACTTCTTCCACACGGTTGATACTTACCGTTTTTTTTAGGTGCTCCGATGTCCACCCATTTTTCTGAAACCCATTTTCTTAAGCTCATTATTTTTTCTTTTTCTTTTTTCCACCTGGTTTTACTTTACCAGAACAAACAGCAGAGCCATACATGTTAGCATACGCTGAAGGGTAAACTTTAAATTTACGCTTCGCTGCCGCTTTTCCTTTTGCACAAAGTTTAGCCATTATTAGTCTGTGTTTTTTCCTTTTGAAAAACCAGATTTAGTTGGTTTCTCTCCTCTTAATTTTTGTAAATCCTGTCTTGTTCTTGTTAAAGCGCTATCAACCATTTCATTTGTCTTTTTAAATTTATTAGAAACTTCACCGGGTATTCTAGCCATTTTAATTTTATGAGCTGATATTATTTTATCTTTTTCTGTTTTTGGAACATTTGGTTTTATAGATTTGATTGCACCTGTTCCATAAGTTTTTTGTTTAGAACCTGGTATAATCATTTTTATTACGTTGTATAATCTAGACATTATTTTACCTTCTTTCCTTTTTTGTAGCCCATTCGTTTTGCAACTTCTGGTGCTTTCTTTTTTAGCATTCTTATGCCTTTTCCTTTTTTACCTGCTGGTATTGGTTTTGTCATTATGAATTTACTCCTCTCGCTTTTTTGTTCATTCCTTTTTTACACATTCCGCCACCACGAAAATTTACTCTGCCACCTGTTTTCATATTTTTAGTTTTTTTTAATTCAATAAGTTTATCATCTGTTATTAATTCCAATGTTTCTAATTCCGGTAAATATTTTTTTGGTTTACCTGTGGTTTTAGGATTAATTGTTTTATATGCATCATCAGATGTCATATCTTGTTTGACTTTATCTTTCATAGGTATTTTTGTTCCACCTTGTCTGATTCTTCTTGGCATTATTTTTTTCCTCCATTAGTTTTAATTAAATCTGTAGCTTTTATACCATAAATTGCTGCTACAACGCTAACCCAAAGTGAAACTATCCACCAAGGCATTTCCTGAAGCTTTTGAAAATATAAATCTAGTTTAGCTTGTATCTCTTCGTCTTCAGCAAATACGGAATAAAATAAAATAGCCAGAGGGGATGTCAATACTAAAAGTACGAATTCGTCTTTCCAGTCGCCTTTTTGATTTTGAGCAATCTGTCCACTGTACTCGATCTCTCCTCGTTTCATCTTTTCAGCATGCACGATTCGTGCCTCTGACATAATGATCTCGCTCTTTTTTTTATTTTTATAGATTTCAGCACCCGTCTTTAACGCCGTGCCAATGATACTCCACGGGAACATAAGACTAATACCAGGTAGCTTTTCTTTTTTTCTCAGCTAACATTCTTTTTTGACCTTGAACTTGTTCTTTGTCTCCTGTTGGGATTCTGTTGAACGAAGCTCTTTCCGCTGTAGTCTTAGATCTTACATCTATTTCTACATTTTGATCAGGAATGCTAATTGTTTTTTCTTTTTTATAGTTCATCATGATTTTTTACCTTTTTCTACCCCTTTTATAACACCTTTATTCTTAGATGCATAGAATATCTTTTCACCTTTTTTCTCTCCATACTTTTTTTTCATGGATTTCATAATTTTTTTACCTTTTTTAGTCATTGGCATGGTTAATCATCCATCATTATGTTAGCTTGACTGATTCCTTTGCCTGCAAGGCTTACTCCAGCTCTTAATTTAGCTAATTCTTCGTTTTGATCCATCTTATCTTCAGCTAATTCTCTTGATTGCATCAATTTTGCTCTGTTTAACTCTACTTGAGCCTTATCATATTCCTTTTTACGTTCATTTTCCATTGCTCTTAGGTCAACTTCACGTGCTTTTAGCTTCAATAGTGGGTCTGAATCAAATTGAGAAGTAATTTTGTTCTCTTCTTTCATAAAATCATCAGTCATTTCAGCTATCAACACCGCTTTTCTTGCTTCTACTTGTTGTGTCATCTGTTGAAGTTGTTGTTGAATCTGTGGATTGTTAACTGCTTGCTGTTGCATCATCTGCATTTCCATTAATTGTTCTCTAAATTCAAGTTGAACTTGTTCTTGAGCCATGATTGAGATGTGTTCAAGTATATTTTTTTGTATCGCAGCCATGATTGCAGGATTATTTCTAACCATGTTAGTCGACATGAAGTTTAAATGTGCTGTGATGTGTGCTTGATGATCTTGTCCAGGGAAAGCTTGGAAAGGTTTACCACCTAAAGCATTAATGTGTTCAATACTTGGGTCCACTGGCGAAGGGGGTGGAGGTGGAGGCAATACTGCATCAACATCCTTAACACCAATTGCTTCATACATGTTTCTATAAATTTGATACATGTTATGTAATTGTGGATTAGATGTTGCAATCTGCAACTGTGTCTGTGCTAAAGTAATTCTTTGTGACATTGAAAATATATTTGGATCCGCAACTGGAACAACATCCACTCTATCATCAAAGTCAGCTTGTTTAATATTTCTTTGACCACCTACAACATCATAAGGATATTCAGGAGGTAAATACTGTGCAACGATTTTAGCTAGTAATTTAAATTCATTCTTCATAGCTGCATAACATCTTTTGTGTATTGCAGACATAACTCTTGAACCTCTTTCAAGTAATGCAACTGTAGTTCCAACAGCAGCGCCTTGATTACCATCGCCCACTTGCATATCAGCAATAGCCGCGAATCTTTGTCCTGCACCTACTACAACACCCATTAATTGTAATAGTGTTTGTGAAGGTTCTTTGTAAGGTAATGGGAAGAAAGCATCTCTTAACGAACCACCAGGTGCATCTACGTCTTTAAACTCACCAGGTTGTATTGGAGAAGCTTCATCTCTAACTCTAACTCCTCTTTGTTTAAATCCAGCAGGTAAATTAGATAATGTTCCTGCATCTAATAATTGTCTTAAAGCTTGTGTTGCAGTTCTGCTTAATCCACCAATCATGTGAATCAAACCAAAACCATAAAAACCTAAACCAGGTAAAAATTTGAAATGAACAAAGTATTGTATTTTATTTTTCTTAATATCATTAGGAGCATAATTTCTTCTAATAGCAAGAACTGTTCTGCTGCCTTCTTCTACAGTTACAATGTAAGGAAGTTTAATTCCTGTTTCTTCTCCTTCAGAGTTTTTATCTTCAAAACCTTCTAAATCTAAATTAACGTGACACTCTAACAAAGTATATATATCATCTTGTTTTCCAGATTTTCTTGTACCTTCTAGCTCACGTTCTTTTTTTTCTAACTCATTATTATTATCTGAATTAGGAGCTGTTAATTCTACGTCAGAATAAAAACCGTTGACTTGTTGTTTTCTTAATTCGTTTTCAGAAATCTTCACAGTATGAATTACTGCCTCCGCATCGTCTAATGAGGTAGCCGTATACGGGACAATTAATTCATCTGCTGGTATAAACTTTGATACTACTCTGCCCATGTTAGTATCATAGTAAACTTTTTTAAATGTAGATCCTGAAAGAGGTAAATGAAATAACATAGAATCAAATTCTGATTCATATTCTTTCATTTGATCCATGATTAAATAGTTCATGTAATCTTTTACACGTTGTGACTGTTGTTCAGTTTGTGGAGTTTTAATTCCAACAACTTGAGTTCTTACTGGACCATCTGCTGGTAATAATTCTTTATAAGCTTGTGCTTGAAATTGTGTAACTGCTTCAGCAAGTACAGGATGCGTTGCACCACTTGCTCCTTGAAAAGGTTCTGTTCGATCATCGTATTTAAACCCTAATAAATCTAAACCTTTAGTATAAGTTTGTTCCCAATCTTTTCTAGACATTTTATAGTCCATGTAATTTTGAACCATTTCGTTTCCAATAGGTTCTAGAACTTCGTCTGGTAAAATATCTGCTAGGTTGTCAAAATGATTTTGTGTTCCAGGTACATTGACAGAACTTGGATCAAAATTAATAGTTGCACCACCATCTTCTTCTGGTGTTACTTCAACGGGTCCTTTTTCTACTTCCTCCTCTTGAACATCAACTTCTTTTAGTTCTTCTTCCGAAGGAACTTCAATTTCAGTACGAGTGTTAGGGAGTCCTTTATCTATGTCTGCCATTCAATTCTCCTATGAGTTAATAACACGGTTTTTAAGGGATAGCAACCCTTCTGATTGTGGACCACTTTCAGGTGGTATTGTTTTAGTTAAATTAGCTAATCCTCCACCTGCAAATCCATATAAGTATCCACCAGTTGCTTCTCTCATTCCCGGTATGTTAAAAGCGGGATTAACAACAGAAGAAGCATCTAAAATTCTTTCCTGTCTTGATTGTTCATATTTAGGAAATACTTTACCAAAAAATTCAGGACCTTTTGATGTTAGTTTATCAACAGTAGCTAAATTTTGTGCTTCTTGTAAAATTTTTAAATTACTAGGATCAAGAGCAGCAATTAATCTTTGTTCAGGATCTCCTGCTCTATACAAATCTTGAACATCTGCTTTTGCTTTAAATAAATTTTTTTGTAATTCTTCTACAGTACCTGGAAATAAAGTTGGATCAATTAGTTGAGTTGCTTCATTTAATTTTTGTTCAGCTGTTGCAGCTTTTTCAAATGTTTTATCAAATTTTTCTAAATCCTGTAATGCACTTTCATAAACACCTATTTTACCAATATCTTGTTCACTAACACCTAACTTCTTAAATCTTTTATTTCTCTCTTCAATAGAATCTATTTTTGTTTTAGGTCCAAGTGCATAATTAAATAAACTATCTCCAACTGCTTCTCTAAATGTTTTACCTTCAGCCAACATATCATAACCAACAAAACCTGCCTCTGTTGCAGCAGTAAAAGCAAGTGCTGCTGGTCCAAACAATCCTCTTAAAGATACCGCATCTTTTAATAATGGCCCTGCTTTTAAAATTTGTTTAGCTAACGTTTGTTCTGTTGTGTTCCCTGTACCTTTTAAAAGAATTTGTTCTAGTTTATTACGACCCTTCATTGCACATTTTGTTAAACCCATTGCACCTTCATTATAAAAAACTCTACCTCCTGCTGCTTTACCACAACCTAATCTTTCTAAATAAGAAGCAACTGTCTTAACATTGAATTGACCACTCTTAGCATACTCAACTGCTTTTTTTTCTATATTAGCAATCTGCCTGTTTGGATCTAAAAAACCTCCACCTACAACTTTACCGTCAAAATCTATAATTTTAGCTCCATAGTTTTTTAATTTTAAAACTTCATCAGGATTTAATTTTCTAGCTGGAGTATTAACAGTACCTCTTACAATTTGTTCAAGAGTTTTAACTTTGTCATTAACAGCTCCAGTTAATAACTGTAAATCTTTTGTTGCTGCCGCCGTTGCTAAATCTCCACCTACTCCTTTAGTGTGGTGTAAAACAATTTGTCTTTCAATTAATTTTTTTGGAGCAATATCACTAAGATTACTAAAATATCTTTCATGACTTAATACGTCATTTAATGTAAGAACACTTTTATCTCCCATTAATTTAGTAATGCCTTTGTCGTCTAATATTTTTTGAAGAAGTTTACTAGGATCATCTACTTGTGCTCCTTTTGCTATGTCTAAAAATTTATTAACTCTACTAAAATTACCATGAGCAGTCCAAGGTGTAGCATTTTCAGGAGTATTCTTTTTTAAACCATAATATGTATTACCTCCTCCAGCTGCTGTGTTATCTTTAAAACCAATTATAATCCCTTTCTCATTTTTAACTGGTTGATAAGTTAAATCTTTAGGCTTAACACCTTTTTTAATTTCATTTTTATATAATCTATTCATAGCATTCATCATCCAACCGGAAGGGTTAGCTGAATCAGCAGCTATTGTAAATTTTTTAGGTCCATCTAATTTTCTTTTAATTCTTTCAGCCAAATTTGGATTTTCATTTATATTGATTCCGTACTTTTGATTTTTAAAATCCCAATTTTTTTGTCCTTTGGGTAATTCAAAGTTATCTACTATAAAATCTTGCTGAGATTTATTTAAACGGTCTGCGGTATCTATTTTAAATTTAGAATATTTTTCATCATTTTCTAAAATACTATTTAAAACTTTTTTATATCTTCTTTTGTCATAATCATCTTTAAACTTTATATTTTTTGTAACTTCTTCAAATGAAGGATTTGTTTTATTATTTTCTAAAAATTTATCTAAGCTTTTTCTTAAAACATATCCTCTAGTACCTTTTTTAACTGTTCCTGTTTTTTTACGAGGTTCTGTTTCAAGAGCTTGATCTCTTACTCTTCTTGCATCTGTTATTTTTTCAAAAGTTCCTAAAGATTTTCCTTTGTAACTTACTTCATATTTTCCAGATCTAAATCTAATATTAGACTCAATTGTTTCACCGGAATAACTACTGCCTTTGTAACCAGGTCTTGATCCGTCATCACTAGGTTGAACTAACATGCCTCCATCTTCTTTTGGTACACGTTCACTTGGTTTTGAAATATTACTGTATTCTACGATTCTATCAAAAATAGACACGTTATTCCCCTAACATTTTTGCGATACCACCTGATGCATAATCAGGAGCTTCAGGAACATCACCATACTTACCACCTAAATATTCAGCTGCTTCATAACTATCGTCGTTGATTTTTGCAACTTTTTGTTTTCTTTTTTTAGATTTTACAAATTCTTTCATAGTAGGTCCTTTACCCGTTGCAAATGTTTTTAAGTTAGTTAAATCGGACTCTACATATGAAATATCAGGACCACCACTCTCACCTACAAATTCTATATCTGCATCTTCCGGTCCACCAACATATTGTGGTTCTGTTTCTACAACATCAAATTTATCAGCTGGTTTTTTACCACCTGTTGTTTCATCAGCCATACCTGGTTTATATTGCATCATTACTGGTTCTTCACCCATGTTAGTAGGTGAATCATACTCCACTCTTATAGCTCCATCATCTAAATCTTGAGTTACAGTAACTGATTCTTGATCATTTAATTTTTTAGTATGAACAATTTCTCTATCTTTAGTTGCAAGTTTTTTAGTTACATCATCTCCTTCTAAAATAACTTTATTAACTAAAGCATCAAACCATTCTGGTTTACCTCGAACAGGAGGAGTTTTAATAACTTCTTTAACAACTTTTTTAGTAGCTCCTTTTTTACCAGAACTTATTATTCCAGATTTAACTGCTCCAATTCCTGCAGCGACTCCACCCATTAATTTTAAAAATGCTCTACGGGTCATACCTCCTGCTAAACCAATTCTACCACCTCCTTTAGCTTCTACTTCTCTTGGTAAATCATTTCTAACATCATATCCTGGAAAAAGACCACTACCACTTGATAAAGCTTCTTGTAGATCATATAAAATACTTTTATCTATTGGTCCTGAATCTAAATGAGGCATTTTTCTTTTTAAAAATTCTCTAATTATTTTCATTCTATTTGTGTTCATTTTCTCTGTTGGAATAAAATCTGCTCCACCACCTCTTAATCCAACACGTCCACCTGACTCAAAACTCATTAGACGAACAATATCTTCTCTTAATAAATCTCCTTTAGAACTAGAATATATTCTATCTTTTAAACCTCCAGATGAAGTTGTTGAACCTTCAGGTATATAAACTTTAGTTCCATCCATTAATGTAATAGTTTTACCACCATTTTTTAATCCAACACGTCCGCCGTCTTCAAATCTTTCTGCTAATGGACCTGCTGCTCCTATAAATCTTTCAGCGGCACTGCTTAATGGATTTTCTGCATCTAATGCTTTTGCAAAACCTCTAAGTCCAGAACCTGGTTCCATTCTATCAAAAGCTTGACCAGCATCATAAAAAGGACTCATTACTAATGCTCCTGCAGGAGCAAATATATCTTTTACTATTCCTCCTGGTAAATTTTCTACCATATCTTTTGTAGCTCTTATGTTATAATCTTTTTGTGTAGGAGATGTAGCTTTTATATTTTGAAGATTTCCTTCTGGAAATAATGTTTTACCTAATTTATCTACTGCTGAATTTAATGTTAAATCTTCTTCGGAATAAACTGGGTTTTTAGTTTGATTGTATAAACCTTTTAATGCCATCAATATTCCAATAGGAGTTGTACCTATACCTAAGGTAGATGCAATTTTTTGTCCTGCAAGATTTTTTCCTGTATTGATTGCAATGTCTTTTACAATTTGTTTTGGTACAGTGTAATCATACTGTTGACTATCTCTTGCTCTACTGATTGCTTCTTGATGACTACGTTCTTGTTGTGCAGAAACTTTAGATCGATCTGGACCAGGACTAGATTTAGATTTATCATTCTTACCACCCATGGTATCTCCGCCATATCTTAATCCAACACGACCTCCTGTTGCAAAAAAGTCTTCTGGGTCTCTTTCTACATCTCTTCCAAATATATGATCTTCTGTTTCTTGTAATATTTTTTTTGCATCTTTATCAGATAAATTTTTATAATAACCTTCTCGCTTAATAATTTTATTTGCTTCTTTCATAGCATCGATTGGTTCTAATCTATTAATATTTTTTATGATGGTGTTTACATCTGTTTTAGGTTTACCTAATCTTTCATTCGCAGTTCTAAACATATCTCGGTCAGTTACTTTTTTACTTTTCTTAGTAACCGTTCCTTTAGTAACATCTCCTGATTTCATTAATGACTCAATGGATTCACCGCCCATGATCCCTGATCCTTCAGGAATGACATTGCCTTTCATGTCTACGACTGTACCTCTCTTACCAAACAAAGCTTCAGTGATTTTTTTACCTTCTGGAGAGTCTGCTGCAATAGCTCTAGTATTTTTTAATTGGTTTGCTTTATAGGCATCTAAAATATTTAAATACTTAACAACGTCTGCTTCACTTCTTATGAAGTCATCCATCATCTCTGGTTTTAAACCTGCTTCTACTAAGTTTGTAAACATCTCGGACGCTTTAGCTTCTGCTTGCATCGCAGAGGGGATTTTCGTGATCCCTGATCCTTGGCCCTTGGTCAATGTTTTACGAGCCAATGAATGTATAAATGATAAAGCTTTTGGTCCCATCTAATAGTAACTCCGTTTACGTTTTTCTTGTGGTTCATCCACATAGTCTTCAGGGTGATCAATAAGTCCTCCCTGTCTAAATCGCATGATTGCTTGAGTCGTAGAGTCAACTAAGTCATCATGATCGCCGTAAGGAAAAGCTGCGCACTCTTCCATGACGTCGTCCGCGAATTTTTGTTCAGGACACCATATCATACCAGATTCAAATAAAGGTGCAACAGCATTTACACGGGCATGCTTATCGTTTCCTTTAGATGGAGTAAAGTTTACTACCGGTATATCCATCTGTCTTAACTCATAAGTTAGGGGTAGACCTGACGCTTTTGCCTCTACAATCACTGATTCAGGTTGCCAATACTTATACTGCTCTAGGGCTAATCGCCTTAATTCTGGAAACTCATATCGACCTTTTATAGCATCCAGTAATATTAAATTAGCGGCACTGTCCTGATCTGGATAAAATACACCCCATGTAGTAATTGCACTATAGTCAGCAGTTTCCTTTTTAAGGAAAGCAGTATCATAAGATTGTATGACATGATGCAATTTAGGAATCCAATCATGTTTCCAAATACGCCACCACTCTCGTTTTAATATTGCCCCTTCTTCAGCCGTTGGGTTTTGCATCCACTGTGCATTCCATTTACCTGTCGGTAGTGTTGCTTGAACCTTTTCAAGTTCTTCTAACTTCCAATACTCAGGCCATACTGGTTTAGCGTTCTTTGATCCGTGATCCAAGATTGCTGGAAATTCGACCACGTGCCATTGATCTGCTTTTGCTTCCTTTTGATTCTGAATTAATTTACCAGTTAGATCTTTATTACTCCATCTCGTCATAACCAGAACGATCTTAGCACCAGGTTGTAAACGCTGACGAGGACCTGATGTATACCATTCATATGCAGACTCCATTGCTGTTGGAGATAACGCATCTTGCTCTGAATGAGGATCGTCAATGATTAGAAGATCCGCACCCCGTCCTGTGATTGCTCCACCAACCCCAGCTGCAAAATACTCTCCACCTTGAGCTGTCTCCCAACGTCCAGCAGCTTGCGAGTCTTCTCGTAAAGTTGTTTGAAAAACTTTTCTATAGTCATCACTATCAATCAAGTTTTTTGCTTTACGACCAAATCGTATTGCAAGTTCTCCAGTGTGTGTTGCTTGAATGATCTTGAGTCTTGGTTCACGGCCCACCATCCACGCTGGTAACAAGTAAGATGCAAATTCTGATTTAGTATGACGTGGAGGCATATTAATAATCAGTCGGTTTATTTCACCCGATGCAAGTTTATTAAATTTATCTGCAATGTGTCTATGATGCGAGCCTTCTACAAATTCTGGCCACACACATTTTACAAATGATAGAAAATCATTTTTAGCTTTGTTTTGTATTTTCTTTTCAGCATGCATGACTTGCAGCTGTTTAAATGTTCTTCTTACATCAGAAGGTAATTTACTTATATCTATATCATTCAAAATCATAAAAAAATTTTTAAAATTTTTTTGCACTTCTAATTAAAGTGTTCAACATGTTTTTACCAGCTAAAACTGTCTAAATCAAGCAATACAACCTAAAGTAGTGGGACCCCTTTTTTAAATAAAGGGGGGTGGGGTCAAGGTTTTTTTCGAGATTGGGATTGGATAGGGATCCGTGAACCCTGGCGCGTTAGCGCCAGGGCAGAAAGGTTATGCCCAACGTTTGAGCGCTTTCTTCTTGATCAAGATGGCAGGGCCACACACCCAGTCATCATAACCAAACAAGTACTTGTCTTTAGTAAATGTCATACGCCATAACGCTGTACCCTCTGGGTTTAATGGTAGACCCATTAACTTACCTTCTTCATTTACTATTAGATAGTCACCATTTGGAAATGGTATTCCTTCAACGTAACCACCTACAAACTCTTGTGCTTGTTCAAGTGTTGGTTCATCTTTAACATCTTCGATGATCTTGAACTCAACTGCATCTGTGTTTACTTTTTGTTTTAGTTCCATAAGTTCCTCACTAGTTCGCCGTTAGTTGCTTTGTTTAATGCCTCAAGATACTCCGTCTCAGTCATCTTTAGATACGTTAAACAAAACTCATGTTTAATGTTTTGAGTTGCTCCAGGTGTTCTTAAGTAGTCAACTGCTTTGTCTAAGATGTGTTGTCTCTTAGCACCGCCTGGTAAGTACTCTGCTTTTAATGTTTTTGCTTTTGTCATATATACCTTTCTGTTATGGGATTATCCTATATTATAATCCCATAACTGTCAACATACTATTTAAGAGTTATCCACATTTTTTTCTGTTATCTTTGTATCATAATAAGTATATCCATAACTTGTTGTATGTTTAGTTTTTTCTGGGTCATTGATTGGTGTTTCAAGTGGCTCGGTCCTTGGTGCAATCGCAATGACTTGTTGAATGTATTTATTTGCAAATTCATTGTAACATGTATTACTACAAAAATAAGAATACATACTTATATATTCTGGATTAAATTGTACCTTACGAGTTCGTAAAACTTTACTACCCTTACTGCCTCGCACTCGGTCAACTGTGTGATTTAAATGGCAAGTTGGTCCATGGCACCATACATAATCAGACATTATAATATCCCCCCAACTAATTTTAAAAAGATTAAAGTTGTCAATACAATTAATATATTGACAGTTAAAAATATTCCATTGTTCATGTTTAGTACCTCACTTTCCATGTTGTTGTTGCAGTTCTATAACCATTACTATCTAAATCATAATAAACATAATATGGAACACCTTGCTTTGATGTACCAAAACGAGATTTGTCATCATGCTTACCTTTTCTAGTAATATGTTTTTTGTGCTTACTAGCCCAATAAGTTATTTTAAATGTTTTATCTGTTGTCATATATACCTTTCTGTTATGGGATAATCCTATAAGATTATCCCATAAGTGTCAATACTTAATTTAAACTTTCTTCGTATTGTTTTCTCGCTAATATTTTAGCCTCTCTTGATTGATGTTTATTTTTCATTCCTTTAATCATACTTGCTAGATTACTAGGATTATAAATTGTTAGACCTGTACTATTAG